>Ga0206127_1005407_pt1 | contig 10769 bp, 15 predicted proteins | sample Helgoland_Spring_6_FD_148646 | JGI IMG/M metagenome (GOLD analysis project Ga0206127, IMG submission 148646) | Pelagic subsurface seawater microbial communities from Kabeltonne, Helgoland, North Sea - Helgoland_Spring_Bloom_20160419_1 | ecosystem: Environmental > Aquatic > Marine > Epipelagic ...
GCCACACGCACCGCATGGGACGTGGCTCACAAACTCGCTGTCAGTTTGATGGTCAAATGACATTTGTTTCTCCCGTTAAAATGAAAAAGGGGGCAGCCTAAGCCACCCCCTGCTCTCCTTGTCTGGCTTCCTCGAGCCAGTCATCAGGTATCCACCTATGTGCATACTTGATCCCATTCTTTTCGCAGTACATTGCGTATGTAGTTGGGCTCCCCTTGTACAACCTACTGTTCTGGTTACTAAATACCATTCTGATGTCGATACCAGGGTTCTGTTCTATGCAGAGTAAAATCTTAGCCCTATCTTGAACTGTCCATAACCCTTTGGTTTCGCAATAAAAGAAACCACCACCAGGCTTCTGTAGTTTGAAGTCTGGCGTGTATTTATGATCTCGAGCCGGGATCCTGTAGATCACCGTGTCGGTCTCATATGTAACCTGTAACCCAGCTTTCTTTATCTGATCTGCGACCTTCTCCTCGAGCCCTGAACGGAACCCGAGGCGATAGGCGGTAGATCTTGCGCCAGACATACGCACTGCATCAAAAGTCATAATTGTCGTCAGAGTCAGCAGCACCACCTGGGAACGTCTCAGCAGAGGCTTCATATCCGTCCACGGCATCGAACTGACCGGCAGACCCGCCGCTAGACACAGGGTCAATGATCTGGACTGCGCCTAAACGCAGGGCGATCCCACGGTTGGCACCCTTGGACCAAGCATCCATGGCACCACTAAGGCGCAAAGTTGACCCAGAATACATCAGAGGAACCTGGTCGATCGGCACCGGGTTACCCTTGGCATCCATATATTTGGGTTGGAACTTACTGGACACTTTAAGTGTGATATCGCCGGTTTCGTCATCCACAGAGAAAGGCAACGAGACATTGTCCTTTGGTGTGAACTTCGTGCTGGTTTTGCGTAGAGCTTTAATTGCATCAACCAACGGCGCGGCGTCTTGCGCAGAGAGGATCAGGTTTGTTTTGTACTTACCTTCTGCATCGAAAGCGGTGTCAGGGCGACCTGGTTGAAGCCAAGCATATTGAGCGTGGCCAGCCTTAGTCACAAAGTTAACTTTAGTCATTTGTCTCTCCTTTAGAGTTTCCAACGATACAGATTTGGTTTGTATCTAGAGGGGTCCCTAAGGTCCGAGCACATAGAAAAAGGGCCACCCGGAGGCAGCCCTTATGGTCTTCTCGATTGTCAAAAACCCAACTGTGATAAACTTAGTTGGCGGTTGGGATTTAACTGAAACAGTATTCGCTGTTGACCACCTGGGAGATGTCCAGTGAGCCAAACTCGGGAACACTCTCAAGATCCATGTCAGGGTTCGCCAGGCGGTTGCGGCACTCTTTCTCAAACCGGCTAAAGACACAGGTGTCATCATAGATGTCCACCAGGCTCTCCCGGATACAATGATAGAAAGCCCATGTATCCGAACAGTTAGTGCCAAAGCTGTCATGGATCAGAAAGTAGTCACTGATCCCCTGGTTTAAACCCATCTGGATCGACAGAGACATATGCCCTGCATCGAGCGAGTGTACAAAGTTGGCGCTTACCCCCGACCTGGCTTTGCGGGTGTCATAAACATTGGTGTCTGTCTGTAGATTGACCCTGGTCTGCTTACGCAGCTTGGCTTCCCGGTCATACAAGAAGATCCGCACACGCTGTGCCTTCGACTTCGTGTATCTTTGGACGCAGGGGAAACCAGAAGTGGATGTCCAGCGCACCGACTTCTGCTCCCGAGCAAGGGCATCAGCGTAGCTCTGGAGAAACTGCATGCCAGCAGCCACACTTGATAGTGTCTGAGAGATCACCTGGTAGTTTACGGAGGCTAGGAACCGAGCATACCTACCCTGGTCAGCCTTGTCGCCAAACGGGTGCTCCTCGATTTGCTTATAGGCCACCTGGCGCTGTAGTGGAGACATAAGATCCTCGATGATCTGGTCGCCCATCCCACGCTGGACAGAAGAGTAGCCATAGCACATGGTATTGCGTTTGACCGTCTTCCTGGTGATGCCATAGGACAACCAATGCTGCGCCTCAGGGCTCCCGTCTAACTCTAGAGCCTTCTGAACTTCATCAGCCACAATCTGGTAGACATCGAAGCAGTGGTCAGAGGGGACCAGGTTTGTCCTCAGGCCGTCCTCGTAGTTGCGTAGCGCCAGGGCGTAGTGCTGAGTGCCACTGTTGGTGCCATCGAGTGAGATTGGAAGGTGGCAGACATAATCTTCACCCTGGTCAACGAACTTCCGATATTCAAAGCAGGCAGCCAGGAACTGCATAGGCTTGTCAGCCTGGGTCCAGACATCAAAGGTAGCCTGGTAATCATCAGCACAAGCCAAGATCATCTCTTCGTTCTGTAAGGTCCAGTCAATGCGATCATCCAGGGACTTCTTAGAGATACCATCAAAGTCTCCAACATTGGCAATTTGGATCATCAACCATCCCTGCGCTGGGCCATCGAGAGGTTTACCATTAGCCAACATAAACGAAGCCTTGATATGGTCTGCCCTGTGGTAGTTGTAGTTACCGATCGGGTACATACGACCACGAAAGTCAAAAGACCATCCGAGCCAAAACTCATCGATGCCTCTGAGGCCCTCCATAGACCGCAGATCTTCGTCTAAGACAGCAGCATTGGTCACCGCCTCCCGGCGATCCTCATGCCACTTCTTGCGGTCCTTTTTGATCTGCAAAAGGTACTCTTCAGAATAATCCGCAGGGTTATCTGGAAAAGGTGTTTTCTCAGGTGGGGCTAAAGACGGGAACTCAGAATAGGTTTTGTTCTCAGCCTGCAACCAACGGATGACATGATAGACATCCTCATTGAGACGTAACGGCGTTGCCTGTAGCGCATTTAAAGCTCTGACATAGCCTGGTGTCCCTTTCTCAAAGTCATGCTTGATGGCCAGCCTTTGCTCTTTTGTAGACTTCCGAACCAAGGGGACCAAAGCGGCAAGGGTTTCGTCTTGGTAGACGCCCGTGTCAAAAGATGTCCAAGGCTTTGGGGGTATGACCAAAGGGCCATACATAGGGCTCGCCCAAGATGCATCGAAGGTTCTCTCAGAGATCTTCTGCGCTGCACTATCAGTCAGACTGAGGTGCCGGTTGGTGTGTACCTCTAGTTTCTTCCCAGAATACTTAGCGACATCCGTCTGCGTAATCATGAAGATATCACAGCCTTCTAGGATGGCATTGATGACAGGGCTGGCGATAGACACTTTTGCAGGTCCTGACCAACGATCTGGCTTATAGCCCTCTTTGCTAGAGATTATCCTTGCTGCCTTGAAGCGGTAGCGGTCTGAAGAGTGGGCCTTGGTGACCTGGCTGACCAAGCGTTTATGTAGCTGTTGGTCATACTCTTTTAGACCCTTAGAGAAACTCTCGTTTTCAATACGGGCACCTATGTTGGCCAAAGTGCTGGCATAAGTCTGACCAGTGACGACACTGTCGTAACATACGTTTAAACCTAAGTAGGCTAAGACCAGTGGGTCATGCTCTTTGAGCTCCTCGATCCAGGTGCTAGGTTTTCCCTGGCCTGACTGGACCCTGTTTATTTCAAAGTCCACCAGCTTGGATATAACTTGGGCCACTTCAGTGAGAGCTTTGGTTATGACATCATGACCCGCATCTGTCTGGGAGCCCTTCAGTCTCTTTTGTCGATCTTCGTATCTTTGGTGACCCTTAGTAACCATTTGGGCTTCTCTAGCCTCTTGAGGTGTTCTGGGTTTCTTAGTGCTTGGTATTTCAGTGCCTGTCATCTATCTGCTCCCGTGCTGGCTAACCTAAGTTGCTCTAGAGGGGTCCCTAAGTTAAGCCATTGTATTATTATTATATTTTATAAGGTCTTATAGTAACTGTTTCTTCAAGTAAGAACGCCTAGAAATATGATGAGAAGTATCATTACAAGGCTGAAAAGAAGAGTTTCGATCAAAGTTAAGAAGATTTCCAGAGTGTCATCAATCATCCTGCAATCCCCCTCTGATACAGGTGGTTTATACGATCGTTGATGCTTGAGGCCTCACCCGTCTTCATGTGGACATATTTCTTGGTGGTCTTAGGGTCCCGGTGGCCCATGACGTTCATAACCATGAACTCATTGACGTTCAGGTCGTTCACCAGGGTGGTGCAGTATGTATGACGTGTGACGTGGAATACCGCTGTTTCATCACCCTTGAAGACTGTGTAGCGCACGTCTCCCCAGGTGTTGTAGAACGGGCGGTGGCGGAAGTATTTAGAGGGCTCACGGTCCAGGGCGTCAAAAGCTAACCGGGCTGCCTCGTTTATAGCCACCTGTCGGTCATCGCCATTCTTGGTGTCTCTAAGAGCGACAAACAGTTCGCCGTCAATCTCCACAAACATCTCAGGTGTAACACTCTGTATCTCGCCCAGGCGCATGCCGGTGTTAAGGCCGATCGTGAAGAAGTGCATCACCCAGCTGTGCTTATGGCCAGCAAAGAAGTCATAGGCGCGTTTGATCTCCAGGTCCGTGAAGTAACGGATGCGGGTGCTGTCTACCTTGTGGAACTTCATCCGTGGGACCTGGTCAGGTGTGATGGCCTCATAGTCCACCGCATACCCGTAGAGGGCACCGATGGCCGCCTTGTAGTGGTTACAGGTATTCTTAGACAGACCACGCTCCTCCTGAAGCCAGTGGTCAAACTCGATGATGTCAGGAGCCCGGAGGTCTTCCAGGTTCTTGTTCGCGTTGTCACTGTGGGACAGCAGCAGGTTTATCTTCGCCTGGCTCTCTTTCAGGTGCTTGCCGGTCCAGATGCGGTGCGCATGGGTGTTGAGGAAATCAGAGATCTTCATGCTGCCACCTCACGGTTCATGTGAGCCAAGCAGGCGATCAGGTCAGCCGCTGTACCATCAGTGCAGACGACCTTAGAATCACTGGTGCGCCAGGTACGGTCAAAGTGTGGGTGGGTGTATTCATTGTAGCTGTAGGCGAACTCTTCGCGGCAAGCCTTGGCGCTGTAGTCACCAAATACGTCTTCCCAGCCTTCGCCGGTGTTAATTACTAGGGTATAATACTTCGTCATCTTCAGTCTCCAACTTTAGGTTAGGACCGATGGGTTCCGATGACATCGTGGGTTGGTAGCGGCACAGGGACTTGAACCCCGGACACGCGGATTATGATTCCGCTGCTCTAACCAACGATGCCTGGAGCATCGATCGTGTCCCAAGTATAGTCAACGGATGCCCTAATCACAAGAACTTTCGTATAAAGGGGACCCTAAGCTAACCAGTTGAAAAAACACCGATCGCTTCCGATGTGCGACCGATGTTTAAAATAGTTTACCAGGTATCACTTCTGGCGGATCATTATGGCGACTAATAGTCCAACTATGATTAGTTCGCTGATTGGGAAACCTATTCCACTGATCATGGATGACCTCCTTTCGGTTGGCTAGTGGATCCCTATGCCGCCCACTAGCGTTGCGGCTGATGGGAGTTGGCCCACCAGGGTTATTTGTCAGCCATCTTGAGGGCGGCTAGACGTGTCTCTTCGTTACGCCGGAGCCAACCACGGCCAAAGGTGTCGAAGGTCTTTAGGCGCCGATAGAAGGCCTCACGCTCGACGGCGTACTGCTCGATGATATCTACAGGGTTCATACGCGCTACAGCGCCTAATGTCTGGGGGCCGATGCCGCCATCTTGTGTAACACCTACAACCTTCTGAAGCATACGGGCTCCACGGCCTGTGCCACCATTGACGGCCAGATCGAAGACAGCAAAGTCTACGCCAGAAGGCAGTGCGTCACCTTTGATGCGGTCCCAGTAGTTCTTCTTGTAGATGGGAGTTACATCATCCACCGTGAGAGACTTCATCTCTTCCTCAGTGACGGGTCGATCTACCCAGTCTTCCCAGACTGCTTGGGTTACACCACGCATAGTCGACCCCCCCGGATCACTCGGGTGATTCACATATAAGCCTTCGTGGTGGAGGATCATCTTCAGTGATTGCTCGAAGTTATCTTTCACTTGCCTACTCCTTTAGTGCGCTCAAAGGTGCGCAGTGTGCCTAATCCAAGGAGGCCCATGAGCACGGGCATCATGGTTGCTGTGTCCACCTGTGGCACGTTGATGTCCCATGGTGCCAAGAGCGGTGAGATCATGAAGTTAATGGCCATGCCCATCACACAGACCCAAGCCGTGGCGGGACGCCAAGAGGACTGGAACCAGTTGCCCTTGGCTTCCTCTTTGTTGACTGCCAGCTGTGCGAGTGCCAACTCCTGGCCGTGGCGTTCTGCCATCGTTGCTATTTGATGACTGAGGGCTGCCTTCTGGTCTTTGTCTTCCACGAACTTGTCGAGGAGACTTGTGACCGGGCCAATTAGTTGTGCAATCATTTCTCGTGTCCTAACCAAGCGGCAAATCCACCAGTCATTGCACCAGTTACTGTGGCTGTCAGTGCGGTTGCTTGTGATGTCATTGCGTCTGGGGATAGACCCATGAACCAGTGCAAAACCTGCACATACATTAGGGTCATCACAGCCATCATTAGACGGGGCATCAGCTTCCAAGCCAGAACCCGCTCCATTGCGATTGTCATGTGTTTATTCCTTAGTTTCGCATTGCGTCCTCAAGCAGCAAAAGCTCCAATCTCTGGATGCTCATACGCATGTCTTGAAGGACTTCTCGGTCGGTCTGTTGCACTTGGACGTTTGCAACTTTGATCGACAGGTCATGTGTCTGTTTTAAGTTCCATCCAGCCAAGCCTAGAACCACGGCCATGAGGCCGGGTATTATCTGCTTTTCCATTTTGTAATCCTTAGGGTCTAGTGGCCATCTGCTCCACAGAGCGGCGGATGTGCATGATGTTTTCATCGATCCGAGCCATTGATACGGCCTGCGCTTGCACCATCGTCTCCACCTCGCTGAGGCGGTTACTGACAGATGCTATGCTACTACGGTTACGCTCAATGTCAGACATCATCATGGAGACTGTCCAGACGATTGCCCCGGCCTGTGTGATTAGGCCGAGGAGGAGGGATGCGGGGACACTCTTGGACAAGTGCCATTGCTCTACGCTCATCAGAGCCAGACACGCCGAGGCGCATCAGGTGTAACACCATGTGATACATCAAGAGCCTCGACAGCATCCCGCATAGCATCGCTAGATAGGCGGATGTTCACATGCCAACCGTCTAATGCTGCCACCTCAGGATACTCCATACCATCGTCATCTGTGAGGGTGTTGCCTGTGGCCTCATGTAAGACCCCTACAACGTCGATAGCATAGTCTGCCGTACTACTGACAAAGTAAGGCTCACCCTCTATCTGTGTACTCTCTACGCCTGTCTCAGGGTCTACGATTGTGCTGTAGTCATGCTTGTAGAAGGCAGAGAGAACTGATGGCATAGACGCCTCAGCATCTAGCTTGAGATAGAAGTCGTTCTTTGGAGCTACTGCGTCTTCAACGATTAGTTCGTCGTTCATGTTGTTAGCTCCTGTAGCTGTGTATTAGTTAGTTGGCGTGGGTAGTACTGGATGGACTTGATGTGGCCGTTTAACAGGTTGGAATTCAAGTCTTGTTGGAACATAAACCCAATCCCCAATTTAGATATTCCAGACGGAATGGTTACTGACGTATCAACGACCGCTGTTGCGCCATTAAGAGAAGCTGCGAAGTTGTTGTCGCTAAATCCAATAGCAAACTTAACAAGTTCAGAAGGTGCGCCCCTACTGCCAGCAGTTAAATCTACATCTAAGCTGCCTGAGGTGACAACAGCGCCACGGTGTTGACCAATGTTAAAGGTGTGGTGAACTATTCGGTTGTTGTCAGTGTTGTCATTTAAAGCGAAAGCACCATAAAACTGATTACTAGGTTTATTACTCTTGAACTCCACAGCGACACTACCCGCATCGTTGTTATAACCAAAGGCACTCGTTGGGATTTCGGCTAGGTCACTAGCACGAGTAGCTGCGGCACCTGTCGTCGGGATGTAGGACGTAGGGAAGGAGCCAGCTTCTATTTGTGCGCCGTAGAGTAGGATACCATCGTCACCATTGACAGCAGAAGATATTCCATCATCTGTGTCTGAGACTGCAAAAACAGCTCTCTCGTTAAACCCTGTAGGAGTAGTAACAGAACACCTGTACCAGCCATTACCAAAGTCTTCCATGTTTGCTGTGTAACCAGAGGCCACAGTGCCAACGGCTCCTGTGGTTAGGTTAAAGGAAGCATACCTCACACCACCGTTGCTGTTACTCATAGTTAAGAAAGGCTTACCACTAGCCTTTGCAAACGTAGAAATCGTGGATACAACACCTGTATTTATCATTGGAAGGTAAAAAACCCAAGTTGTCCCAGAAGAAACAGTAGGTTTTACAATAAAAGCATCTGCTGACCCACTTGGGCTTGTTTCTGTTGAGGCAGTCACCGAAGTATTAATACGATTCCAAACATTAAATGAATTGGAAATATCCACTAAGTTAGTCCGAGCTTCCTCAATCAGTAAACCTTTGGCTGCACCAGTAGCATCGTACTCAATACGAGGTACGTTGTTTGCAGCAGTCTGGAGTAGGCCATTGCTACCAAGGAATGTCCCCCCGCTTGCACGGGAGAACGTAATGAGATCAGTTGCACTGTCGTATTGTTTAGTACCCATGATTACTCACTCCAATCTAGTACGATAAAGCTGTTCTCACTGCCATCGAAAGTCAGGCTCAGAGATGGTTCAGTTGAGGGTAGAGTTGCTTCCGTAATACCTACGTCACCTAAGTCTTCATCCCACATACGGAACTGTCCGATTGTACCCATGAAAAGTTGTCCGAGCTCTAAGTTAGTAGATGACAAGGCAGGGAGGCCTGTAGGGGTTGTGTTGACTGTCAGAAGTGTACCCTCGTGCGCACCGTTGATGAACGTAGAGCCATAACGACCAGCAAGGTTAAACGTCGCGTTAGTACCAGCGGAATAGACGTTATTTCCGCCAACAACTGAATCAGCGCCAGAAGATGTAGACCCTTGTAAGAACTGAGGTTGACCTGTTCTACTGCCTGACGTTGAAACCCTGTTATAGATAATGTTGTTATTGTTGAGTCGCCAGCGCCACAGCAGGGCTGTGTTGGTACTACCGCTATCAGCATAAGTTATCTTGCCATCAATCTGGATAGACATGTTAGTGCTGTCATACGGCAGGTTAGCCGCAGGGACTGTTAGTGTCTCAGCAGCACGAGTTACTGTAGCACCCGCTGTTGGGATGTAGCTTGATGGGGTTGAGCCTAGTTCATACTGTGTGCCAGCTATTAGGATAACATCTGTTGCGGTGCAAGTCTGAACACCGTCACCGTTGGGAACCTCAAGAGACAGACCACCAGAGGTAGAAGCTGCATTAGCCGAAGCCCAACATAGCCACCAGCCATCACCATAGTCTACCATTCCGTAGTCTATGACAGCGGCATCCTTAGTGCCTACAGCGCCATTCTGCACGTCAAAGTAAGCCCTTTTAGTGGTGTCGCCCGTGTCGTACATATTAATATCAAACCAGCCAGAACCAGCAGAATACTTAACCAACGCCCAACCGACGTAGGTTGAACCTAATGTAAGGGGTTTACCGATTTGGTATCTTTGCGCCCCACCAAGATTTACACTACTACCTACAGGTGAAAAGGTCTGATAAGTACCGAAGGGTGAACCTGCGATTACTGTGCTTACATTTGCACCACCAGTCCAACCAGTACCAGTCAAATCACCAGAATAAGTCATCAAGTTAGTCCGAGCTTCACTCTCGTGGAGGATGCCTTCGTTAACCCAAGCAGAGCCATTGTAGATGTGATGACCACGACGAGAAAGGTAGACAGGAGCAGAGGTCGTTGGAACGCAGCTGTCACTAGTGTCAGGGTTGTTTACCATGCCACCGAGGTCACTGCGGAACATGTGGGCACCGTAAGCCTCAAAAGTACCTGCTGTTGCGGGGCCAACAGAGTTATTGTTGCCTAAGATAAAGTACAGACCAATGTCGCTGTACCCAATAGTAGCTTCCACTGAAACCAACGTCCAAGTAGGTGTTACTGCTACAGACCCACCTAAGTGGTTGTTCGCTGAGGTTGTTCTGCCATTAAGGCTGACTTGAAGCGTTGTAAGAGTATCACTACGCACCCACAAAGCTATAGTCACCTTGTCTCCTGCATTAGCAGCAAATATAGCTAAGTTGTAGGCGTTGCTCGTAGTACCGTTTAAGGTAATTGTATCCGCTGTATTAGCCACCCCATATGGGCCTGTTGCGTTATTAGCAATAACAGTAGAAGCGTTCTTGGACCATGTATCAAAAGTGTTTGACTTAGTCATAAGGTTATGAGGACGCCACTTCAGCAAGCCATCGCTATCAACCATAGTTGCATTGGTTGTAGCTGCGTGAGTTATAGATGCACCGAAGGTAGATACGTCACCACCTGTGCCGAAGAGGTTGTTGATGAAGTCGAACACCAGCTTGGGCGTAAATGACCCTGCCCTGTACGCGGATAGCGCACTTACAGAGGTACTAACCCCCGGCCAACCAAAAGGAGGCCAAGGTTTAGCAGCCAGTACATTAAACGGCGTCATACACTGCTCCGCCAGCGCCCTTTGCCCACAGCCCACCGCCGAGATCAGCGAGATTGGGGACGGACACGGGTACGCCGGGTGCAATGCTGTATCCAACCGCGTTTGCCGCTGGGGTGGATGAACCGATGTAGATCGCTGCGTCTAGCCCAGATATCTGAATGATTGCTGTTGTTTTACCTGTGCCGATTAGGGTCCAAGTGGTGCTGTTTGTATCAATAG
>Ga0206127_1005408_pt1 | contig 10767 bp, 9 predicted proteins | sample Helgoland_Spring_6_FD_148646 | JGI IMG/M metagenome (GOLD analysis project Ga0206127, IMG submission 148646) | Pelagic subsurface seawater microbial communities from Kabeltonne, Helgoland, North Sea - Helgoland_Spring_Bloom_20160419_1 | ecosystem: Environmental > Aquatic > Marine > Epipelagic ...
CTTTGCGGGACATAAAACGCGCCTCACGGGTGCTCGACGATATTCTCAACCGGATACCAGCGCCCCAGGCCCCTTTCGTCGGAGCCAGCGCATTTGTCCATAAAGCCGGCCTACATGCCAGCGCCATTCTCAAGAACCCTGTCACCTATGAGCATATCGACCCGGCCTTGGTCGGCAATCAACGCGACATCCCCATGTCGAACCAAGCCGGGCAATCGAACCTACGCAAACGCCTCAAGGAGGCGAATTTGATCGTCAAAAAAGACGACCCCGCATTGGGGCGTATTTTGGAATTGGTCAAAGAGCGCGAAGCACAAGGATATTCCTTCGACACCGCACAAGCCAGTTTTGAGCTATTAGCGCGGCGGGAATTGGGGCTATGTCCAGTTTTTTTTGAAGTCAAACGCTACAAAGTCTCGGTAGAGCGGCGCAAAAATAAATACAATCGCATGGTCTCATTATCAGAGGCATTGGTTGTGGTGCGGATTGACGGCGAAAAGAAAATGTCCGTCAGCGAATCGATGGATGAGCTGGGCAACGACCGGGGCCCTGTGAATGCGCTGTCTAAGGCTCTGGCCAAAGACCTTGGCCCTTATCAGGCGATGATCGATGACATGAATTTAACTGATTACAAAGTGCGCATAACCCAAGGCGGCACAGAGGCGGTGACGCGCGTGGTGATCGACTGCGAAGACAGCAAAGGGCGCAGCTGGGCCACCGTCGGCGTTTCCGCCAATATCGTTGACGCCAGCTTTGAGGCCCTGTTGGATGCGGTCAATTGGAAGTTAATTCGCGATACGCCCCCCCCCGCCTAGGGCAAATCTGCCCCTGGGCCGCGCGCCATCTGTCAACAATCGTGCAAAAAGGCTGACCTCATCATGCGCTCTACAGAACGATCCGCTTTTGGGACTGGGGTTGTGGATGTATTGCCCTTTATTGTCATGGTCGTGCCTTTCGCTACATTATTTGGAGTTGTGGCGATTGAGGCCGGATTGAGCCTGGCCCAAACCTTGAGTTTTTCCATTCTCGTCATCGCTGGTGCCTCGCAATTTGCGGCGCTGCAATTGATGCTCGACAATGCTGCCATTGGTTTTATTCTCGCAGCCGCCCTGGCGGTCAATCTTAGGATGGCTATGTATTCTGCCGCTTTGGCGCCGCATTTGGGCGCCGCGCCACTTTTGCAGCGGGCCTTCATTGGGTATTTAAACTTTGATCACAGCTATGTGCTCGCTGTTGCAAAATACGAAGACCAGCCAGACATGCCGCTGCCATCACGGGTTGCGTATTTCTTAGGGGTCTCGCTCACAATTGCCCCGCTGTGGTGCCTCTTCACCTATATTGGCGCAGAGATCGGCGTTTGGATTCCGGCCAATTGGGAGGTGTCCTTCGTCTTACCCTTGGCGTTTTTATCGACTGTAGCGCCCATGCTGAAATCGCCAGCCCATATCGCCGCTGCTGTGGTGTCAATTCTTCTCGCTCTGGCTCTTGCGGGCCTGCCGTCGGGCAGCGGGCTGTTGATTGCGGCCCTCTGCGCCATGATCACAGGGGTCTTGGTGGAAACACTGCTGGAGCGCAAAGCATGAATTACTCACAAGTTGAAATTTGGCTGATTATTGCGCTCATGGCGATCGGTACATTTGCGATACGCTTCTCATTTTTGGGCTTGATCGGTTCAAAGCGCATGGTGCCTGTGATCGAGCGGATGCTTCGCTTCACCCCGGTCGCTGTCCTTCCGGGCATGGTGGCGCCTCTTGTACTTTGGCCCACCGATGCCGCCGATGGGGTCACTTTGTTGCACCTCGCCGCAGCGTGCGCCGCCGTTGGCACAGCCTATCTGACCCGCAAGGTCATTTGGGGCATGTTGGCGGGCCTCGGCGTGTTCTTTGCTCCGGTGGTATTTGCCTTGCTATAACGCCCGTTAAATCGAGCCCTCAAGCGTCCCGTTCCATGATCCATTCCACCTCTGGCGCCGCCACAAATCGCCACTTGCGCAGCGGCCCAGCCATGACGTTGAGATAATACATTTCAAAGCCATGTGGCGCACCGCAAGGGTGATGGCCGCGCGGCACGCAGACCACATCCCCATCCTTGACCGCCATTGTCTCATCCAATTGACCATCATCCGTATAGACCCGCTGAACCCCAAAGCCTGAAGCAGGGTTGAGCCGATGGTAATAGGTCTCTTCAAGATAGGTGATCCGCGGATAATCATCTTCATCATGGCGATGGCTGGGATAAGAGGACCAATGTCCCGGCGGTGTGAACACCTCCGTCACCAGCAAACTATCGCAGTAATCTTCGTTTTCCATCGCTATATTATTGATGTAGCGGGTATTCACACCCTTGCCCCGCTCGGTCAGCGTGATGCCCTCTGGCCCGATCCGGCGGGCCGCATGGCCGCCTTTGCCTGGCGCTGTGCACAGAGCAATAACACAATCGGTCTCGGCAACTGCCACCCAGTCGGTATCATTGGGCAGATAAAGACAATGCGGCGGCGTCTTTTCGAATACGGACATTCGCGCGCCCAAAACCCCCCAGTTTTGCCCCCCGCCTGAGATCTTCGCCTTGCCTTCCACCATGACCAAAATAACTTCGCGATCGCCGGTCAGCTCCGCAGCGCGTTCGCCAGAACGCAAATGATAAAGTGAAAAGCCCACATAACGCCAACCCGCAGAGTGCGGCGTGATTTCATGCACTTTTCCATGGGTGCCAAAAGGTTTTTTGAGCAAATCAGACATCACGCCCCTCATAGGTTGAACTTGTCACAGTGATAACGAATTGTTGGTGTCGCATCAATCACTGCTGGGCGATGCACATCCCTGCGTCGCATGGGGGCGGCTGGCCTTCATCAGAGCAAACGGAGCAATCGCGCCTTGTGATCGACACCGCGCCGGCCGTTCAAATGTTCTGACAGATCCCGCAAGCTGCCAAGGTTGTGACATGCCACCAATGAGGACACATGCGGCAACATCGCTTTAATGCCCGCAGCCTGCGGCGAAAATTGATCCCAACGCAGCAAGGGATTGAGCCAAATCAACTCCCGAGCTTGCAGCGCCAATCGGGACATTTCTCCTTCCAACTCCGCAAGTCCCGACCGCTCGAGCCCATCACTGATAAGCAAAACAACCGCAGGTGTAGACAAAACCCGCCGGGCCCAGTCGCGATTGAACACCCCAAGGCTTGCAGAAATGCGCGTGCCGCCCTCCCAATCTTGCACATGTTGTCCGATCGCAGTCAGCGCAGCATCAGGGTCTTTGATGCTCAGTTGCGGCGAAATATTGTGCAGCTGCGTGCCGAAGGTGAACGCATGCACCGCGGCCCAGTCCGATCCGCGTGCCTGCGCGCAGGAATGGACAAAATGCATCATCATCCGGCTGTAGCGGGTCATAGAACCAGAAATATCACAGAGCACCACCAGATTAAGCTGTCGGGGCTTTGCCCGCCGCTTGGCCAAAGTCAGGATTTCGCCGCCGCTGCGCCGGGCTTGTTGCATGGCCTTTCGCCGATCAATCCGCAAAGCCTGAGCCGCCGGCTCATAACGCCGGCCCACCACTCGTGGCAAATCCAACCGCAGGCTTCGAATGGCCTGTTCGGCTTGGCGAATTTCCGCGGCATTCATCGCCTCAAAATCCTTTTGCATCAGTTTTTCCACATCTGAATGAGAAAACTGCGCATCCATTTCCAATAACTCTGCGGGGGGCGCATCACGCGGTTTGCCTGCACCAGCCGCCATGGCTTCAGCAGCCCTATTCTGCGCCGGCTTCATCGGACTCTCAACCGGTGGCGCCGTGATTACAGGCAAAAGGTTGGTGATCATATTTTCCAAAAAATCAGGATCACGCCAGAACATTGCGAAGACTTGATCGAATATCAACAGATGCTCGGGTCGGGTGACAATCATCGCCCGTAGGGTAGTGTGGAAATCCTGCCGCTTGGTGAAACCAACCAATTGCACCGCACGCAATGCTTCAAGTATTTGTGCCGTTCCCACAGGAACCCCGGCCCGTCGCAAGGCACGACCAAAATAGACAATGTTATCCGGAAGCCTTCCTGTAGCGTCTGCCATTACAGCGCCTGCATATCTTGCCTAATCTGCTCCAGAATACGCGTCGCAGGGCCGCCAGTGATTTTAGCAATATCATCTTGATATTTCAGCACCGCGCCAATAGTGTCTGTGATCACATCGGGCGACAGCGCAACAACATCCAGTGCCACAAGGCATTTAGCCCAATCCAAGGTCTCCGCCAATCCTGGCCGCTTGAACAGCTCTTCCTCTCGAAGCCTTTGGATGAAAGCCACCACCTCACGGCTTAATTGAACGTTCACCTCTGGAAGCCGCGCACGCAATATTTCCATCTCGCGCTCAAACCCGGGGTAATCGACCCAATGATACAGACAACGGCGCTTCAACGCGTCATGCACCTCGCGGGTACGGTTAGAGGTCAAAATTACAATCGGCGGCTCGAGAGCTTTGATCACGCCCAGCTCTGGCACGGTGACTTGAAAATCTGACAAAGCCTCAAGAAGAAACGCCTCAAAAGGCGCGTCGGTCCGGTCAATCTCATCAATCAACAAAACTGGCGGCCCGGAGGGGTGCGGTTCAACCGCCTGCAACAAGGCGCGTTTGATCAAAAATTTTTCTGAATATATGTCGCCTTGCTCGGCGCCATTGCGCATCGCTAACATTTGGCCCGCGAAATTCCATTCATAAACCGAGCTGCTGGCGTCCAACCCTTCATAACATTGCAAGCGGATCAAATCCCGCCCAAGACCTTTGGCAATCACCTTGGCCAGTTCTGTTTTTCCAACGCCGGCCTCTCCCTCCAAAAAAATGGGTCGGTTGAGCGAAAGAGACAGGAAGGTCAACGTCGACAAAGCCCGATCCGCCACATAGCCTTCAGAAGCGAGCAGAGATGTGGTTGCATCGATGGATTGCGGCAAGTTTTGCACGATATCGGCCCCATAAATTAGCAACACCAACCCCAACTGGGGTTGGTGTCTTGGGTTTGTGAAAGATCTAGCCCAAAGCGCGTTTGGCCATGACCTTAACCAAATTAGCGCGATACGCCGCATTGCCGTGAAGATCAGACAACAGCCCATCCAACGAGATTTCGACCCCATCGACCGCCGAGGCCGCCCAATCCGCACTCAGAGCCGCTTCCAGCCCGTCATGGCGATGGACCCCATCTTCACCCGCGCCCGTCACAGCAACCCGGACGCTGCCATCGGCCAATTTGGCAACAAACACCCCCGCCATTGCGTAGCGCGACGCCGGATTCGGAAACTTGCCATAGCCACCCTTCGCAGGCGCGGTGAAACTCACTGCTGTGATGATTTCATCATCTTCTAAGGCCGTGGTGAACATACCTTCGAAAAAATCATCCGCCGCAATTTCACGCGATGTGGTGTGGATCCGCGCGTTCAAGGCCAAAGCCGCTGCCGGGTAATCGGCCGCTGGATCATTGTTGGCCAAAGAGCCACCAATTGTTCCGCGATGACGAACGGCGGGATCACCAATATTGGCGGCGAGTTTACAAATCGAAGGGCACAGCGCTGCCAGCGCGGCGTGTCCCGCCACCTCCGCATGGGTTGTCATCGCCCCAATGGTGACCTGATCACCAGCGATTGTAATCCCGCGCAAATCCGCCGCAGCGCTGACATCGATGACATCCGTGGGATCCGCCAATCTTTGCTTCATGGTGGGAATCAGAGTCTGCCCCCCAGCTAAGATCTTCCCATCCTCAGATCTGTTCAACAGAGCGGCAGCCTCCTGGGCTGTGGCCGCTTTATGAAAATTGGTCTCATACATCGTCCGAACTCCTTATTCAGCTGCTAGTTTCTGGCTCACATCCTGCAACGCGGCCCAAACCGCAGCGGGGGTGGCTGGCATTGAAAGATTGTTATTGCCAATGGCATCCGTGATGGCGTTGATCACCGCTGGCGGCGAGCCAATGGCACCGGCCTCCCCACAGCCCTTCATCCCAAGCGGGTTTCCAGGACAGGTGGTCGAGGCGTGATGCACCGAATAATTTGGCAAATCATCGGCGCGCGGCATGGCATAGTCCATATAGCTGGCCGACAACTGTTGACCGGCCGCGTCATAGACCACATTTTCAAGCATCGCCTGGCCGATGCCCTGCGCTATTCCGCCATGCACTTGGCCTTCAACAATCATAGGGTTGATGATGGTGCCAAAGTCATCGGAGGCCACAAATTGCACTACCTCCGTCACCCCGGTTTCTGGATCCACTTCGACCTCACAGATGTAACAACCCGCTGGGAATGTGAAGTTTGTCGGGTCATAAAAAGCGCTTTCCTTCAAACCCGGCTCCATACCTTCGGGAATATTGTGGGCCGTGTAGGCGGCAAGACCAACCTCATGCCACAGCATCTGTTTGTCGGTGCCAGCCACTTTGACGGCCCCACCTTCAATCACAATATCATCCTCACCTGCCTCAAGCACATGGGCTGCGATTTTCTTGACCTTGGCTTCGACTTTATCCATCGCTTTGACAATGGCGGACATGCCAACAGCGCCGGAACGGGAGCCATAGGTTCCCATGCCAAATTGCACCTTATCTGTGTCGCCATGGACAATTTGGATATTTTCCGTCGGCAAATCAAAGCGTTCTGCCACAATCTGCGCGAATGTGGTTTCATGCCCCTGCCCATGGCTGTGCGAGCCGGTGAGGATCTCAATGGTGCCCACGGGATTGACCCGAACCTCAGCACTTTCCCAAAGACCAACCCCCGCTCCGAGACTTCCGACCGCTGCCGAAGGCGCGATGCCGCAGGCTTCAATATAGTTGGAATAGCCCATTCCTCGCAGCTTACCACGGCTGGCCGCTTCAGCTTTTCGGCCGGCAAAACCCGCCACATCCGCCGCGGCTTGGGCCTGCTTCAGATTGGCGTCAAAATCGCCGCTGTCATACGCCATGATCACAGGCGTCTGATGCGGGAAGCTGCGCACAAAGTTCTTTGCCCGAAGCTCCGCAGGGTCCATGCCCATTTCACGCGCCGCCGTTTCCATCAGACGTTCGACCACATAACAGGCCTCTGGACGCCCTGCACCGCGGTAGGCATCCACCGGCACCGTATTGGTGTAAACCGCCTGAACATCGCAATAGATATTCGCAATATCATACTGGCCCGACAGCAAGGTCGCGTAGAGATACGTCGGCACGGCCGAGCTAAACAGAGACATATAAGCGCCAAAATTAGCCTTGGTGTTGACCTTCAACCCCACAATCTTGCCGTCGTTGTCGAAACCGATTTTAGCGGTTGAAACGTGATCGCGGCCGTGCGCATCGGTTAGGAAAGCCTCCGTGCGATCTGATGTCCATTTTACCGAACGGCCCGATTTCATCGAGGCCCAAAGGCAGGCAATTTCTTCAGGATAAATGTAGATCTTGGATCCAAAACCGCCGCCAACGTCCGGTGCAATCACCCGCAATTTATGCTCAGGCGCAACATTATAGAACGCCGAGAGCACCAAACGGGCCACATGCGGGTTTTGACTGGTGGTATAGAGCGTGTAATGATCCTCCGCCTCGTTAAAGGTGGCAATAGCGGACCGCGGCTCCATTGGATTGGGCGCCAAGCGATTGTTGGTGATCGCCATCTCCGTCACATGCGCCGCAGAAGCCAGAGCCGCGTCAGTTGGCGCCAAATCGCCAATTTCCCAATCAAAGATCAAATTACCAGGAGCATTGTCATGTATTTGCGGTGCGCCGGGGGCCAGAGCTTCAACAGCACCCACCACAACGGGCAGCTCCTCATAGTTCACAACCACCGCTTCAGCGGCCAATTTTGCCTGAGATTTGGTATCCGCCACAACAATCGCAACGGCGTCTCCCACGTAGCGCGCTTTTTCGGTGGCCAAAGCGGACCAAGCGCCCATGTTCATTGGGGTGCCATCTTTGGAGGTGATACCCCAGCCGCAGATAATGTTGCCAATGCCATCGGCGACCAATTCCGGGCCCGTCAAAACGGTTTCAACCCCTTCCATAGCCAGAGCTGCGGAGGCATCCAGCGACACAATCCGCGCATGCGCATGCGGGCTACGGACAAAGGCGGCATAGGCCTGGTTGGACTCGATAATATCGTCGGTATAACGGCCTTTGCCGGTGATGAATCTTTTGTCTTCCTTACGCAAAACGCGTGCGCCAATTCCTTCTGACATATTCCGTCTCCCTATGCTGACGTCATCTTGGACGCACCGTCCGCGATGGATTTCACAATGTTATGGTAGCCCGTGCAGCGGCAAATATTACCTTCAAGCTCATGACGGATATTGTCCTCAGTCAATATTTTGCCCTCTGCCTGATAGCGTGCCACCATATCGGTTGCGGTCATAATCATGCCCGGGGTGCAAAACCCGCATTGCAGACCATGGTTTTCTTTGAAGGCCACTTGCATCGGATGCAGATCATCTTTCGATTTTGCCAGACCTTCCACTGTCGTGACCGCCGCACCTTCGGCGCTGGCCGCAAGCATGGTACAAGATTTAATCGCTTTGCCATCCACATGCACAATACAAGCGCCACATTGGCTGGTATCACAGCCCACATGCGTGCCGGTCAGTCGCAAATGATCCCGGATATATTCGACCAGCAGCGTATTGCCTGCGACATCTCGAGACACCGATTTGCCGTTCACAGTCATTGCAATTTTCATTCATTTTCTCCCAATTCGTAGTCTTTTTTTGTAGCGCTTCTATCTTCCAAAAGCCTTGGGCCCATCTGCCACTCAAAATCGCAGCAACCTAACACAAGCGTTCGGCTTTACACTAAAAGCAGGCCGCAACCGTCAAGGGCAACGCTTTTCATAATAAAACAATGAAGTAAGCGCGGGAACGTCAAGGTCTTAACGATGAGCTTATTGCATTCCTTTCAATATGCAAGGCAGGACTTTCCCAAACCGCAGCTGTTACTGCTCATCGACACTTGCAGATAGCGACTGGGCTGACCGCTTCCTGCGCAGGCGATCTGCCAGAGTGACAACGAAAGGGGCAACTCGCTCACAGGGCAATTTCGCGCAAGAATTTCGGAATTTGTTTTTTGACTTTAAAAAATCCTGCGGTCGCATAGGGCCAGATCATCGCGTCCCAATCGCGGCGCCATTCAGCCAAAGAAATGCCGGCCGCATCAAGCTCTGGTTTGGCGCGCAAAAGCCATTCACGCAGCGGACCAACAGGCACATAGGGCGTAACAATTTGTTCTGCGCCCGATTGCAGCGCCCATTGCGCAAGGTCTGATGGTGCGCCCAGCGCCATCGATGACACCGCAACACCCGATCTTTGCGCAACATCGGCCAGGGCACCGGCTTCAAATTGCACCACAAGCCGTGCGACTTCACGCGGCGAACGCAGGGGGCTCGCCGCTAAAGTAGCGGCAGTGGTGCAGATCAAGTCTTCGATAGGAAAATCTTCGATCCGGCAATCTTCCTCCGTCAGCAAAAGCGCAGTTGGCAGGCGACTCTGCGGCGCCAGCGGACTTCGCGGTGCCTTGCATGCGGGCAAGCCATCGGGCTCAAGCGCCTCCAGCCCGGCGGCATTCTGCGTCAACTCCTGAGCGCGCGGCACAAAACGTTCGTTGGTGAAACGCGCAATATTGTCCGCCTGCGCCACATAGGGTCTGCCGCGCGTGTGCAAACCCGCGACCCAACGCCAGCTCAACGTATTGGAGGCGGGATCCCCGTCGAACAAATGACGCAAGAAAAAATCCGCTCCAACACGCCATGGCAATTTGAGCGTGAAGATCCAAATGGAGGCAAACCACATGCGTGCGTGGTTGTGCAGATATCCAGTCTCAATCAACTCCAACGCCCAGCTGTCGAAATAGCTCAAACCCGTCTGCCCCGTCTCGGCGGCATGAATCGCATGGCGCAGCCCTGCATCACCCTGCATCTTGGCCAAATCTTGCCGCAGCCCCGCCGCATAGCTGTCCCACACCTCTGGCCGTTGTTCCAACCACCCCTTGAAATAACTTCGCCAAATCACCTCATCAATGAATTTGGCAGAAGCTTCAGCCCCCTGCGATTTTATCGCCGTGGCAATAACCTCTTGCTCGGTCAAGAGCCGGCGCCGGATGTAGGGAGACAGCATCGATACATCCCGATGCGCCCCCGCTCCGCGATCAAAATTGCGCCCTTGAGCATAATCGCGGCCCATGTTTGGGGCAAACCGTTCAAGCCTCGCTTGCGCCTCCGCACGGGTTGCTGTCATCTGTTCTGTCATCGCTAGCTCCTGTGATGTCTTTGAGCTATGGCAGCAAGTTCATAATGCAATGCGCTCTGAGCCGATCAATAGACGAAAAACCGCAGCGCGGCGTTGCAGAGCGGTCAAATCAACCTAGGTCGTCGTTCTGACAGAGGGCACCCAGCCAGGCAAAACAGAATTGAGGACAAAGTGGCAGTATTGCGGATCATCTTGGGAGATCAATTAAGCCCAAAAATCTCGAGTTTGCGCGATGCCGATAAAGACCGTGACACCATCTTGATCTGTGAAGTCCAGCAAGAGGCCCTTTATGTCAAACACCACAAAAAAAAGCTGGTCTTCATTTTCTCCGCAATGCGACATTTCGCAAAAGAGCTGCAGGACGCCAATTACCGGGTGATCTACAACAGGCTCGATGATGCCGCGCCGTTATCGTGTTTTTCCGATGCGGTGACCCATGCGGCAAAAACGGCCGATTTTGACGAAATCGTCGTTACAGAGCCCAGCGAATATCGCGTTTTGGAGGAGATCAAGCTTTGGCCTGATCTGCT
>Ga0206127_1005410_pt1 | contig 10764 bp, 9 predicted proteins | sample Helgoland_Spring_6_FD_148646 | JGI IMG/M metagenome (GOLD analysis project Ga0206127, IMG submission 148646) | Pelagic subsurface seawater microbial communities from Kabeltonne, Helgoland, North Sea - Helgoland_Spring_Bloom_20160419_1 | ecosystem: Environmental > Aquatic > Marine > Epipelagic ...
GAACGCCATCTCTATTCACGCCAAAATTTCAAGACAAACCGTGCCACTGCGCTCGCTGAGTAGCGTCAATTATTGGGCTCATAGGTTCAGGCTGCGCGAGCAATCCGATGCGAGTTTCTATTTGTTTGACGGCACCTTCACAACACCCAGCGTCAGCCAACCACCAATCTGATCAATAACATCGCTTGGACATTCAACTTCCCTTAACCTATATTAACGCATACAGACTTAGCTCGTATATAATTTTGTGGTGCCATCGGGAGAATAGAGAAATGTGGGTATCGCGTAAACTGAAATTGCTCAAGCAAATCCTCTGAAAAATTATGGGTGAAAACTCTAAAACTACTGCTTTTGATGCTATCGTAATAGGCGCCGGCTTCTCAGGACTTTATCAACTCCACCGGTTGCGTGATGATCTTGGCCTAGATGCTATAATCTTGGAACGAGGTGAAGGCGTAGGCGGAACATGGTATTGGAATCGGTACCCCGGGGCTCGGTGTGATAGTGAAAGCCATGGCTATGCTTATTTCTTTTCACGTGCATTGCATGAATCATGGCAGTGGTCAGAACGATATCCTGGTCATACGGAAATAAGACAGTACCTTAACTACGTAGCAGACAGGCTCGAACTAAAAAAAGATATTTTCTTTAGTTCTCATGTCTCCAAATGTACCTTTCAGGTTGATGAAAATCTGTGGCACGTACAAGTAAAAGACGGTCAGGTTTATAGGGCCAAGTGGTTAGTTACTGCAGTGGGATGTCTATCATCTGCGAACATTCCCGACATTTCAGGATTGTCATCGTTTTCGGGTGATTGGTACCATACGGGCAGATGGCCTCATGAGGCTGTTGATTTTAAGGACAAGAAAGTTGGGCAGATTGGCACTGGCTCCACGGGTATACAAATAGCTCCGATAATTGCTGATACAGCCGCTCATTTGACTATATTTCAAAGGACTGCAAATTATTCTGTTCCAGCGAGAAACGTGGCATGGGATAAATCATATTCAGATTGGGTGCGCGAGCATTACTTAGATTTGAAGGCGCTAGTTCAGTCGACACCAAATGGACATCCGTTTCGTATATCCAGTAACCTAGCAATGGAGGTTTCGGATGCAGAACGGAATGAAATGTTTGAACGTGCGTGGGAAAAGGGAGGTTTGCGGTTCCGAAGCGTGTTCCATGATTTACTTACTTCAAGCCAAGCCAATAATGCCGCTGCCGAGTTTATAAAATCTAAAATCCGAAAAATAGTAAAAAACCCTGAAACAGCTCATACTCTCTCAGACATAGATCACCCCTATGCTGCAAAACGACCGCCAATTGACACAAACTATTTTGAAACATTCAACAAGCAAAGCGTAACGCTTGTTGACTTAAAAGTGGATCCAATATCTGAGATTATTCCTAATGGGGTATTACTAAAAAGTGGTGCTGAGCACAAATTGGATGCATTAGTTTTTGCCACAGGCTTTGATGCGATGACTGGTCCATTACTAAATCTGGACATAACTGGTCGCACTGAGCCTTTGACAGATTATTGGAGAGCTGGGCCCTTGAGCTATCTTGGTCTCGCTATCCCAAATTTCCCAAATATGTTTACAATCACTGGCCCTGGTAGCCCATCAGTTCTTACTAATATGCCTGTGTCAATCGAACAACATGTGGATTGGATAACGGATTGCATCAATTTTTGTATGCAAAATGGCGTTGATACAATTGAGGCTGAGGTGGGTGCTGCTGAAGGCTGGGTTGCGCATGTCCGTGAGGCTGCAGACGTCACTCTATTACCTGAGGCAAAAAATAGCTGGTATTGGGGGGCTAATATTCCAGGAAAGCCTCGAGTATTTATGCCCTATGCGGGTGGGCTTGTGCGATATCGAGAAATTTGTGAGAGCGCCGCGCGAGACGGGTATACAGGTTTTAGTTTTCTACAACGCGGGCATAAAAAAATTATGAGTAAACTTGATTATCAGCAATGGCTTTACGATGGTCTTGGTGTTTGAGTGTTTAGGGTATCGTTTAGATAATTGATTTATTTTTATAATTAATACTATATATGCGGAAATAAGCGAAATTATTAAGCTACAAATGCCATTTCTTATCTGGTAACAGGCTCAAAAACTGCCAACGTCTCTTTGCTGTGTATGTGAATTCTTCAACAGATAGATTTAGGCTGTAACGGAGGCATCATGCTAATCTCAGTTAAACAGGCTGAACCTTTTAGGTGATTTTGGAAGTGATACAACCAAAAGCATATAAGATTTATAGTGAAGTAATTAAATTCCGAGGGCACAACCATCTTTGCGAGGATCTGAACCTGCTGCATATCCGCCGCCTGCCAATCTGCAAATCAACTGTGCGCCACCAAATCCGAACGCGTTATCTGGTGCTTCAAGAGAGATCTTATGGCCCATGTCTTTGAGAAATTGAATAGTGTCCTTTGGCATGGTGTCCTCGCAGGCAATATCCATACCGCTGATTAAGCGCCAACGTGGTGCATCAACAGCCATCTGCGGATCCTGTCCCCAAACTTGAGTTCGGAGTACCATTTGAATATGGCCTTGCGCCTGCATTGGCCCACCCATCACGCCAAAACTCATTATTGGACCGTTTTTACCCATTAAAAATCCTGGAATTATCGTGTGGAAAGGCCTTTTATGTGGTCCAACGTAGTTCTGATTCAACGGATCTAAGGAAAAACCGGCAGCCCGGTTCTGCATGCTTATTCCTGTTCCAGGCACAACTATACCAGATCCAAAGCCTGCATAATTTGATTGAATGAATGATACCATCATTCCTGAAGCGTCAGCGGTAGACAGGTAAACGGTCCCTCCGTTTTTGGGTGCGCCAACTTTTAAATCTTGTGCATGGGCTTCATCGATCAGTGCGGCACGTCGCGCCAGGTATCCGTCGTTCAATAATAACTTAGTCGTGACGTCAGTCATATGATCACCATCAGCGACATAGGTTTCTGCGTCAACTAGTGCGAGTTTCATAGCTTCGATCTGTAGGTGAAAAGCTAGTGGATCATCGGGTCCTAATTCACGTATTCGGGTATGTGAAAGAATCCCTATCGCCATTAGAGCCGCAATACCTTGACCATTTGGTGGAATTTCATGTAGTTCTAAATCATCAAAAGATTTGGAAATTGTGCCGCACCACTCGGCCTTGTGCGCCGACATATCGGCCAAGTCGAGTGCTGCCCCATGTTCTTTTGCATAGGCACAGATTGCGTCTGCTAGCTCGCCTTGGTAAAATGATTCTCCTTTAGTTCTTGCTATTGAGCGAAATGTCTTTGCCAGTGGCAAGTTAATGAACCGCTCACCTGCTTTCGGTGCCCTACCGTTGGGTAAAAATGCTTCGGCAAATCCCGGAAAGTCGCTTAGGCTTTCTGCTGCGCGCCGCCACAGCTCAGCAATTTTTGGGGTTACTATGAAACCGTTTTCAGCATACCCAATGGCCGGTTCGAACAGTTTAGCAAAAGGTAGTTGACCAAAACGGTCCGATAGCTCCACCCAAGCTGATACCGCCCCTGGTACAGTTACGCTTTCCCATCCACGAAATGGCATCTTCTCATATTTGGAGAACCTTTCGGGACTCCATCCGGCAGGTGACCGTCCTGACGCGTTTAGACCATGCAACCTGGCTCCGTCCCACACAATCGCAAAAGCGTCCGAACCTACACCATTGCCAGACGGCTCGACCAACGTCAGAGTAATCGCTGTAGCAATGGCAGAGTCCACCGCATTACCGCCCAAGGCAAGCATGGATAAGCCTGCCTGTGCAGCTAGCGGATGTGACGTAGTTACGATATTATCCGCCAGTACTGTTGAGCGGCGCGAAGGATAATGATGCGTAGAACGAAGATGCATTGTGATCTGTCTTTCAGTTTTGATCAAATTGAATATATGTTTGAGCGCTTTAGGCTAGTAAGGAGGGTATACTTATGCTCGGGGGGTTGCATGCGATTGCGACTTGATACCAGATTTTTTGCGATCGGTTTCGTTTTTAGTAATAGCCTCGTCCAAAGGCTTGCGATCTACCATGCCTGAGAAGTTTTCTGTTGTTGCCATGGCGGTTGCAAAAATCGCATAGCGTTCCTCGCTAACAGCTAGGAGGCGGCGCAATTCGGCCAGTGGGTTGTCATTATCATCAGCCCGTATGTCTATGGTCGCGTAGTTTTGTCCTTGATGTATGACAAGACCCGCAGCTTGTCGCCCACGCTTATCACCGCCAGCGGCTTCGCCGGCCTCCATAGCGGTCAAAAGTCTTTCAGAAAATGCAAGGTGCGAATGGGCAAGATAGCTTGCCAGGGTGTCTTCAACCACGGCAGCCCCAACAAGCATATTACCGGCTACGGAAACGTTGGGTGCTGAGACGTGGCCTGCCCATGGGACGCAATTTGTACCTGTATGTTGCACCATATGACCGTTAGGTGACAAAAAATGTGCCTGCCGCGAGGTTTGTCCAGCATCGCGATCAACAAAGTCTCTTAATATATCACTGGGCGCTTCCCCAGCATCCATTCGCGAAAGGCCTTCAATGCCCCAAAGTGGATTTACGAATGCTTGGCTCGCAACCGCTGCTTGAGCTGAAACCCATGGGACTTGGGCACCGCAAGCAAAAAACCGACTAGCAACCGCAATGCCGATTTCGCCTGTCTTGAAGTCTCTAGCGACTATTGAATACGTCACAACGATTCCCCCATGGTAGCGTGAAAAACTTTATCTATTTTTCTGCAGGATACCACAGACCATCACGATTCGCAATTTTTGGGGTGTATTGAGGTGGTAGTTTAGAAAAATTTTACACAAAAGGTCAAAATTTTTGATCTCAAGTGAATACAAAAGCTTTAAAATAAAAGATTACTTGATTTTTAATTTAGAGTCGTGGTTACCTTGTGAGGCGGAGAGTAGAAAAACTGGCGTCCGAGGTGGGTGAAATTTCCAACACGTTGGCTCTACCCAGTGTCTGGAGGCCGTTAATCATGGAACGACCACTTCTAGAAATTTCAAACCTATCTATTGTTCACAGCGCGGAAGGCGTTGAGACGACGCTTGTAGATGACCTATCATATTCCGTCTTCCCTGGGGAAACGTTGGCGATTGTTGGCGAATCTGGTTCTGGCAAGTCTTTGTCTTCTCTAGCTATTATGGGTTTACTGTCTCATGAATTGCGGATCACCGAGGGCAGTATGAATTTTGAGGGTGTCGATTTGTTGACGCTACCGGACGAAGAGATGCGTCAGCGTCGTGGTCGCGATGTGTCGATGGTTTTTCAAGAGCCGATGACATCCCTCAACCCAGTGCGCAATATCGGTAGCCAGATCACCGAAAGTATCCAGGAAAACCTTGGGCTTTCTAGAACCGAGGCGCGCAACCGGGCAATCGATTTGCTAAAAGAGGTGGGTGTTGCGGATGCTGACCGCCGCATGCGACAATATCCGCACCATTTTTCTGGCGGTATGCGCCAGAGAGTGATGATAGCAATTGCACTTGCTGCTGAGCCGAAGCTGATCGTTGCGGACGAACCGACCACTGCTCTTGATGTTACTATACAAGCGCAAATTCTAGATCTAATGGCAAGGGTTTGCGCTGATCACGGAGCAGCGTTGATACTAATAACACACAATCTGGGGATCGTTGCGCGCTATGCTAATCGCGTTAACGTTATGTACGCAGGACGGATTGTAGAGACCGGTACAGCAGAAGATATTTACTACCGTCCCCGTCATCATTACACCAAAGGCTTGTTGAGCTCTATCCCGCGGCTGGATCAAAGCCGTGAACACCTATTACGGCCGATTTGGGGAAATCCGGCTGATCCATTCGTTCCGATCAGCGGATGCAGGTTCCACCCGCGCTGTCCTGCATTGCATCCAAAATGTAAGTCTGAGCGTCCATTATTCAGCGATCAGCTTGCCTGCCATTTTCCACTTTTGATCAAAGAGAAGGTTGAATGCTGATGAAACAGCCAATTCTCCGGATCGAAGACCTTTCTGTTAGATATCCAGTTTATAAAGGCTTTTTGCAACGTCAGGTTGCCCAAATAAAGGCCGTTGAAAAAGTTACTCTGACTTTAAAGCGTGGGGAGGCATTCGGACTTGTAGGAGAATCTGGATGCGGAAAAACTACGCTAGCGCGGACTGTACTCAGGCTTGTAAATGCTACCGAAGGCTCCATATGGTTCGAAGGTGAAAACATCACCAATCTTGATGGCGCGGCGTTGGCGCCCTACCGAAAGCGCGTTGCGGCCGTCTTTCAAGACCCGTTTTCGTCGCTGAATCCTCGAATGCGAGCTGGCAACATCATTGCTGAAGTGTTGGGTGTGCATGGTTTTGAGGGCGACGCAAAGTGCCGTGTCATAGAACTATTTGATTTATGCGGTTTGTCTGAAAGGTTCTTTGATCTTTACCCTCACCAGATGTCTGGAGGCCAGCGTCAGCGAGTTGGCATCGCCCGGGCACTTGCAATTGAGCCCGACTTGATTGTTTGTGACGAGGCCGTCTCGGCGCTTGACGTGTCAATCCAGGCACAAATTATCAATCTGCTCGAAGAACTGCGCGTAAGGTTGAACCTTACCTATTTATTTATCGGTCATGATCTGTCCATCGTAAGGCATCTCTGTGATCGCGTCGCGGTAATGTATCTGGGCCGAGTGGTGGAGGTAGCTAATTCAGAAGAACTATTTTCCAAACCGCAGCATCCCTACACCCGCGCATTGATTGAAGCTGTACCAAACCCTGACCCAAAATCCGAGGTCACCCGAGAATTTGTTGCTTTAAACGGAGAAGTGCCAAGCCCGCTGAACCCTCCGACTGGCTGCGTCTTTCATCCTCGCTGTCCTATTGCGATTAATAAATGCTGCTCTTTGGAGCCCACCATCACAAACTCACAATCAGGCCACGACGTGGCATGTCACGCCTTCACCCTACTACCCAAAGACGAAAAATAACACATAAGGAAAAATAACACACAAGGAGAGAGTATCATGAACGACAAAGACCTTATCAAACGAGCCAAAGCAGAATTGCACGACGCTTATGACTACGATCAACGGGACCCGATGTTTGGTCTGACAAAAGAAGACCTGCGAGGCAATCAAATCAGCCGTCGTGCCACCCTGCGGCTTTTAGCGGCTGGCGGCGCTGCACTAGGACTGGCACAAGTTCTGCCGGGATTGCGCGCTACCACTGCGATAGCTGATGGGCACAGTGGTGGTGAATTGAAATGCGCATGGGCGGGAGTTGGAGAAATTACCACACTGGACCCCGCTCAAATTGGTCAGGTTCTTCAATTCCAGATAGCATCTAACATCTACAGCGGTCTGATGCATATCGATAATTCACTTGTGGCCCAAGGCGACCTTGCAGAAAGCTGGGAGGTGAGTGAGAACGGTTTGGAATACATAATCAAACTGCGCGAGGGTGTGTTTTTCCACAACGGTGATGCCTTCAACGCAGATGATGTGGAGTTTACTTTCAACCGATCCAGAGATCCTAATCAATCGCGTCACAGCCGCGTTATAGCCAATGTCGCAGATTTCCAGAAACTCAACGACTTCGAAGTAAAATTTATATTAAAGCGACCACAGGCCTCTTTCCTTACCAAAGCGCTTGAGCGGGCTTCTGGCCGTGCCATGACGATTGTGTCTCGAGGCGGTCTGGAAACGCTTGGTCTTTCGCAATATGGCATCACGCCGATCGGTACTGGTCCTTACAGGGTGGTCTCGCATACGTTAGGTCAGGCTGTAGTGTTAGAGAAATTTGCAGACTATTACGATCCTGATCGACCAAAGCTTGACAAGATCTCAATTCAGCCGGTAGACGGTGTCGAACCGCTCGCAGCAGCGTTAGAGGCCGGCGATATAGACTATGTTGGCGGCAATCCATTCCCTACTCAACTTATCGAACGAATGGACGCCAACCCTGAGCTGATGGTTGATGTTAAGCCTGGACCAGGTTTTCAGTCAATATGGATAAATCCTTGGCATGAGGCGATGACAGTCACTAACTTTAATAAGCCATTTGAGGAGTTGAAGGCTGAAAAAGGCTTCATGGTCCGCCTTGCCATCGCCAAGGCATTGAATCGCGAGTTGTTCATTAAGCAGGGTTTGTTCGGCTACGGTGTTCCTGCTCATGGTACGATTAATCCAGCGATGGGGTTCTTCTTCGACGAAGATCTGGCTAGCACATCTGCGCAAGCATACGATCCTGAGGGTGCTAAGGCGCTGATGGCTGAAGCTGGCTACCCGGATGGAAAAGGTTTTCCGGAGCTAAAGCTACAAACCACCCCAAACACCAAGCGCGCAGGGCAAGTAGTGGCCAATATTCTCAAGGTTACACTCGGCATTTCTGTTGTTGTCGACCCCAAGGATTTTTCGATTGGTATCGAGGAGTTCAATAAAATGGAAATTGACCTGCGTCTCGGCGGCTCTGGTGGTGACTATGATCCTGACGACGGTTTAGTAGACTGGATGCAGACAACGTCTAAATTTAACGGCCCAGATCGCGACACTACTACAAAACCATTCGGCTTTTGGAGTGAAGATAAGGCCGATGCCCTTACCAGAGAGCAATCCGCGACAACTGATCCAGGGTTGCGTCGCGCACTTGTACAGGAGGCCAATGCAATCACCTCGAACAAAGTGGCCTGTGCTTTCTTATACCACCCGGTTGACGTGCTTGTTCATAGAAAGTCCGTAATTGTACCCGAGGATGCGCGTATCCCTGGCTTACACGAGCTTGATCGTATTTCTTTGGCATAACTTGCAAGAAAGGCAGGCAGGTCCATTGAGGCCTGCCTGACTCAATATGGTATCATATATTCTGAGACGCTTGGTTGGATCGGCATTTGTAATGCTGGCCGTGGCCATTCTTGTATTTTTTATGATCCGTCTGGTTCCTGGTGATCCTATAGCCGTCATGTTGGCTGACTCAGGTAGTCCCGAAGCCCGCGAGGCTATGATACGCCGTTTAGGACTGGATCAACCGGTTGTAGTGCAATTCTGGAAATGGTTTACCTCTATGTTGAAAGGAGATTTGGGAGCCTCAATCTATGGCAACAACCAACCAGTTACGACGATCCTTCTTGAGGCATTGCCGCGCACCATATCACTAGCATTTCTTTCATTCTTGATAGCTCTTATTATTGCTGTTCCCGCGGGCATCCTTTCGGCTACGCGCAAAAACACATCTACTGATACTGTGGTCTCGATATTTGCCTTTCTAGGACTATCAATGCCAGATTTTTGGCTGGCAATCTTGCTGATTATTGTCTTTGCAGCCAACCTTCAATGGTTACCCGCAATTGGCTATGCCCCCATTTCCGAAGGAATATGGGAATGGCTCAAGCATTTGATCCTTCCGTCAATCGCGATTGGCACCGGATTTTCTGCGATCATTGCGCGTATGATCCGGTCCTCAATGCTGGAAGTAATGCAGGCGGATTATATGCGCACTGCTGCATCTAAGGGTCTGTCCATTCGCGTCCAGATGCTTCAACATGCTTTCCCTAACGCGCTCATACCGGTCGTAACAGTAATAGGCATCGCGTTTGCTCTGCTGATTTCGGGTGCAGTTGTGGTTGAGAACGTATTTGCCATAAAGGGTCTTGGCCGTGTGCTGATCCAAGGCATTCAGAATCGTGATTATCCAGTTGTCCAAGGCGCGGTTTTAATTGTGTCTGCTTTCTTCGTTTTTTCCAATCTATTGGTCGATTTGCTCTACGCGGTGATTGATCCAAGAATTAGGTATTCGTAATGTCAGACACTCCGTTGGAAGATCTTGTGCAGCCTAATCTGATCGCCAGAAAATCCCGCCTACGCGCGGTATTTGGCCGTGATCGTAAGGCACAAGTGGGCTTGGTAATCCTTGCATTGTTTGTTCTTACTGCTTTACTGGCGCCGTTTATTGCGCCGTTTGATCCCAATGCAATGAGCCTGGATATGATGAGCCAGCCATCGGCAAATAATTGGCTCGGAACCGACGATTTGGGTCGCGATCTGTTGTCGCGTATCATTTGGGGCACGCAGATATCGCTTCTTGTTGGAGTGTCAACGGTGGCACTTGCCCTTGTTGCTGGCGTTGCGCTTGGAGTTATTGCTGGCTACTATGGAGGCTGGATCGATACAATTATTATGCGCTATATTGACCTACAATGGGCGTTCCCAAATTTTATCATTGCTGTATACCTGGTGGCCGTTTTCGGTACAGGACTTCTAAACGTGATTATAGCAATCGCGCTCGCGTTTCTAGACGACTTTGCTCGGATCGCTCGATCGATGGTCTTAACGCTAAAGGAAGAACAATTCGTCGATGCAGCTCGTGTTGAGGGCTTCTCGGACGCTAGGATTATGTTTTATCACATCCTACCTAACGCGCTTGCCCCACTGATTGTGCAGGCTACGGTGAGCGTATCTTATGCCATTCTCGGTGAGGCTTCGTTATCCTTCCTCGGCCTTGGAGTGAACCCTAATACGCCAACCTGGGGCCTTATTTTGGCAGACGGTCGGAGCTTTATTTCGCAAGCGTGGTGGCTTGGAGTTTATCCTGGTTTTGCAATCATGCTAGTGGTGCTTTCTATTAATTTTGTGGGCGATGGCTTGCGCGACGCCTTGGATGTCCGGGAAAACGAAACCTAATCAAAATTGATCGACAAGTTTTTTCGCCATCATCATATGCACACCTTTTTCGCGGTTAACAGTCTGTGTGATGCGCAAATCACCCGCAAGGCTACACAGCATATAGGCGTCTTCTCGGCT
>Ga0206127_1005413_pt1 | contig 10760 bp, 8 predicted proteins | sample Helgoland_Spring_6_FD_148646 | JGI IMG/M metagenome (GOLD analysis project Ga0206127, IMG submission 148646) | Pelagic subsurface seawater microbial communities from Kabeltonne, Helgoland, North Sea - Helgoland_Spring_Bloom_20160419_1 | ecosystem: Environmental > Aquatic > Marine > Epipelagic ...
GAGATATTCTAAATTAATTATTTTTCAAGAAGTTTATTCTAACTAGTCGTACAACTATTTTTATAAATTGAACTTATAAAGATTTATGTAAGCAATATGAAAGAACATTTTATTTACAGTAATTAGCCTCTAATTTCTCTGATAAAACTTATTGACTTGGCAGTGGAATAAATCATTTTTATTGAAGACTCAGCTTCATATCTTACTCTTCCTTGAACAATTACTTTGAATGATCTTGATCCATCATTCACCCAAAATTCAAAGTTTTTCACATTAATAAATACTTTTGTTTATTACTATAACGAACTAGAATATACTATTACTTCAAAATTAAATAATCAAAAAGAATTGTATTTAAAGTTTCTTGTAATTGATTTTCAGAAAATTTAGATGGAAAAAGTATTACCCTACCAACTTCCCCTTTATCTTCAACAAAACCAGCTTTAGTATTTGAGTTAAATGCAATTACAGATACTGCTTCGAAATCGATTTCAAGTGAAGAAAGCTTTTCATCATAAGAAGGATGGTCAGGATTCAAAATTAAAAAGTAAGCACTTTCAATGTTATCAAAACCATAATCCTCCTTAGCTTGTTCAATTAACTCATCTAATGAATTAGATCCTTCTAACCAATTTGTGAGGTCTTCATTGTATATTTTTTCAGCTATATGAGACATAATATGTTAAGTTTTATTGTTACTAAAATCTGAACTTACAAAGTGTTATTGATTAATCAAATTTTTTCATGACTTATATTTGAGGTTGCAATCTTTCTAAAGTACTCAAAAGTCATAACTAGTTATTTTAGAGTTCAGCAAAAAAGTCATCAAGCATGGACTCTATATCACCTTCACTAAAAAAATCAGATGTTACAAAGTTTATTACAACTTCATTATCAATTAAAACTGCACTGGTTGGATTTCCTGCTTCGTCTTTGCCATCATACATATCATTATAATGATCGATAAAATCTGTCATGACTTCTATACAGTCATTATCAGAACTATCATGACCATTTATCTGTAATGTACTACGAAATTCCTCAATTGTAACTTTCATTTTTCTTTTTTTTTCTAATTTAAAAAAAAAATTGTCTTTCCAAAACTGTGTCAAACTAACAGTTCATTTCTTAGATTTTGTTGAAATCTGGAATTCATCTTTATATGATGATAATTTCTTCCATCCTTTTAATGATTTAATATAAAGGCTAAAGCACCTTCTAGTGGTTTGTTTATCAAATCATTATCTAATTTAAGTATAAAATTATGAAGATAAAGCCTGTCAAATAATCAGAACCCAAGGATTATCAACATTGATAAAAGTGGTTCTAATTTCACTGCTATTAGAGCGGTTAACAGAAATCATTTCTGGAATAAAAATATCAAAAATAGGAGGTGTAAATTCCTTAATAATTGTGTTGAACAAGACCACAGAAACAACAAGAAAAGAATTGCTATTGACTCTGGTTTCAAAGAGTTTGAATCCGCCCAAAGGACACTCGCAGGTATTGAAGTAGTCAGTATTATTGGAAGAATCAAATCGTTGATTCTAAGAAATCCTATTTCAAAACTTTCCTTTCATTAGTCGCATAATCTCTAATTCATATAGGATTTTTAGATGGAGGTCAAATTAATGCGACAGAACCTTCTCCTTTATCTTCAACAAAACCAGCTTTAGTATTTGAGTTAAATGCAATTACTGATACTGCTTCGAAATCAATTTCAAGTGAAGAAAGTTTTTCATCATAATAAGGATGGTCAGGATTCAAAATTAAAAAGTAAGCACTTTCAATATTCTCAAAACCATAATCCTCCTTAGTTAATTCAATTAATTCTTCTAGTGAACCTGATCCTTCTAACCAATTTGATAAATTTTCGTGATATATTTTTTTTATTTTTGAGAAAATTTGTTTTTTTTGTTAAAAAAAAGATATGAATATTGAAGAAATACACACTAAATATGAAAGCCGTATAAGAATAGCTGTTGAAGAATTGAATGATGATGGAGATTATAATAATGATGGAATTATTGTTCTTGTTAAGTTAAATTACAACAGTTCCGAATATGATAATGTGTTGGATGATTTAGAAGCAGATGGAATGGCTACGGGTGATTATGATTCCGAAGGAGGTTGGAGACTAGTTGGATTCTATGGCAAACTGAATGAAGATGAGGTTTTGAAAAGGTTCTCGGGTGTAGCTGAAGCTGCAAAAATCATAAGTGTCTAAATTTATTGTTTGATTTAGTATTAAATAACAAAGCAAGAAACTTAGACAAGATGTAATATAAAAACACAGTGTTTTAAAATACGGTGTTTTGTATTGAATTAAAATAATTCTAAAATTCTAGAAAATATCCAATAGTTGATCTTGCTCCTAGTGGAAGAAGTTTAAAAGCTCATCAATACAAACTAAGCACTAAATTTTAACATTGCTTAGTCGTATGACAAGAAACATTCCTAGCTAATTAATAAAGACATAAAATGACTGTAGCTTATAAAGGTGGGCAAATATCTGTCGACAACTTTTTTGAAATTAAATTTTTTGAAAATAACATAGAAAATGTTTTTGCTTGTAAAGTAAATCGGACTCTTTCTGAAATGTTACAGAAGAAAAAATACTCTAACATCTCCTGCCCTAAAAAAGATCTTAAAGATTATGGAGGTTGGGGTATTGGAAGGTACTTGAAGATGTTAAAAGATGTAGGAGATGATAAATATAAGTTGTTTTTAAACAAAAATGGGGATGATAAGTACTGCTATTTCAAGGTTTCACAAGCTTCGAAAATTGAAAAAGGATTATATTTTATTAAAGTGAATGATTCATTAAAATATATTGGTAGATGTTTGACTAATTTTGATGATAGAATCAATAAAAATTATGGAAAAATTACTCCTACAAATTGTTACAAAGATGGTCAATCAACGAACTGCCATATAAATTCAAAAATAAATTTATATACGGACAGTAATATATCTATAAGTTTTCATCGCATGAGAAATACCATAGATATTAAATTGTTAGAGAAAAACATATTAGACTATAATCCTGATATCTTTGAATGGAACATTCAAAGATCATAGGTGATTAAAAATACATAGCTTGTATAAAATCTAACTCACAAACAATCTCATTGATAAGGTGGAGTCTTTAATATTATTTAGGGTATTGGCTTTTAATAGGTAAAAGAAAATGAAATTATCTTTTTGTATAAAAATCACTTTAGATTTTTTACAAATTAATTATCAATAAATACAGATAAGTTTTCACCAAAATAACGTCGCCTTGTAACTTTATATTTTTAGAATAAGATGCCAACCCCATTTTTAGGTAATCATGATAACCTTTATCGCTACATCCCATCTTCACTAATACAATAAGACAATCATTTATAATGACACCTCCATGGCCACTATCACAACAATAGTAAGAAAACTCTTCAGAAAAATGCCAAGATTCATCTGAATCGTCTAAATCTTCTTCAAATACATCTTGGCCACCAACATCTGATATAGTGCAAAAATGTTCTTGTGCTTCATTAAAAGTATATTTTTTTTGTCTTAGTCTTTAGCTATTTAAAAAGTAACTCTCCAAAGAACTATTGAAGCATCACTAAATTTCAGTTATTGTAAGCGATCTTCTTCAGAGCTATTTAATGAGTTAATAGAAGTAACATAGACTCCATTGCAATAGAGTAATACTAGAAATTCCAAATCTTTATCTCCAAAGTCTTTTTTATTTAAATCTGCCTCATTCTTACTCGTTAATTTTGAAAATGCCTCCCAGTCTCCATTTTCAACAATACCAATCTGTTTTAGACTATCTACATTATTTTGTTCTAAATCTTTTCGATCTATATTAACTATAACGATTTTGTTTTCGACTTTGAAGTCGTCAAGTATTTCCCACCAAAACTCTTCATTTTCAACTTTTATCTCTTCTAATTTTCTGACATCCAACTTCCCATCATCTCTTTGATATATCTCATATGATTTATGAATATGTTGCTGGTATCTGCAAATAGATTTGTCTTCATTTTCAAAAAGAAAATCAAATTTATCATCACCACAAAGTCTAACTTTATTACATTGAGCATAGCCAGTTCGAGCGCGTTTATTTATAACTTGAATAGAGATTTGAGCAGCTAATGTACCTTTTTTTATATGAGGATATTTCTTAAGAATCATTTCTGAAAATTCTTTTCTCTGAATAGACTCTACATTAAGATTGTCAAATTCATATTGAATTATCTTCCAGATAGGGCTATTTGAATCTACTTTATGATCTTTTTCATTATTAACGTTTGGATGAACTGGTTTTTGAATTTTTGATTCTACTAGTTTTGTTGTGGAGATTAATTCTGCAACTAGGCTTGCATTTTTAGGTTTTAAGGCTTCACATACCATATCTAATACAAGTACAACATCTGCCATATTTTTTGATCTATCAATTAAATTTATTGAATCTATAATAATGTCATTATAAACATCATTCCGCATATTTTCATGAAAAATTTGATACCTAGCGTCAATAGATTTTAATGAGTTGATAAATAATTTATTATCTGTATCCTTCTCAATAATCTTGTGAATGTTATCAAATAAATCATCTATTCCCTCCATGCTTGGTTTATCATTAGCAATCCATTTTAAACTTAATGCCTTAGCTTGTTCAAAACCTGATGAGGTTAAACCTTCTTCATTGGCATTTTTTATTTTGAAAAATAAATAACTGATGTGTATAAATACATTAGATTTTTGCAGCGGATGAACTTCTATAATCTCTTTACTTTTAGCAGGTGTATTTCCTGATTTAGCCCATTTTAACAAGGCCTCCAAATGTTTTTTCACTTTAAGAGGTTTGACTTTTTCTTCGGAATATTTAGAAAGCTCACTAAAAGTATTAAACACCTTTCTTTTTACACCCATATTTTCAATGTTACTCCACATCAGAATTGGAGAATCTTTAAACTCTGTAATGACATCCTTCCAAACATAATCATAAATTGCTTTAACAATTTTAAGAGATGACCCATTGGTTTCCTCAATTGTCAACATTCCATCTTCAGTACATAATGCGATAATGCAACTCTTCCTATCAACATCAATTTTAATCTTAATCTCCTCTACTGAATCCCAATTAAAAATATGTGTTACCTCATCAATATTTACACAATTACTAAAGAATCCGTCCATGTTTACATATAAGATCCATTCTTATCAATGTCAAGTTCTACTTTAAGGAAGTAGGTGTTTGCCCCCCATGAGATATCTGTAAGAGTTTCTGCTGCACCTCCAACCTTGTTCCCTTGGCCAATCAGTAAAGAGAAGAGTCCATGGGAAGAAGTTGTTACGTCGTGTTCCTCAACCAATTGAGGCGTTCCAAATGTAATACCCTCAATAATAGAAACCCTAACTCCAATATCTTGACTGGAGATTTCAAAACCGTTAGCATCATATGCCACAGCTTGGTAATTAACACCCTGTGGAGCCTGCCCTATTGCTATTAAGGGCATAAGTAATAATATAACTGTAATTCTTGACATATGTTTTATCTGTAGCATCTTGTGTAATAAGATCTTTCAAATATGTATGTTGGCCAACCACCATTGGATATATAATGGTGTTGTGCTACAAACGTCGTAGTATGTATACCTTCAAGAATATTAAAAACCAAGTTATATGAAACTCCTCCATTATTGCTTCCTGCAAAGCCTAAAGAACTTGTCCAAATATAATCTGATGTTCTTGTACCGTTGAGTTGCCCTCCTCCACCAGAAATAAACATTACAATTTCAAGTGATGGAATTGCCCAATTAGAGTTTCCGCCTTCAGTTAAAGTATCACAATACAAAAGCGCTTCACCAAAATTCATCGATTCTGAAGATTGAGTTGATAATTCCATAGAAGATGAATGAATTACTTCGTCTATTAAACCATCTACATATTGCTTATTAGCAGCATCCAAAGGGAGTTCAGGTGCTAGAACTCTAGAAACAAAATTTGAATCCATATCTAAAGTCTGTGCAGCTCTATGATTACCCATATTATCTTTTAATCCTTCTGGATTCATAATATTCTCTGCCATGAAAGAATATGGAACAGAATTAAAAGCCGTAACTCCTAATAGTGAGTAAGATCCATCTAAATTAGTATCCATTTCAACACGAAGAAAGTTCGATTTAGACCAATCTAGTTCGGTAAAATCATGAATAGTTTCACCTTGACCTATTATAATTGAGAACATTCCGAAATGATCGGTTGTCACAGTATGTTGTTCTGCATATGAAATATCTGCCGAAGGAGAACCCTCAAGCAAGGAAATTTGTATTCTAATTCCCTGATTCGCTAGTTCAAAACCGTAAGCATCATATGCCACAGCTTGGTAATTGACACCCTGTGGAACCTGAGAAAGGGCCATAAAGGGAACAAATAGTAGTATGTAAAGTAGTTTTTTCATGGTTTGTTTTGAAAAGAATTGATATTTATCCGAATTATGGTGCATCATCGCTGTACACAGCCCCATTTATTGTTCCATGATTACCATTACCACTTATGTCATAAACAGTGTTGTCCGAACCTTCATTAAGATTCCAATACCCAACTAAATTCTCATCCATTGCTTGATTATAATTAAATTGAGATTGGACTTCAAATTCTGTTAGTGATTTATTCCAAAAAATGATATCGTCAATTTTGCCATTAAAATAGCTTTCATTTAAACCATCTCCATTTATAAACATAGAAGACCCAACAAAGAGATCATTATAATTAGAATTAATACTTCTATGGCTAAATTGATGTGAATCTGATAAAACACCATCAAAATAAATTGATACTAAACCTGAATTATAACTTACAGTTAGAGTTAACCAATCACTATAATCAAATGGTGATGTAAAATAATGACCTTCACCAGAACTAGATGATCTGTTTGTAACGACAGTTATCCCATTATTCCCAAAATAAACTTCAAAATCAGAATTTTCATTATTGGTATTTAATCTATCACCAAAATATATCAATGGATTATACGGACCTTCATTTCCAATTACTTGAGATGATTTGATTTTGACAGAAAAGGTAAATTCATCATGTAAGAAAATAAGTGAATCCATATAAAGGTAATCATCATTACCATCAAAACTCAATGAAAACTGGAGTATGTCGCCATTACAATCATATCCTTCTTCAGCATACTCACAACTTCCATCAGACATATTGGCTTCAGGGTTAAAATTGCAGGCTGTGGAGTCCGTACAACCCATTATCCAATCTCCAAATGCTCTTATCGGTAGAATTCCACCTGGATTACTATCAGCATTGTTACAGTATTGGAAAGATCCATCTACAAAATGAATATCACTTGCAACATTAGAGGAGTTTGTTGTGCATTCATTTTTTGCCCAATACCAATTATATATATCCTCTGTTTCATAATTAACTTCCCCAGTTAAATATAGGTTTTCATAAATCAAATTAAGTTGATTCATTGAGGGTAATTGCCAATCATCAAAACCATCATTTTCATAATTTTCAACCATAACAATCGCATCATAATGGGTGCCTAAGCCAATAAGTGAGTCAGTTGTAACAAGCCCATACTTAGTATTAGCAACGCTTTCACTTACATGGAATATAATTCCACCAAAACAGTAATCACCTATTTGAGGGTTTTCATAACAATCTAATTTAGCTTTCATGGAAGCATTCTCCTCCTGTAGAGAAACAATATTATCCTCAGGAATATCATTCACATACCAATCGCATAAGCTAAAGCCTTCTATAGAATCTGTAACCTTAATTTGATAACCTTGGCCTGGAGTTAAGTCACCTATTCCGTTAAAGCCAAATTCTGGCATGTAGGCTTTACCGTTGTTATCTTTTAGTATAATGATGTTATCTGTATGCTCAGACATGGCTTGAACCAAATCAATTGGCTCTGGACAGCCGTATCCAAACATGTTCCAGCCTGCTGTTAAATCTATTGTCGTATTCCAACTATCCAATGCCAGTTGCATAGATGATAGTGAAGTGCTTGCATCACCTTCAAGAAGAGTTAAGTTTTGTTGACTTGTACTTAGGCTATCTGAAAGGTTAGAAACAACCTCATCTCCATAAACACAAGAACCGTTATCACACAAAGCTGTTTCATCGTAGTTTAGTGCTTTAACATCCGTACAGCCTTTTTGACTGTCATGAACATCCTCACTATAGTTAGCTCCATGAATGATTCCATGATTTCCATTTCCTGAGAGGTCATAAACCGAATCTCCTGAGCCTTCGTTGAAGTTCCAGTAACCTACTAGTCCTTCTTCTTCGCCTGATGGAGGACAAGTCATATAGTTTTGGATTTCTTGTTGTGTAAGAGGTTTATTCCAAATATGTAAATTATCAGTTAGACCATCCAAATAACTACTATTCCATAAACTCATATAACCAATCGATATAGGTACCCCTAAATCTACATTACCAAAAGCACTTGATATTGGTTGCGTGCCTACTAAAGCACCATCTACGTAAAATTGAAATAAATTATTAATTCGGTTTACTACCATTGTTAAGCTGTACCATTTATTTAATGTTACATTATTTTGAATAGTATTGTTGAAAGTAATAACATTAAAGTTTGTAGTTCCTTCATCATTAATATGCACTGCAAATCCTCCATTGTTAGCTATACTGGAAGTTTGAATTTTAAACCCATGATCATTAGTACCTTCAGAAAGAGGAACACCTACAATATAAGAATAGGGCTCACTATCTGTCCCTTCAAATGCATTCAAATAACAATCAATACTAACTGAAAAGGAATTAGTTCCAAAAGATATAGAGTTAGACAACTGAACATTATCTTCATTTCCATCAAAGTTCATTGAATAATCCTCCTCATCACTAACAGTTTCAAAAACAGATAATGCCTCTTGTAAGCTGTCTATAGTGAATTCTTCAATTGATATACATGAACCGTCATTGGTGTTAGCTACCTCATCAAAATTGTATGCTGTACTGTCTACACAACCGTATGAAAAGGGCTCGCAGGAACCGTTATCTATATTGGCTTGATTATTAAAGTTGTACATTAATGAATCAGTACAACCTTCCTTTGCTTTGACTTCTAAGATATATTTTAATCCATAATTAGTCTGTGAATCCGACCAGTTTGCAGTATTAATCCAATCGTTCCATGTTCCAGTTAATTCATTTGAATTGTGTGATTGAAACCACATGTTTCCGTATAATTCACCGCTATGACCACTGTTAGAAGGCTCACGATTATTCCAATTTTGAAATCCATTCCACATCCCGTTATTATAGCTTAACTCAACTCCGTCAACCCATTGCCAGCCTCCACTTGGTTCTGAATAATTAGACGATTGGACGTTTTGATATAATCCTATCCACAAACCTGGTGAAAAATCATCTGATAAATTAAGGCTATCAATTATGAACTGGTTTTCTTCAGGGGTTTCGATAATCACTAAGTTGCCGCCTAAAGACCTACAAATAGAATCTGAATTAACCCAGTTTTCTTCTGATTCGGATAGAAAGTAGTAGCTACTTTCATAAGTCCCACCATATATGAAGCCTTTATCAAGGATATGTTGAAAGTAACTGTCTATTATCGATTGCTGAGTTTGTTCATCACAACTTTCCTCAGGAACATCCTCACTATAAGTTGCTCCACTGATAATACCATGGTTACCATTACCACTCAAATCATACACTGTATTACCTTCTCCTTCATTGAAATCCCAATAACCAACTAAGCCCTCTTCATCTCCTGTTGGTGGGCAAGTCATATAGTTTTGGATTTTATCTTGAGTTAAGGGTCTATCCCAAAAAGAAATTCTTTTTATATTTCCATCTAACCATTGGTCAACACCTTGATTTGAAGTAGAGGAACCTGACCATCCAACAATTATATTCTCATTTGATGGTTGATAGTTATCTGAGAAAGAATTAAGAATATCATTATCGGAAGTAATGTCTACCCCATTTAAAAAATGAGAAATAGTATCTTCGTGTTTTACTACAGTAAGTAAATTCCAAATATTTATTTCAATTAAATTAGGTTCTGACCAAACTTGACTTCCATCTGCAAACGAAAAGCAAAGTCGATTATCGTAATAATTAATATAATAACCATTTTCACTGTAAGATGAATATTGAGTGAATAAACTAGTTTTTACATTCTGATCAAATCGAATATAGATTTGCCACGTAAAACTTTCTGTTTCTGCAATATCAATGTTACTTAATTGAACATAATCACCAACCCCATCAAAACTCAATGAATAATTATCCTGCCCAAACAAAGCATGAGGTATAAATAGTAGTATGTAAAGTATTTTTTTCATCACTAGGGGGTTTTCATTAAGTTCTCCAATAAAATGCACAGAGTCTCTAAACAGTCACTTGACAACCTTGAAATTGTCATTCAAAGGCCAAAGCACCTGCTAATAGTTTATTTATCAGAACATTCTATAAATTTAAGAATAAAATTAAGATAGCAAAGCCTGACGAATATCGCAGAAATATACAGTAGAGGGGTTATATACATTTATGGAGTGAATGACTCCATACCGAAAGTGGATTTCTCAAAGGGGGTGGGTCAATATTCTGATCAGTATCCAAAAACTAAATATCAATTTACCTTAACAGCAAGGGGCAAATGGGGGCTAATAACCCACAGAATCTACCCAACCCTTACTCCCCAAGTTTATTTATCAAATAATTGTTCAAATCTTGTTGCTAACATA
>Ga0206127_1005417_pt1 | contig 10759 bp, 9 predicted proteins | sample Helgoland_Spring_6_FD_148646 | JGI IMG/M metagenome (GOLD analysis project Ga0206127, IMG submission 148646) | Pelagic subsurface seawater microbial communities from Kabeltonne, Helgoland, North Sea - Helgoland_Spring_Bloom_20160419_1 | ecosystem: Environmental > Aquatic > Marine > Epipelagic ...
TGCTTAAACATCAATTTTTTCATCATAATTGTTCTTTGAACGATAGTCAAGGAATTTATAACAATATTTAAGGAATATACTTTAACTAATAAAACAAGTAGATCATTATTATAAAAATCTGCAATTTGTGACGCAGAAATAAATAAAATTAAATACAGTAATAAACTAATAATTATATTAAAAAAATAAACTGAATTATAATCTTCTTGTTTACAATCTTGCTTCTGAATTAATGCCGCTGACAATCCACTATCAATTAATGCTTGTGAAAAGGCATAAAAGATGGTTAGCATAGCTATTAATCCAAAGTCAGAAGGAGACAAAATTCGGGCAATTATGATTGTTATGACAAACTGAATGCCAGAAACTGAAAAACGCTCAAAACCACTCCATAAAACACTAATAAAAGCCTTGTTTACCATTTATAGGTTAACGATTTAAGCAAATCAATCCAATAAGATATATTAAATCTATTCACTTTAATATTTGAATATTTTAATCGCAGATTATCTAACTCTTCTATACCTCTCGAAGTATCAATGTCAATATTGAACTCATCATAAAACTTAAGATGAGATTTAATATATTTACCTCTAAATAAAACTCCGCCAGGAGGATAATCGAAAGGTCTGTTGATAGAGTTTTTTATTACATATATTTTTTCTTTATAAAATAAATTACTTCGTCTAGTGCCCTGCCACTCAAACATCCATGCACTTTCATGTTTACGTAATATTTTCAACAAAAAATCTTTACGCCATAACCCTGCTTGAGCATTAATTCTATAATTTGCTTTACTAGAACGATACTCTAACTCTGGGTATTTAGAATTATAGTTAGGGCCAGGTTGATTTGGCGCCAGACATATGTAGCCTATGTTTTTATCATTAATCATATACTCCATGCACTGATTCAATATAGATGTATCAACAGCACTTTTTAGCCAGAAATCGTCCAAAATTAATAAGACGTGCTCTGTTTTAATGTTCATAATAGTGGCTATTAGGTTTTCCGACCAAGTTGTTTCATTATTCACAAAGTTCAAAGGGCACTCTATTTTCAATCCATCAAAAGAGAATTTTTTGCTTTCAGTACATAGATGTATAGAACAATCTATGTCTGGCCAATGTTTTTTTAGTAGATAAAAAAATGGATTCCATGTTTCGGAGTAGGAATCACATGAAGAAACTAATAAGCTATAGTCTTTATTCATAGTGAAATTTTAAACATTTTAAATAGTTGTGTTGTAATATTGTGATTAAATTATTTATCAAAAAATATATACTTTTTGGTTTGATTGATAATACTAATAATAAATGAACAAAATTAATTACTTAATATGATTACAAATAGTTGAAATTAATTAACCTGCAACTTATGCCTATCAGTACCTAATATAAAACCTAGGAGAACAAAATACATTATTGAAGTAGGTGCGTATATATTTGATTGAGTAAAAGATAAAATTAGCCAACTCATGAACACAAATACAACCATAGATTTATGGATACGATTATGTTTTTTTAATAAAATAAATTTTAGAAAAAAAAGGAGAAATAAAATGTAAAGTGAGACACCAATTACACCTGTATCAACTAATAACTCTAAAAAATCGTTATGTGCATGAATGTTTTCAATCTTTCCGAAAGTTAAACTTTTTACACCATTAAATCCAATTCCATAAATCCTTTGATTTGAATCAAAACTTAAATATTCTGAAATAATATATCCATAAAGTAATGATCTTGAATCCTCTGTTGGGGATAAAGATTGTTCAACCCTGTACTTAAATAGTGGATTTGTATTATATAAATAAATTGATCCTAAAATGATTATCGAACTAATTAAAAATGCTGAAGTAATTTTTTTTAAAACCATTTTAGAATATGATTCTCTGTAGTTATAAAAATAAATTAATAATCCCAATAAACCAGATAAAAATACTGTACGTTTCCCCGAAAAAGCAGTTATAGCAAGTATAATTAGATAATACCAGAGCATTTTTTGGGGATGATTCCAGTAAAAATAAATTAAATACATGAAAATTGGCATAATTAAAAAACTAGGGCCAACAACTTTATCTGATATAAAATAATATGAACTAAAAAATATAATTAAAGAAATATAGACATATTTAGAATAGAAATACTTTAAGTCGCTTGAATTTAACAAATCGTGTCTTGCTATGTAATATACAAAAAAAGAGGCCCCAAAATTAATGAGAATGGTTACACCAAATATTGGGAAATTATCAAAATCTCGAAAACAAATATATAGGACATATACACATAGCAATAGAGAAGTTTTTAGAACTTTAACGTCTTTCAATATTGCAATCTTAAACATGAAGTATAAAGAAGATATCAACAAAACTGAAATAGTAAATATCTTTATAACATATCCGAAAATAAAGTTAAAAGAAAATAAAGGTTCAGAAAAAGGAAACAATATAATTGCTAAAAAAAGTATCTTTATTAAGGTTTTTTTTTTCATTTAAATAGAACTATTTTCAATATTATATATCTATTTAATTAGATATCTTCCAACTCGCAACTTCAAGGTTAGATTTGTTAAAAAAACTGAAAAAATCAACGTAACAATCAATCCTAGAAAAGGAAAAACATAAATATTAATATTTTCTGCTAAAATTGTGTCATAGTACAAATATTTCAAAATAAATTGATGGTAAATATAAACTCCGAAACAAACAGAATTTAAATATTTGATATGTTTAGATACTTTATATTTTTTTTTGATGATCAAAAAATTTATAAAAATATAAAGATTAAATATTCCATAAACAGAAATAATCATTGTAAATAATTTTATCATGACTATTGCAGTAGCTCGAAAAAACAAACTATACGAATCTACCGTAAAAAAAACTATCTTATCATTTAAACTAGTCAACAGAAAAAATAAGAGAATAAACAAACTAAAATTCAAACATATAATTTTTACATCTGATGTTATTTTAACAATATAATCTTTGTTTTGAATTACAAATAAGCCGAGATAAAAGTAGAATAAATAGTTAAATGCATGGTTGATTCCTAAAGGTATTTTTATTGTAAATGAAATGAGTGAAATAATGCATAAAATAACTAATTTAAAATAAATCTTTACATTCAATTTATCCATTAAATTGGCCAATATGAAACACCAAAATAACATTGGAAGAAACCATAGATGACCTACCCCCCCAATAATATCAAATAAAAATGAGTTTAGATTGAATTCTTGTCCCTTATGAACAAAAATTAAATAGTACAAAAGACTAAAAAATATACTAGGCACTATTAGCCTAATAAATTTTTTATAAGAGAATTGTATGAAATTAATTGTATGTGTTGAATGTTTTTGTTTATGATAATACACATATCCTGAAATAAAAACAAAACAAGGCAGCATAAAACTGTATGAAAATTTTGCTAACCAGTAATAAACTGAAATATTTTCAAAATTATAAGTAGGATTCCAATTGCCAGTAAAAATTGCAAAAGAATGATAAATTAACACCAATAATATTATGATTGGACGTATCAATTCTACATCATCTAATCTTTCTTTAACCTTCATTTTTATTTTTATTATAATATATAAGTAATTTAAAAATATTTTATCTTCTTATTACATAAAGAACAAAAGTGGGTATAAATAATATTATCATTATAACTTTATCAACTAACTTATAATTTATAGGCTGATTAAATGGATTTAATGAAAGAGCAAAACACGAGTATAGTATCACTAATAAGTGCATAAAATGTGATTTAATTTCCCACTTTATAATTAGATCTCTACGCTCATTTACTCTTGCTAATGCAGCAACTAATCCATTATATCGATTTTTATTAGTTGGACGCATGATAGAAGTTTCTGCATCTGTTGTGTAAGTTCTGACTATCTCATCAATAAATCTTGTTTTGTATTTAGCAGCTGCTCTTGACCATCTTATATCTTCGTAATAATACGAACACTTATCTGAATACATAAATGTCTCTGGCACCTTAGCTTCGTTTCTTAAAACTTCTGCTTTATTACATCCATGCATTTCTTCTTTATAATGGTGTTTATATGTAATTTCATTATAATCAGAATCAAATACAGGCGTTGGTAGTGGTCGACCTATCATATCCCCATTTCTATCAACACATCTACCCTTAACTTCCCAAAAATCACTATAATCTTTAGAGTCTTCTAATTGAACCCAATATTTATTAAATATTTCTAATGTATTTGATGGCATTAGGTCATCATCATCTGCACATACAACATATGTTCCATTATAATTATTTTCCGCTGTACGATAAGCAGAATGTTTACCACCATTAATTTTTTTTATATACCTTATATCAAGAACTCCTTGATTGATCATCTCTTTACATATACTTTCCGTATCGTCAGTTGATCCATCATCTATGATCAACCATTCAAAATCTTTATAAGTCTGGTATAATAAACACTCATAGACCCTTTGCAGTAAATCACTTCTGTTATAGGTTGGAGTTAAAACCGTAAATCTATACTTATCCATAATTTTAATCGGTATTATAAATTATTTTATTTAAACAATATTTGGTCTTCATTGGCTCTTTGAATTAAATATTTCCCGTAACTATTTTTTTCTAATGGCTTAGCTAATAATAATAATTCATCTTTAGAAATATAGCCCATATCAAAAGCAATTTCTTCTAAACAAGCTACTTTTAAACCTTGTCGCTTTTCAATGGTTTGAATGTAATTTGAAGCGTCTAATAAAGATTCGTGTGTTCCAGTATCAAACCAGGCATAACCTCTCCCCATAAGTTCTACTTTTAATTCCCCTTTATCTAAATAGATTTGATTTAAACTTGTAATCTCTAGTTCACCCCTAGAACTAGGTTTTACCTTTTTCGCAAATTCAACAACACTATTTGGATAAAAGTATAAACCTATTACTGCAAAATTACTTTTTGGTATTGATGGCTTTTCTTCAATACTCAAAACTTTAGCTTGTTTATCAAACTCAACTACTCCATAGCGTTCTGGATCATTTACATAATACCCAAAAACAGTTGCCTTTTTATCTATTTTTACATTTGCCAAAGATATAGCCAATAATTCTCTAAATCCTTGACCATAAAAAATATTATCTCCCAATATTAGACAAACATCATCACCTGCAATAAATTCTTCTCCAATTATAAAAGCTTGGGCTAGACCATCAGGTGAAGGCTGTTCTTTATAAGAAATTTGGATGCCCAGTTTTTTTCCATCTCCTAATAATTTTTTAAAACTAGGCAAATCATCAGGATTTGAAATTATTAAAACTTCCTTTATTCCAGCCAATATTAATACCGACAATGGATAATATATCATAGGTTTATCATAGACCGGTAATAATTGTTTGGATATAGACTTAGTTAAAGGATATAATCGAGTTCCTGATCCTCCTGCTAATATTATTCCTTTCATTTTTTATTTGATATAAAATTATTAATACAAATTTTTAATAAGCTAATAATCTGTTATTGGTGTATAGATTAGTTCGATTGCAATACCTCTTTCGTTGAAATTGATCTGTTAATAATATGTATATTTGATATAACCAGTTATAAAAAAATTAATTTTAAAAATTATTGTTTGATTTTACTATAATTAGTAAACCATTCTACAAATTTTTTCACTCCTTCTTTAATCCCTATACTACTTTTATAACCTAAGCTTTGTATCTCCGTAATGTCTGCCCATGTTTGAGGAACATCCCCAGCCTGCATTGGTAAATATTCTTTCTTGGACACAACTCCAAGACAAAATTCAATTTCCTTAATAAATTCTTCAAGTGACTGTGGATTACCATTACCAATGTTGTAAACTTTGTAGGCTGTTCTATCTAAAACTTTTACGGGAGGGTTTCTTATAAGAATTTCAATGCCTTTTATCACATCATCAATATATGTGAAATCTCTACTCATATGTCCATTGTTAAAAACTTTAATAGTTTTATTTTTTGATATCGCATCAGCAAATAAAACTGGAGCCATATCTGGTCTCCCCCATGGTCCATATACAGTAAATAATCGTAATCCAGTTGTTGGAATATTATACAAATGACTATAAGCATGAGCCATTAATTCATTACTTTTTTTTGTAGCTGCATACAAACTAATAGGATGGTCTACATTATCTGTACTTGAAAATGGAACTTTTTTATTTTCCCCATAAACACTTGAACTACTTGCGTATAGTAAGTGCTCAATTTTATTGTGTCTGCAGCATTCTAAAATATTTGAAAAACCTACGATGTTACTATCAATATATGTTTCTGGGTTTTCAATACTGTAACGCACTCCTGCTTGAGCACCTAGATTACAAACAATATCAAAATTATTTTCTTTAAAAAGGATTGCTAAGTTTTTACGGTCTTCTAAATTCATTCTAATAAACTCAAAAGATTTATTAATATTATGAGACTTATTTAAGAATAAATTAGAATTTTCGTATGAGATACCTAACTCTTTTAATCTAGCATATTTTAAATTAACATCGTAATAACTATTAATATTATCAAGCCCAACAACTTTATAACCTTTCTTAATCAATTTTTTAGACAGGTGAAAACCAATAAAACCAGCTGCACCGGTAATTAAAATATTTTTCATTCTAGTGATTTTCTTTTATTTTCTCTACAAAATACTTAATAGTTTTTTGTAATCCTTCATTAAGATCAATTTTTGGTTTCCAACCATTTAATTCTTTGTAAGCGTATGAAATATCTGGTCTTCTTTGTGTTGGGTCATCTTGAGGCAAGGGTAAATGAATAATTTTAGACTTAGACTTAGTTAATTCTAAGATTTTTTCAGCCAACTCTAACATTTTGAATTCATGTGGATTCCCAATATTTACTGGACCTGTAAAAGAATCATCAGTATTCATTGTTCTAATCATACCTTCAACTAAATCATCAACAAACTGGAAACTTCGGGTTTGTGTTCCATCTCCATAAATAGTGATATCATCTCCTTTTAAAGCTTGTACTATAAAATTAGATACGACACGTCCATCAGAAGGATTCATATTTGGACCATAGGTGTTAAAAATTCTAATGATCTTGATAACTACCTTATTTTGATTGTGATAATCCATAAATAAAGTTTCAGCACAACGTTTACCTTCATCATAACAGGAACGAATTCCAATAGGATTAACATTTCCCCAATAGCTTTCCGGTTGCGGATGTACTGAAGGATCACCATAAACTTCGCTAGTACTAGCTTGAAGGATTTTAGCTCCAACACGCTTAGCTAACCCTAAAGTGTTTATGGCACCCATGACCGATGTTTTTATCGTTTTTATAGGGTTATATTGGTAATGTACTGGAGATGCTGGACATGCTAAATTATAAATTTCATCAACTTCAGCATAGTAAGGTTCAGTGATATCATGACGCACCATTTCAAAGTAAGGATTATCCAATAATTTTATGATATTATTCTTGTCTCCAGTAAAATAATTATCTAAACAAATAACTTGATTTCCTTCATTTAATAAGCGTTTGCAAAGATGTGAACCTACAAAACCTGCACCTCCTGTAACTAATATTTTCTTCATGATTTATATTATTTTATTACCAATATTTGTGATTTGAAATCCAATTCTTTTTAGTAATTCAGAGTCTAAAGTATTTCTACCGTCAAACACAAAAGCCGGTTTTTGCATTGAATCAAATATTCTTTGCCAGTCGTAGTCTTTAAATTCATCCCATTCAGTTAAAACAGCTATAGCATGAGTACCTTCTAGAGCTTTATAAGGATCAGTTTCAGATTTTAAAAATTTATTATTATCAAATTCAGAACGGGTATTCAAATAGTTTAAATCAGATTGCATCTGCAGTGCAGTTACTTTTGGGTCAAATACTTTTATTTCAGCTTGTTCTTTGATGAGTATATCTGCTACATAAATAGCTGCAGATTCTCTGGTGTCATTGGTGTCTTTTTTAAATGCCCAGCCTAAAAATCCAATAGACTTGCCTGAAACTGTATTATATAGAGATTTGACAATATTTCTAGCAAAACGTGAACGCTGGTGATCATTCATTATAATTACCTGATGCCAATAGTCAGCTACTTCATTAAGTCCTAATGAACTTGATATATAAACTAAATTTAAAATATCTTTTTGAAAACATGAGCCTCCAAAGCCTACAGAAGCCTGTAAGAACTTTGGCCCAATTCGGCTGTCCATTCCAATAGCTTTAGCCACTTCTTCTATATTAGCTCCAGTAGCTTCACAAAGTTCAGATAAAGAGTTAATCGACGAAACTCTCTGTGCTAAAAAAGCATTAGCTGTTAATTTTGATAATTCTGAAGACCATACATTAGTTGTCAAAATATTTTTTTGTGGTATCCATGAAGAATATATATTTACAAGTGACTGAACTGCTTCTTGTCCTTTTTCTGAATTTAAATCACCTCCAATTAAAATACGATCTGGGACTGCTAAATCTCGCATTGCAGTTCCTTCAGCCAGGAACTCCGGATTAGAAAGGATTTCAAAATTTACTCCATTACCTGTACTATCAAGAATATTTTGAATTGCTTCTGCAGTTCTCACTGGTAAAGTTGATTTCTCAACTACAATTTTATCAGAAGTTGCAACACGCGCTATTTGTCTGGCGCATAATTCTATATATTTTAGATCCGCTGACATTCCCTTTCCAATTCCATAGGTTTTGGTTGGAGTATTCACGGAAATAAAAATCATTTCTGCTTCATCAATAGCTTTATCAACTTCTGTTGAAAAAAATAAATTACGGCCTCGTGCTTCAGCGACAACCTCACTAAGACCTGGTTCAAAAATTGGTAAATTATCGAGATTCGTATCATTCCACGCCGCTATACGCTCAGTATTTAAATCAACAACAGTTATTTTTATATTTGGATTTTTCTGAGCTATAACTGACATTGTTGGTCCACCTACATAACCTGCACCTATACAACATATATTTTTTATTTTCATGTTTTTATTTTTTATTCAGAGTGATTTAAGGTTTCGTAGCCCCCAGCTTTGAGGTATTGAGTTTTTTGCATCAAATTCACATCAGACTTCATCATATCTTTAACTAACGATGCTAAATCATGCTCAGGAATCCAGCCTAATTTTTCATTAGCTTTAGTAGGATCTCCAATCAATAAATCTACTTCTGTTGGTCTGAAATAAGAAGGGTCTATAGATAGCACTTCTTTTCCTATTTCTAGTTGAAACTCCGGATTGTTACATTTTGAAACAATAGCTTTTTCATTTACTCCCGCTCCTGTAAATTCTAATTCAATACCAACTTCTTTGAAAGCGAGTCTAACAAACTCTCTAACTGTAGTGGTCTTTCCTGTAGCAATTACCCAATCTTCAGCTTTATCTGCTTGCAGAATCATCCACATCATACGCACATAATCTTTAGCGTGACCCCAATCTCGTTTGGCTTCTAAATTCCCTAAAAATATTTTATCTTGTAATCCTAAAGCAATTCTAGCAGTAGCTCTTGTTATTTTACGAGTTACAAATGTTTCACCCCGCCTTGGAGATTCATGGTTAAACAAGATTCCATTGCAAGCAAACATATTATAAGCCTCTCTATAGTTTTTGGTGATCCAAAAACCATATATTTTTGCAACTCCGTAAGGCGATCTTGGATAGAATGCTGAATTTTCATCATAAAATCCTTTCTCATTTTTATTCTCTGGCATCCCTCCATACAATTCAGAAGTGGAAGCTTGATAAATTCTCGTTTTCTTTTCCAAGCCGAGTAAACGAACCGCTTCTAAAATACGTAAAGTCCCTAAACCATCGACATTACCTACATATTCTGGAGTATCAAAAGATACCTTTACATGTGACATGGCTCCTAGGTTATAAATTTCATCAGGCTGAGATTCTTCTATAATTCTGGTCAGGTTCATTGCATCTGTTAGATCTCCGTAATGTAACTTTAAGCGCTGATTAGGGTGGTGGGGATCTTGATATAAATGATCAATCCGTTCTGTATTCAATGAAGAAGCCCTTCTTTTAATCCCATGAACTTCATACCCTTTTTCTAACAATAGTTCCGCTAAATAAGAACCATCCTGTCCTGTAATACCTGTGATTAAAGCTACTTTCATAATTTAATTTCTTTAATTGAATCTATATTCTCTAAAAACCATTGGTAGGTTTTTTGTATACCGTTTTCTAACTCTGTTGAATATTGCCATCCAATTTCTCTAATCTTGGAAACATCCATGAGTTTTCTTGGGGTGCCATCTGGTTTATTGGCGTCCCAAAGTATGTTTCCTTGGTGACCAATTACCTTTTGGATGGTCTCAGCTAATTCTTTAATCGTAATATCTTTTCCTGTGCCAATATTATATAAATATTCTGGTAAATTATTTTCTAAGGCATACACCACCGCCTCTGCCATATCATCAACAAACAAAAACTCTCGCATTGGAGTTCCACTTCCCCAGAGTGTTACCTCTGAGTGCTTATTTATTTTGGCCTCATGAAATTTACGCAGCATCGCAGGTAGTACATGTGAGGATTGTAAGTCAAAATTATCAAAAGAACCATACAAGTTCGTAGGCATTAAACTCACATAATCCTTATTGTATTGTTTACGAATAGCCTGACAAGCCTTTACTCCTGTAATTTTTGCAAGGGCATACCATTCATTTGTAGGTTCTAAAGAATCTGTTAGTAAATATTCTTCTTTTAAAGGCTGTGGCGCGAACTTTGGGTAGATACA
>Ga0206127_1005422_pt1 | contig 10752 bp, 6 predicted proteins | sample Helgoland_Spring_6_FD_148646 | JGI IMG/M metagenome (GOLD analysis project Ga0206127, IMG submission 148646) | Pelagic subsurface seawater microbial communities from Kabeltonne, Helgoland, North Sea - Helgoland_Spring_Bloom_20160419_1 | ecosystem: Environmental > Aquatic > Marine > Epipelagic ...
GAGAGGGATTTGGCCGGGAAAGCCTATTGTTGGTTTTTATGACCGCTTTTGGAGGCCGGTATACCAAACTGATACTGTTGAGTATCATACATCAACATATGGAATTCTGAGTGAGGCATTCTTCATGTTCGGCTCGTTAGGTCCCCTTATATATGGTCTTTTCTCAGCACTTTTAATCGTAAAATTAGAGCGCGCTTATGCAGAGACTAAAAGAATATCGACGATTTTTGTCGTTGCTTTTATGGCTATCAACTTTTACTTTATTGTACGAGCAGGTTATTATGCTTTTCAATTCTGGTATATCTTAATTGTTATCTGTATTGGTCTCCTTCTGCTAAAGAGTACTTGGAGCAAAAATATTGGGGAGAGACTAAATGTATGACTTGTATAAAAGACTCGAAGACCCACTGTTCACATTATTAGGAGTGGTTAAGTTTCACACTTTACTGAAAAAGACTGAGTCTTACAATGAGACTGAGATTCAAAGATATCAACAAAAACAATTGAGCAGCTTATTGGTCTACTGCTCTAAGTATATACCTTTTTATCGTCGTCAATTTATTGAGCTTAATGTTGATCCCTATGGTCAAGATGCTGTAGCCGAGTTGAAAAAATTACCGATCCTTACCAAAGAGATTATTAGGAACAATTACGAATATTTTATAAGTAGTAAAGAGCATAATTCACTTGAATTCCACACGTCTGGCACTTCCGGAGATCCATTTACTGTCCTTACTTCTACTAACCAATGGGTTGTTGAACAGGGAGTGGTCTGGCGGAGTTGGAAAAGAGCGGGTTACAGATTCCGTGATAAAATTGCAATTATACGATCCTATAATCCAAACCCTAGCCAGCCTAAAATTAAACGAGATACTCTGAAAAATTGGAGGTACTATTCTGTCTATCATATGGATGATGCATCGTTAGCGCAGTATTTTAAAGATTTTAAAGTATGGAAGCCAAAATATTTACGGGGATACCCGGGGAGCATACTACTCTTAGCTAACTATGCTGATAAGAATAATATTAAATTGGAGGGTCTTAAGGGTATCCTGACTGCGTCTGAACGGCTTGAAGAATCTGCGCGCGCGAGAATAGAAGATGTTTTTCAGACTCGAGTCTATGACCATTACGGTCAAGCTGAAATTACAGCGATGTACCATAATTGTGAAGTTGGTAAGCTGATGCATGATGATTGGGAGTATGGTTTTTCAGAATTTATCCCACATAAAAAGAATGAACATAAACTAATAGCAACAAATCTCCATAATCGAAGTATGCCCCTACTGAGATACGATACCGGAGATCTAGTGTGTTTGTCGGACATAAAATGCCGATGTGGAAGACAATCAGTTGCATTAAAGCAAATACTGGGTCGTAGTATGAATTTCATTGAGGATAGTGACAACGTGTCCTATCCGATAGTTAACTTATACACTCACTTTGCCGATAAGAAGACTATTAAGCAATTCCAGATTTGCCAATATGTAGCTGGGAAATTAGAAGTAAAATTAAAGTTTTGGGATAGTGTAAGTTCGGAGGAAGCTTTGCTAGAGACCGAAATGATTTCTCTTTACTTAAAAAAGTTCAAGTGTGAAGCGAGTTTCTCTAATGAACCCTTCCTTATGAGTGAAGATGGAAAGTTAACTCCCTTTATTAGTAGGCTAGGTAGAATATAACGTGGAGAAAGAATCGTTGATAGTTAAACCCTCAAAACGAGTTCAGCAACTAAGTGCTTATGCAATTACTCCGCAAGATGTTTGGAGTGGAGGATATGATCCGTATATTTTGAAGGCAGATTGGAATGAGGCGCCGCGTAATTTGCAGCTATATCTTCCAGCTATGAAAGAAATCATTGAGCATAACGGTTTGCTGGCCTGGTACCCAGACTATACATGTCTGGACTTAGTTCATGGCGTTAAAAATTATGTTGGTTGTGATAGTAATCAGATTGCAATTTATTCGGGCTCTGATAGTGGCTTGTGCGATATTGCAAATTGTTATCTGGAGGCCGGAGAGACTGCACTGTTACTTTCACCTACTTACGACAATTTTAGGGTTTATGTGTCCCAACATGGCGGGTTAGTGGAGGATTTTCATTTAAATGCTGATGGAACATGTAATTATGATGATTTAAGAATCCGTATTGCCGCACTAGACCCAAAAATAGTGTATATCGTTAATCCAAATAATCCTTATGGGAACGCTGTTGATCGATGTACGGTTGTTAACATGGTGCGAGACTTTCCTTCCTCTCTATTTATTATAGATGAGGCGTACATAGATTTTGACCTGTCAAAATCTATTGCATCTGAGGTCTCAAATTTTGAAAATATTGTAGTAACGAGAACTTTTTCTAAAGCATTTGGGCTAGCCGGGGTTCGGGTTGGCTATGTGGTCGCAGATAAGAATGTTATAGTTACTTTGAACAAGATAAGGAAAGGGAAAAACGTGTCCATGCTTGGTCAAAAGTTGGCCCTTCATGCGTTAGAGAACCCAGCCTTTTTTTCGGAATGGTTTGATAGTATTACTGCTTCAAAAAGACGTTTTTATGATTTTTTTAACGAGAACAATATTAAGTATTTTCAAAGTGATGCAAACTTCATATTGTTTTTAGCTAGCTCTCCAAACGAGTTATGTGCCATTTTAAAGTCCGAGGGAGTTTTTGTTCGTAATAGGAATAAGATTATTGATAAAGCTATAAGAGTGACTGTTGGAGCGGATGGTGACACAACCAAAATGCTTCACAGCTTAAAGGAAAATTTACATTTATTGGTATGACTATACATATTATTGATGTCGGTGAACACTCCGGTCGATCCTAGAGGCCGCAAAAATTGTCCCAAGTATTTACCCCGATTTGAGTTTGTTTAGAAATGCTTTTGAACGAATGATACCCAGGCTCTGGCCAGAGTATGTACAGGATTTCCGAAGGTATTTTAGTACTTGGCCTTCAAGCCTCTCTGAGCGGAATACAGTACCTTGTTAGCAACGAAAGACGTTCACCTTTTGTAAATCGCATTTTGCTCCAAAATAACCTCAGATAACTCAGGAATAAGAGATGAAGCAGCTTTTACAATCATTTTCAGATGGGAAGACAGAAATTTGTGAAATTCCTTTACCTCGATGCGGTAGCGGACACATCCTTATTAAATCGAACTGTTCTTTAATTTCTGCTGGAACTGAAAGAAGCTTAGTATCTTTTGGTCGATCAAACTATTTGAGTAAAGCTCGACAGCAACCAGATAAAGTTCGAGAGGTATTGAACAAAGTTAAAACAGATGGACTTTTGCCAACGGTAGAAGCAGTAAGAAGTAAGCTTGATCAGCCTATTCCAATGGGATATTCCAATGTTGGTACTGTAATTGAAGTTGGAGCAGGCGTCAGTGCGTTTAAAGTTGGAGATAGAGTCGTATCCAGTGGAGCACATGCGGAATTCGTATGTATGCCGACAAATTTATGTGCAAAGATACCAGAATCTGTCAGCGATGAGGACGCCGTATTTACCGTTTTAGGCGCTATCGCACTTCAAGGAATAAGACTATCAGCTCCTAACTTTGGAGAATCAATTGCAATAGTGGGGTTGGGCCTCGTTGGGTTAATGTGCGCACAAATAGCCAAAGCTAACGGGTGCCGAGTCGTTGGCTTCGATTTGGACCTCGATAAAGTAACATTAGCCGAAAGTCTAGGGTTTGAAGCACATGCTTTCTCAGATCCGCAGGATGCAGTGAAGATCGCTAATCAATTTTCAAGGGGCAAGGGAGTTGATATAGCAATAGTTGCGGCAGCAAGCCCAAATAGCGATCCTATGATTCTGGCGGCAGATATGTGCCGTAAAAAAGGACGATTAACGCAGGTTGGCGCGACTAGGTTAGATATACCCAGAGATGTGATGTTTAAGAAAGAATTGAGACTTCACGTTTCCTGCTCATATGGCCCAGGGAGATATGATGATTCATATGAGGCGGCCGGCATAGATTACCCATATGCTTATGTGCGCTGGACAGAGCAGAGAAACTTTGTCGCGATTTTAGATTCACTGGAGGCAGGAAGCATAAAAGTATCACCTATGATTTCTCATAGATTTGCCATAACCGACGCGGTGAACGCCTATGATTTATTAATGACTGATCGATCTGCACTAGGAATTGTGCTGCAATATCCCGAAGATAATGCTGGAAATAAGATTCGCACTTCACGAACATTAATAACGAAAGAAAAGGTTAACTCCTCTGAGGGATCGAAAGTGGTAATAGGAGCTATAGGGGCTGGAAATCATGCGTCACGTACTCTATTACCCGCATTTGAAAAGGCAGGAGCACGTCTTAAAATTATAGCGTCATCTCAAGGTCTTAGTGGAACTCATGTAGCTAAAAAGTTAGATTTTGAAATTAACACGACTGATAGTGACCTCATCATGTCAGATGACGAGGTAAATACTGTTGTTATTGCTACTCAGCATAATAGCCATTCCCAATTTGTTGTTGATGCATTTAAAAATCATAAAAATGTGTTTGTGGAAAAGCCACTAGCATTGAATCAAGAGCAACTAAATGATATTAAATTTGCTTATCAAGACGCATTGAGTGCCGGCTTCGAACCAAAAATGATGATCGGTTTCAATCGACGATTTTCTCCTCTAGTTAAGAAAATGAAATCTATTGTAGATCGATCTCGCACTCCATTCTCTTTGATTTATACCTGTAATGCTGGAGAAATTCCAGGTGATAATTGGTTGCAGGACCCTGAAGTTGGAGGCGGACGAATAATAGGCGAGGCGTGTCATTTTGTTGATATGGCTCTATTTCTCTCCAATAGTCCTATCAAGACATGCCAAGTAGTATCTTTAGAGAACCCTAACGGAGCAGAAAACTTTGGTGATACAGCTTCAATAATTCTAGCTTTCGAAAGCGGCTCTATAGCTTGTATTAATTACTTTGCTAATGGTCACAAATCGTTTCCAAAAGAGCGTATTGAAGTTTTTCAAGGGCAGCAGATTATGGTTTTGGATAACTTCCGGTCGTTGGTTGCTTATGGCGTGAGCGGATTTAAGAAACTAAAACCTTTTAATCAGAACAAAGGACAAAATGAGTGTTGCGAAACTTTTGTAAAATCTATAGAAAACGGTGATCCTTGCGCTATTAGTTTTCAGGAGCAGATAGAAGTTTCACAAGTATGCATTGATATAGTTACGCTCATGAGAAAATAGGAAGGTATCTTCATAATTATGGGTGATCCCATTGATATTTGGGGTCGATATAAATACGAAACTTTTCTTAAAAAATGAATTAACCTGGCTTCCATATAATAGCCTTGGTCTATAGATCGTGATTCAATATTTGTTTAATACAAGTAAGCGATGCTCAGTAATGGACCCTAAAAGTTGGACCATCACTGGACGAGTATAAGTGTTTTCCTCCATGAATAGCCTATTGCTACGGAGAGAATATGAGACGACAGAGACGAACCCATAAACCAGAGTTTAAAGAGAAAGTTGCGCTAGCGGCCGTTCAGGGAGATCTGACGATGGCAGAATTGGTGAAGAAATTCGAGGTTCATGCCATTCAAGTCACTGAATGGAAAAAGCAATTACTATGCAACGCACCTTAGGTGTTTGGAAGTACGACCAACAGCAAAGAAGAAGCTGAGGAATAAGTTCAGGCGCTTCGAGCGAAGATTGGTCAATTGACCATGGAGAATGATTTTTTAGAACGCGGGCTCGAACGGATTGACGGGCCCAGAGGAAAGAAGTGGTAAATAAGGAGGGATCGCTATCTGTGAGAAGGCAGTGTGCCTTGTTAGGATTGCCGCGGTAAACATTTTACCATTCCCCCGAGCCAGTATCTGATGATTATTTTGCGATGATGTATTTGATTGATCGTGGTCATCCAAAGTATCCGTTTTACGGCTCGCGTCGTATTCGTGGCTGGTTAATCGATGAAGGTTATTGTGTCAATCGCAAGTGGGTTCGCCGTCTCATGCGCACCATGGGGCTCGAGGCCCTCTACCCAGGTAGAAACCTGAGCAAGGCTCATCAGGCGCACAAGGTTTATCCTTATCTGCTGCGCAACCTGCTCATTGATCGGCCGAATCAGGTTTGGTCGACAATGTATTTGTAGAACGATTATGGCGTAGTGTGAAATACGGGAAGTTTATCTTTATGGGTACGATGACATCAGAACTGCTAAGAAGTCATTGGGGCACTGCTTTGAATTTTACAATACAGAGAGAAAGCATCGGTCGTTGGGAGACCAAACGCCTGATCGGGTTTACTATGAGGCGGTGGAACGGATGGCCGGGTAGATGAACTGGAAAACACTTATAGCGTGGTCCAATTATTGGGGTCCATTACTCTCCGTCAAAGATTTTAAGGATTAAATTGAGATATCGAGCTGAAATTGACGGGCTACGAGCTCTCGCTGTTATACCGGTGATCCTATTCCATGCTGGGTTTGAGCTTTTCAGTGGTGGATTTATAGGTGTTGATGTGTTTTTCGTTATCAGCGGATATCTTATAACCACAAATCTCATTGACGACATGGAAAATAATAGCTTTAGCCTTGCAATCTTTTATGAACGCCGTGCACGACGGATTCTACCAGCACTGTTCTTTGTGATGTTGGTATGTATTCCGTTTGGGTGGCTGTGGATGCTGCCTGACCCGCTTGAAAATTTTGGACAGTCTTATGTTGCCACTACTTTATTTTCAAACAACATTTTGCTTTATGTTACATCTGATTATTGGGATTTAGCTTCAGAATTTAAGCCAATGTTACACACCTGGAGTTTGGGCATAGAGGAGCAATACTACGTCATATTTCCAGTACTTCTGTCTTTATTTTGGCGATTTGGAAAGAGTAAAGTTTTTTGGATAATTTTAGCCTTGTCTTTAGCCAGTCTAATGTTAAGTGAGTGGAGCTCACGTAATTTGCCAACAGCGAATTTCTATCTTTTACACACACGTGCTTGGGAGTTACTTGCAGGTTCAATTGCAGCATTTGTTGTTCAGGAAAAAGGAGTATCTAAAAGCGATCCAATGTCTCTTATCGGCTTAGCTGCGATTGTTTCATCTATTTTTTATTATGATGAATCAACCCCATTTCCAAGCTTTTATGCACTAATTCCGGTGGTGGGTGTGTTCCTAATAATACTGTATGGCAGCAGGGAAACATTAGCTGCAAGATTTCTTGGTAATAAATTTTTTGTCGGTATCGGACTAATTAGTTATTCGGCTTATCTATGGCATCAGCCCATTTTTGCTTTTTCTAGAGTTTTTAGTAAAACAGAACTACATGAATTGGATTTGTCGCTTTTGATGATTCCTGTTTTTTTATGCGCGTATTTTACATGGCGATTTGTAGAGAAACCTTTTAGAAATCGCGAAGCTATGAGTCTGAAGACTTTGTCTATAGTCCTTTTCGTAACCTTTTCCATCTTGGTTTCATTTGGCTATATAGTGCATAAAAATAATGGGTTTGTCAGTAGAGTTTACCAAGATAGCGTATCTATTGGAGACATCAATAGTAGCTATAATAGTCGAAATTTCGCATTTAAAGCTGATAGTTTTTTGAATAACGATAAGATGAATGTTCTTGTCGTCGGTAACTCGTTCGGCCGTGATCTAGTAAACGTCCTCAGAGAAACATATGTGATTGATGCGTTTAACATAGTATATCGAGATGATTTTAGTTCTTGTTCTGTTCTAGCTAATAGTAATGAGCGCGAACTGCTAAATGCATCTAATATTGTAATTTTCGCCTCAGGTTATGATGTTCTTGAGACCGAGTGTAATGATGACCTCATAAGCTTTGTAGAGGGACAAGAAAATCATATCTTTTTTGTAGGCACGAAGCAATTTGGCTTTAACCACAATTGGATAATGCGCAAGAACTTCAACGACAGAGTTTTACTGAGAAACCCGGTCTTGTATGAGACGATGCAAGCAGATAGAGCTGCTAGTGATGCATTACCAAGCAAAAACTATATATCAATAATGTCACCCTTAACAAATGAAGATGGAGTTCTCATTACAGATGAGCTCGGAAGATTAATCAGTCCAGATAGGACTCATTTGACCAAATTTGGAGCTATCTTCATTGGTCGAGAAATATTTTTACAGTCTGAGTTTAATGATGTTTGGGAGGGGGGGGATATTCCTGTTAATCGTTGAATGTTGCACCATATGCTTGGATCAGGAGCTGCGGGAAATATGAATTGATAGCGAGTCTTCTTATGCCCAAGTCAACATAGTTAAGGCTACGAACGCATTTTTTAGTAAATGTCTAGGAATAGTTTTGCTAAGAGATAGGTGTCATGTAGAGTCTTCGACAGTCAACAAGATGTTATACGAAACGACTGAGATTATTGATTCTGCTGAGAAGTGGATAGGTGCGTGCCCGGCGAGTATTTCATAAATTAGTTTTAACCCCTGGTTAATGGTATCTAGTAGTTAGAAAACGTGGGCTGTTCCCTTGGTTTAAATTCTAAAAATAAAGTAATATAAAATATAAGGTGTATTTTGAATCCATTTTCTAAGACATGCTCTGTTGTTGGTTTGTATTGTAGAACAGTGAAATACCTTAAAATAAGTCAAATTCTCTATAGAGTTAAGAATTACGTCATAAAGCCATCTACCCCTTCGCTGGCAGATATGGTGATTTATAGGCCAGAGAACCTGAAGTGCGAACTCCGGTTTCCAATTAAAAATCAGAGTTTTTTTGGGAATAATAAATTTCGTTTTCTTAATAGAATGGAGTCTCTATCGTTTCCTAAAGACTGGAATAATAAAGATCGACCGCTTCTTTGGTCTTACAATTTGCACTATTTTGACGGGATCCTCGATCCCTGCACTCCTGAGTATAGTAAAGAAAAACTAATTAACATGTGGATCTCCGACAATCCCGCCAAGTTTGGTATCGGTTGGCAGCCTTATCCTATTTCCTTAAGAATTTGTAATTGGATAAAATGGATATGGTTGAAAAATGGCAGTGTAGACCAGCTTGTTATTTCTAGTTTGTTTCAGCAAACGATTTATCTTTGTAAGACGCTTGAATTTCATTTATTGGGGAACCATCTTCTCGAAAACGCTAAAGCTCTAATATTCTCTGGTTATTTTTTCGGAGGAATGCAAGGGGAAAAGTGGAAGCGCACGGGTATAAAAATTTTACGCGCGGAGCTTACTGAACAGATACTAGATGATGGGGGGCATTTTGAGCTCTCGCCAATGTACCACGCTATTGTTTTGGACTTGGTTCTCGATATTTTACAATTATCAAAAAACAAGACAACCTGCGAAGAGCTGGTTAGTTTGAGATTATTTTTAGAAGAGATTGTCCTCAAGATGAACGGCTGGCTCGCTAAAATGTGTCATAGCGATGAAGAAATATCATACTTCAATGATGCTGCGGTCGGCATTGCTCCATCACCAAAAGAAATTCAAGAGCGTGTATCTGAATTAGTTGGGTCTCGGCGTGAGTCCGTATCCTCACAATTAACATATCTGAGTGATTCGGGGTTCGTAAGGTTTTTTAGTCAAGATGCCATTTTGATTATGGATGTAGGTGAAGTTGGAGCAAGCTACTTAGCTGGGCATGGTCATGCGGATACACTGTCGCTAGAGCTATCATTGTTCTCCCAGCGGGTTTTGGTGAACTTAGGCACTTCGGAATATGGGTTCAGTGATCGGCGTTCCTATGAAAGGGGCACCTCAGCTCATTCAACTATGGAGATAAATGAGAGAAATTCGTCTGAGGTATGGGGCGGATTTCGTGTTGGACGGCGAGCTGTTGTAGATAGGTTGTCGTTTGAAGGCGAACAGTCAGTGACCGCATCGCACAATGGTTACAAGTACCTTTCTGGAGCTCCTCGTCATCTCCGAAAAGTTGTTTTTAGGGAGCGATCCATTCTGATCGAGGATTCGGTTAAGGGTCCTTATGAAAGTGCTAAGGTATACTTTCATTTTCATCCGTCGGTGAACATAGTGCAGGATCGTGACGGATTACGGGGTTGTATCAAAATGGCGGATAAAAGAGTGATTTTTTGGAATACTACGGCTGGTGACGCAGTTATAGTGCCTAGTAAATTTGCTGCTGGTTTCGGTGATTTGAGGCAGAGCTCTACCTTAGTTTTGGTGCCACACAAAAATAAACCATGCAATCTCGAGTTAAGTTGGAAGTAAGATGCGAATAGTATTTTTTACAGATCATTTTGCGCCAGAGATCAGTGCTCCTGCAGCTCATATTTTTGATCGGTGTAAAATTTGGATTGAACAAGGTCATGACGTTACGGTTATTACTAATGTACCTAATTATCCTCTGGGTGAACCTTATAGAGGGTATAAAAATCGGATACGAAAATGGGATTCGATTGAAGGAATTAAGGTATTGAGAGTGGGTACATTTATGGCTGAGAACAAAGGTACTATCCTGAGAACATTAGATTACATTTCCTTTGCGATATCGTCATTCTTAAATAGCTTGTTCTTGAGAAGGCCAGATGTTGTTTATTCAACATCACCTCATATTTTTGCTCCTTTGGGGGCAATCGGCTTTGCTTGGCTTAAAAGAGTCCCCCATGTTTTAGAGGTAAGAGATTTATGGCCAGAATCGATTGCTGCTACTACCGGTATGAGACGTGATTCATGGATATATAAAATTTTTCTATCATTGGAGATGTTTATATATCGATCCTCAAAAAAGATCGTTGTTTTTACGTATAGCTTCAAGTCTCACATTTTGAGTAAGGGAATAGCAA
>Ga0206127_1005423_pt1 | contig 10749 bp, 11 predicted proteins | sample Helgoland_Spring_6_FD_148646 | JGI IMG/M metagenome (GOLD analysis project Ga0206127, IMG submission 148646) | Pelagic subsurface seawater microbial communities from Kabeltonne, Helgoland, North Sea - Helgoland_Spring_Bloom_20160419_1 | ecosystem: Environmental > Aquatic > Marine > Epipelagic ...
TTGGCACGCGCATGATGGACGAAAAATTGCTCATCCTTCTATGAAGTCGCGGTGCGGCGGGATTTGCAAGTCCACAATTGATAGGTTCTAACGAGATCATCTTGATCAAAGGTGAACGAGCATGAGGAAATCCTTGAAACGCGTGCACGCAGCGCTTATCGTGAACGACCTACCCGATACAATCATCGAGACAGGTCAAGCAACGACAGCCCAAATGGCAGCGAAAGAAATTCGCTGCGTAGTCGATCAAATCGTCAAATCCATCATTTTTCTCGGGAAGACTTCGGAGCACTGCATCTTGTTTCTGACTGCAGGCAGCAATCAGGTAGATGTGGCAAAGGCGTCAAAACTTGTGGGAGAGCCTTTTGGGCAAAGCCGATCCGACGGTGATCCGTCAGCAAACGGGATTTGCGATTGGCGGGGTTTCGCCCACCAGTTACCTTCGGAAGCCACGGGCGTTTTTCGATCCGAGATTGATAGAATTTGACGAAATTTGGGGGCTTCGGGCAGGCCACGCCATGTATTCAACGCTGCACTTGCAATAATCTCACGCATCTCCGACGCGCAAACATATGATTTTAAAATATAAATCTAAATAATGTAAAAAACGTTCACATTAACCCCTTTGACACGCAGGAAAGCAACCATCTTACTCAATGTGATAGTCATTCACATTTACAACGTAACCGAAAATAGGAATACCACATATCCACTCTCACCCTCGCCTACACTTCCCAGCCCCAAGGTTGGTTCGCCCGCTCTGAGGCCTGGCTCGACAGCAAAAGCAAAAGCGTGTGGATTGCGGCCATGGTGCTTGGCTTCATTTTTGTTTGGCCCGTCGGCCTCGCCCTTCTGTTTTATATGATCTGGAGCAAACGCATGTTCTCACGTTCTTGCCGCACATCATCCGTCCACCATGGCTTTTCAGCGATGCGCCCCTCTGGCACCACTGCCTTTGACGCCTACAAAGAAGACACGCTACGCCGCCTAGAAGACGAGCAAAGCGGCTTTGAAGATTTCTTGCGGCGCCTGCGTAACGCAAAGGACAAGGCAGAGTTTGACGAGTTCATGGATGACCACGCAAAAGTGGCCGCAAGCTCGAAAGAAACTGAAGACGCATAAGCAGTAAAAAACGCACGGGCCGCCTTCTCCTCCCAAGGGCAGCCCGTATCCTCAAAACCAAACCCATAGAAAGACCATGACCGAGACCTTCGCCAACCTTTCCGACCCGATCCGCGCGCCGCAATTTTATGCATCTGTGCCAAGCAAGCGGCTCTATGCTGGGGTTCTCGATTCCGTATTTACAATCGCTATTACATTGGCGTTCCCTTCCACAGCCTTCATCAGCATGTTTTTTTCCTGTCCTAGCCCTGATCATCGGCTTTGCTTATCGCAGTCTGACGATAGCGTCCTCATCTACAATCTTGGGGCGTGCGTATGATGTCTATCGAGCTGCGCGACGCGCGCGGTGAGCACTTTGATGTCAGCCGAGCGCTTGTGCAGGCCTTGGGTTCTTCGATCTCTGTCACGTTTTTTTCTGATCCAGATCGTGTCGATGATCTGCATGGCAGGCTCCGCACGTGGCCAAGGTCTGACTGACATGGCGCTGGGGCCGGTGATGATCAACCGCCGCTGAAGACCGGTTTTCGCTGCATCCAATTCTAGCTTGGATCATCTGGTGTTAGAGTGTTAGTTTCCAACCAAAGGAACCATGACACGCATGCGCCATTCGCTCCCCGTTGCTCCGCAGTTTTATGTGACTGCACCTCAGCCCTGCCCTTATCTTGGGGGCAGGATAGAGCAGAAATTGTTCACAGCCTTGCAAGGTGAAGGTGCGGAAACCTTGAACAACAGCCTCTCAAAGCAAGGTTTCCGGCGTTCGCAAAATGTGCTTTATCGCCCGACCTGCGCGGACTGTGCTGCGTGTTTGTCCGCCCGTATCGAGGTCGCAGCCTTCGCCCCAAGCAAAAGCCAAAAGCGCGTCCTGAAACGGAATGCGCATCTCCTGCGCCGGGTCACATCGCCTTGGGCCACGGAAGAGCAATACGAAGTATTTCGCACCTATCTTGAATCTCGCCACGCGGCGGGTGGGATGGTCGATATGGACGTGTTCGAATTTGCAGCCATGGTTGAAGAAACCCCGATCCGCACCCGTGTGATCGAATACACGAACGAGCACACCTCAGTCCTTGAGGCCGTGTGTTTGACAGATGTGCTCGATGACGGGGTGAGCATGGTGTATTCTTTCTACACCCCTGATGTCCCGCGCCAATCGCTTGGCACACATATCATTCTCGATCACATCGAGATCGCCCGGGCGGCCGCCTTGCCTTATGTTTACTTGGGCTACTGGGTGCCGGGCAGTCCAAAGATGGGCTACAAAATCAGCTTTGAGGGTCTTGAGGTGTTCTCAGCTGGCAAATGGCACAAAATGCGCGACCCAGCCGAGTTTGAACCAACATTGCATCCGCTTTCAACGCCATCTATCGCAAAACAAGTGGCTGACATATCGCTTCCGGGCGGATACAAGGTTGTGCCGGAGTGAATAGGAGCGCTCGATTTTTCGGCTCTGCCTAGAATAAGAATTAAGAAGAAGTGAGAATACGGCATAACGGGTGTTATGTGATATCGAACAAACAAACTTACTTTCAAACAAAAAAGCGAGGCCAAGTGGCCTCGCTTTTTTTTTCAACTCAACCAATGATCAAATCAATTCGGGATCAGATCCGGTACGATTGTCACGATAGCTGGGAACATCCAGAGCAGGCCCAAACCAACCACTTGGATCAACACGAACGGTGCAACCCCGCGATAGATATGGCCTGTTGTGACCCCTTTCGGTGCGACCCCGCGCAAGTAGAACAGCGCGAAGCCGAAGGGTGGTGTTAGGAACGAGGTTTGCAAGTTCACCGCGATCATGATCGTCACCCATTTAGGATCAAACGTACCGCCGTAAATGACGGGGCCGACGATTGGGATCACGATGTAGATGATCTCTAGGAAATCAAGCACGAATCCGAGCACAAAGAGCACGAGCATCACGATCAAGAAGACCGTCAACTCATTGTCAAAACTCTTGAGGAACTGCTGGATATAGTGCTCACCACCGAAAGAAATTACGACAAGATTCAAGACTTGCGAGCCAATCAGAATGGTGAAGACCATGCTGGTCACTTTTGCCGTTTCGCGCACAACGGGCGGTAAGATGCCCGCCTTGAACAAAACGTAGCAAGAGAACAGTAAGCCGAAGAACGCATAGAGCCAAGCCGTGTAGGCAAAGGCAAATGCGACCCATGTCTCAAAGCTCGGGCTACCTTGGTTTACCCGCAGATCGAAGTTCACACCAATCAAGATCATCAAGATCACGGCCAAGGTAGAGAAAATCACGACCTTGCCTGACTTGTCATCTTCACGCAATCGGCGGTAGGCGGCGAGCATGATTGCACCCCCTGCCCCGAGCGCCGCTGCGGGCGTTGGATTGGTGATCCCACCAAGGATCGAGCCTAGAACAGCCACTATCAAGATAAGCGGTGGGAAGACCACGCGGACCAGCTCGTTCTTGGAAAGCATAATGGCCGCAAACGTACAGCCATAAAACGCAATGGCCCATGGGATCAGCATAAGGACCACGGTGACACCCGCACTTGTTGTTGGGCGGATAAACAAGATATCCACCAAAAGACCAAGAACGACACCGATCAAGCCGATATAAATCGGGCGATGATCCGCCGCGGGGCGTGCACCGCGCGCTGTGGTCAGGATCAATGCGAAGACGATAGCGAGGATCGCGATGCCAGTGCCAATGGGCGCAGCCGCGTCTGCCTTAGCGACAACCGCTGCTGCGATTTCTTCCTCAGACAGTCTCACGCTTTCTGCGACACCACCTGCAGCTTCGATTTCAGCAGATTGGGTAATCGCCGCATCCCACGCCTCTTGACCATGCAGACCAATCATTGAGGCTTGGCATTGTTCGCTCACGTTTGTGCGCAGGCTCGCGCCTTGACCGATGTCTGTGTAGCTATCGACTTGAATGCTTTGGCTGCCCACCATGTTGAGATTGCTCATCAACATCAGACCCGCGATCAACGCGACCGGCACACCAAGGAACCATGTGAAGCTTTCAGAGCGCGTGATAACGTCGCCGTTGCTTACGCCCATTTCAACCGCAGGTGCTTTGCTAGGGTTCACCAAGGCGTAGCCGAATGCATAGAGCGCATAGAGCAACGCAAGCAAGATCCCCGGCAAAAGCGCTGCTTGGAACAATGTACCGACCGAGAGAACCGCAGGTTCACCAAGGTATGTTAGAGCATCCGTACAGCCCGCTTCAATCGCACGCGACTCCTGTGCGGATGAGTAAAGATCCCCCGCCAAAGTGCCGAGCAAAACAATAACGATAGAAGGCGGAATTATCTGCCCCAACGTGCCTGAGGCTGCAATGACCCCTGTGGCGATTTCGGGCGAATAATTGTTGCGCAACATGGTCGGCAAGCTGAGCAGCCCCATGGTCACAACCGTCGCGCCCACAATTCCTGTGGAGGCCGCGAGAAACGCGCCCACAACTACAACAGACACAGCCAGACCGCCGGGCAGCGGTCCAAAGACCTTTGCCATAGTTGTCAGCAAATCATTGGCAATCTTGGAACGTTCCAGTGTGATTCCCATCAAAACAAACATCAAAACTGCGAGAAGCGTTTCGATGGATTGTCCAGCCAGAACGCGTTCGTTCATGCGGTTCACAATAAAGGAAACGTTGCGATCAAGCGCGAATTCCCAACCACGTGGGAAGACGGGCTCTTCCATTCGGGGCAAATCGGGATATCGGAAGATCGAAATCGCATCCGCCTTGATCCCGGAATTGATTAGATCGACATACATCGCCGAGCCAGTATCAATCGCTTGGTGAATAAGCAGGCCCGCCCCATCCAGCATCGCAATGATGCCAAAAGAAATTACGCCAGCGCCACCAATGGCGAACGCCACAGGAAAGCCCGACAGGATGCCACCGAACAAACACAGGGCGACAATGATCAGGCCAATTTCTACGCCATCAAGTCCAAAAATCATCGACTACGCCTCCCACACATTGGCTGCATTTTCGAAATGCATAATCGGTTCCCACTTTTGCTGAAAATGCGTCATTAGTGCGTCCCCTCATAAGCTTCTTCACCCTCACCGAGCGTGTCTTTGTCGAGGTACTTGCCCTCACTTTCTGGACCCTCCTTCCACTCAAGGTAAGAGCGGTAGAAGAACGCAATTGCTTGCAAGAACACCATCACAGTGAAGGCAACGAGCAGGATCTTGAAAAGGAAGTAAGCGGTAAATCCGTTGGGTGAAAAACCGATAGTTTCTACGTTCCACTTCAGCAATTTGGATTTACGCATCAAAAGGTCAATGTTGTCAGACGCGGACACCTTTGGCGTCACAAGATGGCGCCACATAAAGTACCAGCCATACATCCAAATCAACACAGCACCCGGCATCATGAACAGGAGCGAACCGACCATGTCGATCACCTTCTTGGAGCGGTATTTGACAGCTGAATAGACCAAATCCACGCGCACGTGGCTACCCTGTACAAAGGTATATGTCACGCAAAGACAGACTACTAACGCGTTGTAAAGCTTGAGTTCTTCCGCGAACCACGAAATGTCGAATTGAAGCGGGATACCGAAGCCAAAAGAAATATCTGGGCGCGTGAAAATACGCTGCATGAAGACGATAACGATCTGCTGGATCACCATCAAAAGACCCGCCCATGCAAAGAAACGTCCTACCGAATTGGCAAATCCTTCTAGGATACGCACGCAGCCCCACATGATCGAATTTCGCCAAATGCCAACGGCCGTGAGGATCAAGAACGCCGTGAAGACGACGAAGAAAAACTCGACAGACCCACCGTAATAGATGAACCGCATCAGGGATTGGCTGTTTGACCAATCGAGCCAGCTGGCCGGATGGGTAATTGCATAACCGAAGTTATAGAATGCCATGCCAATGTTCTGAATAAACCAGAGCAAACCATCGCCTATCGCTGCGAATGCTCCGCGAGACGCTTCATCCGTCATCGGTGTCCCCCCTTAAGAAAACCTGTCTTGCTGGCAACGCTATTTGAATAACGCGCTGCTCGTTTTAGGCAAGGAACAGGCTGGGCCACAGCGCGCGATGCGTGGGCCCAACCAAGTCGTTTCTGCCTCGTTTTAGCCGCCCAGAACGCGATTACGCTGCTGAACGTAGAAGCCGTCTGACTTGTCGATCCAAGAAGAGCTGGACGCCATGGACGCTTCGAAGGACTTACGTGTCTTCGCGAAGATTTCGTCGCCCATGTTTTCGTCCATGACTTCTGCGGACGCTTTACCGAATGCATCCCAAACGTCGTCAGAGAACTGCAGAACTTTAACGCCCTGAGACTGAAGACGCGCAAGTGCAGCACCGTTGTTTGCAAGTGTCTCAGACAACTGCAAGTGTGTTGTCGCCATACATGCGTTGGAGATGATTGCCTGATGCTGTGGGGACAGGTCGTTGTAAACGTCGAGGTTTACACCAGCCGCAAGACCGGAGCCTGGCTCGTGGAAGCCCGCAGCGTAGTAGACTTTCGCAACTTCTTGGAAGCCGGCGCGCTCGTCAGCCATTGGGCCAACCCACTCAAGACCGTCCAAAGCACCAGAAGATAGCGCTTGATACAGCTCGCCGCCTGGAATGTTCTGAACAGATGCGCCCAGTTTACCAAGCACTTTGCCGCCAAGACCTGGCATACGGAACTTCAAACCGTTGAAGTCTGCCGCAGATGCGATCTCTTTACGGAACCAACCACCGGACTGGGAACCGGAGTTACCAGCAAGGAAGGACTTCAGGTTGAAGATCTCGCCCAGCTCGGAGTGCAGCTCGTGGCCGCCACCGTGGTGGTACCAGTTTGTCAGCTCTTGCGCTGTACCGCCGAATGGAACAGCTGTGAAATATGCATACGCAGGGTGCTGACCGATAAAGTAGTAGTCCGCAGAGTGATACATGTCTGCTTGACCAGAAGACACAGCGTCAAACACTTCAAGCGCGCCAACCAGCTCGCCCGGTGCTTTCTTGTCGATGGTCAATTGACCGTCAGACATCGCGCCGACCATATCCTGCAGGTATGTTGCCGCGTCATCAAGAACAGCAAAGCCACGTGGCCAAGACTGAACCATGGTCAGAACACGCTTGCCCTGTGCATAAGCAGGTGCTGCAAGTGTTGCCGCTGCTGCCGCGGAGCCGCCAAGTGCGGATGTTTTTAGAAAAGAACGACGATCCATTTAGAATCCTCCCAGATGTGGTGATGCGTGAGAAGGCAAGATGGATCAGCCCTCCCAGCGCGGATCGTTTCAAGTGAAATTATCCTACCCAGCAAAATTGCAGAGCGGAATACCAAGTTATGCGTAGAGACGCAGTTTTTTCGCATCTTTTCGCGTGAAAACAGGCATTTTGTGTCTAATCACCGATCCTTTCTGTGAACGAAACTCCCCCTGAGCGCTAACGCGCAAGCGCTATTGCTTTGATTCGCTTTCGATTCGCAGATAGCAAATGGTCATGACAGCGCGCCGCCTTCTTTCACTAAGCTATAAGCAAAAACTGTTCCTCCTTGGAACCGTTCCGCTGATCGTTGCGGTCGCTGCAATTTCGCTGATCGTGGCCTATCAATCACGTCAATTGGCAGAGCGCGAGATTGCCACGCTTGAACAAACCTTGATCGAAGCCAAGAAGGAAGAGCTACGCAATTATGTCACACAAGCACGCAATGGATTTTACTTTATCTACGGTAGTGCGCCTCCTGATGATGCTGACGCAAAACAACAGGTGATGCAGATTTTGTCTGCGATGATCTACGGCGATGAAGGCAGTTTCTTTGTCTATCACTATGATGGCACCAATCTGGTAAGCCCGCGCGACACGCAATTGATCAATGGCAATTGGAGCGGGTTGAGCGACCCCGAAGGCACACCCATCGTAGATGAGTTGATTAGCATTGCGCGCTCGGGTGCCGGGTACCACAGCTACATCTGGCCTAAGCCCTCAACGGGTGAGCCAGCGCGCATGATCACCTATGTGACCAGTTTTCCAAGCTGGCAATGGGCTGTAGGCACAGGTGTTTTCATTGACGATGTCATTGCGACGGTCGCCACCAGCCGCGCACAGGTAGAGGCGCGAACACGCAGAACCTTTCTCTATATTGGCGCGATAACATTGGCCGCTTTATTGATCGTCTTCGGCTCGGGCATGTTGCTCAACATTCGCGAGCGCCGCTTAGCGGACACCAAGCTTAAGGCCCTCACCCAGCGCGTCTTTGACGCCCAAGAAGAAGAGCGCGGCCGCGTTGCGCGCGAATTGCACGACGGGATCAGTCAAACGCTTGTGGGTATTCGCTACGCTTTGGATGTGACGCGCCGCCAGCTGAGCGCCGAGCATCGTGATGTTCCGAAAACGCTGGATAAGGGCATCGAAGGACTGGCAAGTGCAGTGCAAGAGATCCGCAGCATAAGCCGCGATTTGCGCCCCGGTGTTCTTGATGACCTAGGGCTTGGCCCTGCCCTAAAAACCCTCACGGAGGAATTTTCGAATCGCACGGGCATGACGTCCGAATTTTCCACTGTGGTCTTTCGCAACCGGCTTGATGCAGATGCCAAGATCGCACTTTATCGTGTGGCCCAAGAGGCGTTGACCAATATCGAACGCCACGCAAATGCCAGTATCTTGCGCGTGTCCGTGCGTGGGGATCGGCGCGGTGCGATTCTGACAATATCTGATGATGGACAAGGAATAGACCCGTCTCGTAAAGCGGCGAGCCGATCCGCGAATGGCGGCAGTGGTATGCGCAACATGCAAGAACGCATGGAGCAATTGAATGGCGCGTTCAGTGTCACAAGCTCTAAGGGAGGCACCACCATTGAAGCACGCCTGCCCTTAAGTCATATGTTACCCCCAGACTCCGAGGGACATCAGGCGCAAAACGACATCGAGGACACAAAGCAATGACAACGAAAGTCGCAATTGTTGATGATCACCCTATGGTCGCCGCAGGGATCAAAGCGATCTTGGAGAGCTTTGACGATATCGACGTTGTGGCTACTTATTCCTCAGGCCAAGACATTATCGACAACGCTGTTGCGCTGGCCCCTGATGTGATCCTGCTAGACCTTAACATGCCCGGAATGAACGGTCTCACGACAATTGAATTGTTGCTGGAAGCGCGCGAAGAAACACGCATTTTGGTGCTAAGTATGCATGACAGCGCGGAGTATATCACCACCGCCCTCAGTCACGGTGCGATGGGTTATGTTCTAAAGGACGTGCCAACTGAGGAAATAAAGACAGCAATCGATACGGTAATGACGGGCCAACGCTACCTGTGCACGGGCGCAAAAGGATCGCTGGTGCCTGAAGAAGGTGCCGAGACACGCTATGCGCTGACGGGGCGCGAACAAACGGTCTTACTGCAATTGGCCAAAGGACAATCCAACAAAGAAGTCGCTGCAGCGCTCAACATCTCTGTGCGCACGGTGGAAACGCATCGCAAGAACATCAAACGTAAGCTGGGGATATCGTCGACTGCGGGGTTAACCCGCTATGCAATGGAACATGGTGTGTTGCAAGGCACAGGTGCCTTTTTGTGAGCCGGGTCATTTTGCTGAACAAACCGTTCGGGGTGCTGTCGCAGTTCACCGATAAGGGGCTTGAGGGCGTAACCCGCCCCACCCTGTCAGCCTATGTAAATGTACCGCAGGTCTACCCCGCAGGCCGTCTTGATCGCGATAGCGAAGGATTGTTGGTTTTGACCGACGATGGACGCCTGCAAGCGCAGATCGCAGATCCGAAGTTCAAAAAGCCGAAGACCTATCTGGTTCTTGTGGAACGTATTCCTAGCGATGATGCGCTGCAAAGCCTGCGCACCGGCATAACCTTAAAAGATGGCATGACGCGCCCCGCAGAGGTGGAGAGGATCGAGCCACCTGATCTTTGGGAGCGCGACCCGTCCGTGCGCTTTCGCAAATCTGTTCCAGATTGCTGGTTAAAATTGACTATCCGCGAAGGCCGCAATCGCCAAGTACGCCGTATGACGGCTGCAGTGGGACATCCAACGTTGCGTTTGGTGCGTTGGACGGTAGGCGATTGGACATTAGATGGAATTGCATGTGGCGCTTGGCGGGACGCGTGACGGGCTTCGACTTTTTTAGAAAAATCGCTCCCTATAGTTCAACCCGCACCTCATGCATCCAAAGCTTTGCAGGCCGCGAGAGCATAAAGACAACCACATCAGCTAAATCATCAGGCTCTGTGAATATATGATTTGGCACGTCTTCACCCGCTTTCGCGAACATGCCTGTATTCGTGCCACTTTGATACAAGCCTGCTACGCGGACACCGCTCTCTGCTTCGTCTTCTTTGAGAACTTCGGTAAACCCGCGCATACCGTATTTGCTTGCCGTATATACCGATTGGCCCGCCTGAGCTATCACGCCTGACTTAGAGATCACGTTCAAAACAGCAGCTTCATCTTGTGAACGCAATGTCGGCAAAACGTTCCGTGTTAAGATCATCGCGGCTGTCAGATTGACCTGCACGGTTTGCAAAAGCGTCGCTTCATAAATCGTATCAAGTGGGCCAGTTTTATGCCAAACCCCTGCGTTGTTGATCAAGATATCAAGACCGCCCATCTGCGATACAATCTGCGCACCCAAACCACTCACCACACTCGTTTCATTCAGATCCGCCGCAAATATATGC
>Ga0206127_1005425_pt1 | contig 10748 bp, 8 predicted proteins | sample Helgoland_Spring_6_FD_148646 | JGI IMG/M metagenome (GOLD analysis project Ga0206127, IMG submission 148646) | Pelagic subsurface seawater microbial communities from Kabeltonne, Helgoland, North Sea - Helgoland_Spring_Bloom_20160419_1 | ecosystem: Environmental > Aquatic > Marine > Epipelagic ...
GCCCAAAAATGTTGTTCTTGGCGGTGATGTTCGTTTGACCAGTGAGGCATTAAAGCATGCGTTAGCCAACGGTATACGTGATACCGGTGCAGATGTGATTGATATTGGTATGGTGGGTACTGAAGAGGTCTATTTTGCTACATCCTACCTGCAAGTCGATGGTGGTATTGAAGTAACTGCTAGTCATAATCCGCTAGACTACAATGGTATGAAGCCGGTAAGGGACAACTCAAAGCCGATTAGCTCAGATACCGGTCTTCTCGACATAAAAGCCTTGGCAGAAGAAAATAATTTCCCAGAAGTAGATGCAAGTGCTCGAGGCAGTATCAAACAGCTGTCGATTCTTGAGCCCTATGTGGATCATCTGCTTAACTATATTGACCTAGGTTCCATTAAGCCAATTAAGTTGGTTATGAATGCCGGTAATGGCGCGGCGGGTCATGTGGTTGATGCAATTGAAGAGCGCTTTAAAGCGGCCGCTATTCCTGTTGAAATTATCAAGATCAACAATGAACCCGATGGTAACTTCCCAAATGGTATTCCCAACCCCATTCTGCATGAAAATAGAGCGCCAACTATTGATGCTGTGTTAGAACATAAGGCGGATATGGGTATTGCATGGGATGGTGACTTTGATCGCTGTTTCTTGGTTGATGAGAAAGGTAACTTTATTGAGGGTTACTATATTGTGGGTCTTTTAGCAGAAGCATTTTTGAATAAAACGCCTGGTGCTAAAGTAGTTCATGATCCACGTTTAACTTGGAATACCATTGACGTAGCTAAGCGAGGCGGCGGTGAGGCTATTCAGTCCAAGACCGGTCATGCATTTATTAAAGAGCGAATGCGCGCTGAAGATGCAGTATATGGTGGCGAAATGAGTGCTCACCATTATTTTAAAGAATTCTTTTACTGCGATAGCGGCATGATCCCTTGGTTATTAGTTTTGGAGCTGGTTTGTAAAACTGGCAAGCCATTATCTGAATTAGTTAAACAGATGGTAGAAGCCTACCCATCACCGGGTGAAATCAATCGCAAGGTATCTGACGCAAATGCAGTTATTGCTGAAGTTAAGGCTAAATACGAAAGCCAGGCGTTGGTTGTTGATACCACTGATGGTGTCTCAATGGAGTTCGCTGACTGGCGCTTTAACCTTAGAATGAGTAATACCGAGCCAGTGATTCGCTTAAATATTGAAACTCGTGGCGATAAACAGAGTCTAAAAGAGCATCAAGAAGCGCTGTTACAATTAATCGAATCAGTGTAAATTACTCAAAAGTAAATAAAGAGTTTATTTATGAAAGGTTGGTTTCTAGTTCAAACAAAGCCGCAGCAAGAAACGCGTGCGCTTGAAAACTTGCAACAGCAAGGGGTGAATGCCTTTTGTCCGCAGGTTTTTGTGGAAAAGCTTTCTCGCGGTAAGCGCAAAGTCTCAAAAGAGGTATTGTTTCCCAGCTATCTTTTTGTAGAGTTTGATCAAGAGGCAGTTTCAGCCTTATCAATTAATTACACTCGGGGTGTTAATCGAATTGTCAGCTTCGGTAGCGCACCTTCACAGGTACCCGATCAATTAATTTCTCATCTTAAAGAGCGTATTGAGCAAGCTGATGAAAGTATGATTACTGAGCTCCCAGAAAAAGGTGAGAAGTTGGAGGTTCTCGATGGGCCATTTCGTGGGCTTAATGCAATATTTTCTCAAATTGATGGTGACTCTAGAGCTATTGTTCTAATAACGATTCTTAGTCAAAAGGTGAAAGCGGTTCTTCCGCTTCGAAGTTTGGGTAGAACGGGTAGTGTCAGTTCTCGGATAGTCTAGTTTATATTCATAAGCTAATTGGTAAAGTGATTAAAACTAATCTACAAGTTAAATAGCTTATTTAAAGTTTGTTAGATCACTTGTATATTAAGTTACAAATAGTTGGCATATTATTAGTAACTTGGCATAATATACACTTATACATATTTATTAGGGATGTTTTGGATGCCTTTTTCTCGATGGTTATATTTAAAAGAATTTGTACTCTTAGCAGTACTTTTCCTGTTTTCATCGACGGTTGCTGTCAGTGATTCAACTCAGAATGCCCCTAATTCATCTTCCTATGCGTCCACAACTGATCTTTTAATTTATGGCTTGGTGGGTTCAAATCTACTTAACAACGAATAAACACATTCTTAGTTCTAGTATAATTCCTCGTATTACAGTTTTCTTCAAAATGTAATCTTTATAGTTGCTCAGGGGTGTTGGCTATATGCTATTGTATGATTTTATTAGGTTATTTCGGATTAGGGTCAAGCGATGCGGTTAGTTTTATCTGATAGGGAGTTAGCAAAACTCTTTGTAATGCTTCTTTTGGCAGCATTAATGTTTGGCATTACCGGTTTAATGGGTATGTTGGTCATGCAGTGGGTAACACGCCAACGCTATGCAAAAGATGAAGCCGCAAAGCATGGAATATCTCAGGTTAATGCCTCCCGCCTAGGCGGAGTTGTGGTGATTGGGCTCAGTCTATGTTTTCTCTTTAGTCGGTTTTTGATGGGCTATGAATTTGACGATATAGGTCCCCTAGGTATTCAAATGTGGGGTTGGGCAGCATTTTTATCTACCAGTCTTTTGGGTTTAATTGAAGATATTGATAACGACCTTCTTTCCCCAGCGCTTCGGCTAGCACTTTTGGTTTTGTTCTTTGGCATCACTTTTGTGATTTGGCCTGAGATTATCCCCAATAATATCGGCTATCAATACATAGATAATGTTATGTCACAGCCAATTACTGGCTGGGCTATATCGGTCGTATTCTGTGTTGGATTTATAAACGCGATAAATATGGCAGATGGCGCTAATGGTTTGGTGCCTGGTATTGTGTTTATCGCTTCGGTGATTTTCAATTCAGTAATGGGGGCAATGGTTTGGGAGATTCTATCTATTGTTAGTGGTGTTTTCCTGCTGTTTAATGTTATTTCTGGTCGCCTATTTTTGGGTGATGCAGGAGCCTACGGCTTGGGTTCTATTCTTGTATTAGCGGGTTTTTATGCAGTGAATACACATCGTATAAGTGTTGAGTTTGCCGCGGTGATGATGTGCTACCCCTGTGTTGAGGTGGTTATGTCAATGATTAGGCGCAGAATGGCAGGGCGCTCTATGTTTAAGCCCGACAATCATCATCTTCACAACTATATCCATGAGCAGCTAAAAACCAAAACAAGATCTCGTGTGGCGGCTAATTCATTTACCGGTCTTGTTATTGCCTGTGCAAGTACAGGAGTTGCCTTTGTTGGTTCATCTTGGGGATACTTAGAGGCTACAAGTAGTCAATGGGGCTGGGTATTTGTTGCTCAGGTGCTAGTATACTTGTTGAGTTACTGGGGCTTATCTAGGCCAGTAAGGCAAGTGGTTACTGCCTAGTAAGACAATTTACATCACTTATCCATTCCATCTAATACTAAAGTACTAGTACTTTTATACTGTTGTGATGTTTTCTAAGATGGCTATAATTTCAAGTTCAACAAATGAACGCACTGTAATTAAAGGTTTATTTGAATGGCTATTATTTTTTAGGGACCTGTTGTGCGCAGGTCCTGCGGTAGCCTGCCTGGCAATTTCCTTAATCATTTTTTCTATCCTATGACAAACGATGAACTTGAGTACAGAGTACTTAAGTGGCTTCAGAATAACCCTAATGTAACTCAGCGCCAATTGGCATCTGAGCTTGGCGTAAGCTTGGGTAAGGTTAACTTCCTTTTGAAGTCTTTAACTCAGGCGGGTTGGGTGAAGTTGGAGAATTTTAAGCGCTCAGACAACAAGATGGGTTATGCCTATTTGTTAACACCTTCGGGTTTAATGGAAATGGCTAAGATTACCCGTTCCTTTCTGGAGCGAAAAGAGGTTGAATACCAACAGCTAAACAATGAGATTCAGCAGTTGCGGGCTGAAGTTAAAAAATTCTAGTAAAATCTTTGATTAAGAGATAAATAAACCCTATGCCTGATTATGATATTTACGCCATTGGTGCTGCTTTAGTTGATACCGAAGTAGAGGTTTCCGATAGCTTCCTCACCGAGCATTCAATTGACAAGGGCGTGATGACTTTAGTTGAGCAGCCACGCCAAGCCAAATTAATTAGTAGCCTTAAAAAAAATGATTCAACGCTTTTTAGGCAAAGCGGTGGATCTGCCTGTAACTCAGTGGTGGCGGCAGCGCAATTAGGTTCTAAAACCTACTTTGGTGGCAAGATAGCCGATGATGATGATGGTAGGCTTTATGCCGATGATCTGACCCAGGCAGGGGTTTCTCATGCCTTCTCGCCAGCAGATCAGGGTGTTACCGGGAAATGTTTGGTCATGGTCACCTTAGATGCTGAGCGAACCATGAATACCTATTTGGGTGTCAGTGATGAATTCGCAGAAACTGAAATTAATCAGTCTGCTTTAGCTAGCGCTGATTGGTTTTATGTTGAGGGCTATCTGCAGACGGATGATCGTCGAACAGCTGTGGTTAAGTCAGCGGTTGAATTTGCCAAGCAACAGGGAGTAAAGGTTGGTTTGAGTCTTTCCGACCCGTTTGTTGCGCAGCTATTTGCCGGTAATCTAAAGGCAGTGATTGGTGATGGTGTCGATCTTATCTTTTGCAATAAAGATGAAGCGCTGGCCTTTACAAACACCGATACCATTAATCAGGCAGCAAAAGAATTAAAGGCCTATGCAACAACCTTTGTGATTACCGATGGAGCAAACGGCGCTACAGTTTTTGATGGTGATAGTCTTTCACAGGTGCCGGGAGTTAAAGCCAAGGCGATTGATACTAATGGTGCAGGTGATATGTTTGCAGGTGCATTTTTATATGCAATTACCTCAGGTAAAAGTTATCAAAGGGCTGCGGAACTAGCAAATCAAGCAGCAGCAAAGGTGGTCGAGCGCTTTGGCCCTAGGCTTGAGAAGGCGTATTTTGATTCGCTTAAAATTAATTAGTTCAGCCATTTTGAACCAATTTAGATACAATGCAGTCCAATATAAGAACCTAATTAAAGAATAAACTATGTGTGGAATTGTAGGTGCGGTCGCAGAGCGGCCTATCACTGGAATATTAATTGAGGGCCTTAAGCGGCTTGAATATCGTGGTTATGATTCTGCGGGCGTTGCTGTACTTGACAGTAATGGTGATACCACCTGTGTTAAAAGGGAAGGTAAGGTAGAGGCGCTAGCGGCGGCTATCAAACAGCAGGCTCCTTTGGGCACTACAGGTATTGCCCATACGCGCTGGGCCACTCATGGTGTTCCCTCAGAGCGCAATGCCCATCCGCATCAGTCCGGTAATCGTTTTTCGGTGGTACACAACGGCATTATTGAAAATCACCAAGAACTTCGTGCGACTTTAACTGCTGATGGCTATGTCTTTGCCTCGGATACAGATACTGAAGTTATAGTCCACCTTATTCATAAGCTATCCGCTGAGCATCTTAGTTTACGGTCTACCGTTTTTGCGGCTAGCCAGAAACTAGTGGGTGCCTACGGCATGGTTGTAGTAGATAGCCAGTCTCCTGACGAACTAGTTGTGGCTCGCTCTGGTAGTCCGCTAGTGATTGGTTATGGTGTGGGTGAGCACTTTGTGGCCTCAGATCAGCTAGCCCTTTTGCCAGTAACGCAGCGTTTTTCGGTACTTGAAGAGGGCGATGTAGCAACTGTGACCAAGGATGAGGTTAGTATTATTGACGCCTCTGGTAAAGAAGTTGAGAGAGCGATAGAAATATCGGATATCTCAACCGATGCTACGGGTAAGGCGGGTTATAAGCATTACATGCTTAAAGAGATATTTGAGCAGCCAGAAGCTATTCGAAGAACCCTTAAGGATCGTTTAATAGATGGCGCTATTTCCTCTGATGCTTTTGGTGCAGGCTCTGAGGATATCTTTAGTAAGATAAAGCATGTACAGATCGTTGCCTGTGGTACCAGCTATAACGCAGGTATGGTGGCACGCTATTGGATTGAACAGTATGTAGGCATTAGCTGTAGCGTCGAAATAGCCTCAGAATTTAGATACAGACAATCTTTTGTGCATCAGGATTCGCTATTAGTGACACTTTCTCAATCAGGTGAAACTGCGGACACCTTGGCTGCCTTAAGGCTTGCAAAGTCGCTAGGCTACCTTGCCTCACTGACTATCTGTAATGTAGAAACTTCAAGCCTAGTTAGAGAGTCTGATTTAGTTTATTTAATGAATGCAGGACCAGAAATCGGCGTAGCATCAACCAAAGCCTTTACCGTTCAGCTAGCAGCTCTATTAATGCTGTCGACCGCTATCTGTCAAGCACAGCAAATAAAAACTGAATTTTGCTTAGATGCCTTTGAAGCGCTATTAGCACTCCCCGCGCAAATGGAGCGCGCCTTTAGTTTAGAACAGCCCATTAAAGTCCTCTCTGAGCAGTTTGCAGACAAACAGCATGCACTTTTCTTAGGTCGAGGTGATCAGTATCCGGTGGCGATGGAAGGTGCCTTAAAGCTTAAAGAAATTTCATATATACATGCAGAGGCCTATGCCGCGGGTGAGCTTAAGCACGGTCCTCTAGCGCTTATAGATGCTGATATGCCAGTGGTTGTGGTGGCGCCAACCAATGATTTACTGGATAAGTTAAAGTCAAATATTGAAGAGGTTAGAGCAAGAGGCTCGGTAATGTATGTGTTTGCCGATAGCGATGATCATTTTGAAAGTGAAGATGGTCTTGAAGTGGTTAACATGGCTCATGCCAACCCATTGATTGCACCAATACTGTTTGTTATTCCATTACAGTTTTTGTCCTATTACGTTGCCTTGGTAAAAGGCACTGATGTTGACCAGCCAAGAAACTTGGCGAAATCGGTGACGGTCGAGTAATACTAAATTTATTATTTAGCAATAGGTTAAAAAATTCACTTTCAAACCGCTATCTATTTGATATGATGTGATTTAAATCACCCTTGATATGGTATAAAAATGAAAAAATTACTTCCTGTGTTCTTAGTTGCTGCTCTGTCTGGTTGTGCAATTTTTGTGGATGAGTTTCAGTCGAATCAAAGAATGGTCCTAGATTATTTGTTGTCTGACCTTCCCTTACCCAAAGATGCAGACATCATCAAGGACCCAACAGTAATTTTGGGTACCGGTAATTCAATATCAGGTCGGGTGGTGTTGGTTTCAAGTTACACGCCAGCTGAAAACCTTATTTTTTATGGCAATGAAACCCCGACTACTGGCTGGACCCTTGTAAGTTCTAAAGTAGGTGAAGAAATTACATTGGTTTATACCAAAGAAGGTCGATACGCTACGATTGATATATCGCCCAAAACCAACTTTGAATCATTTATTCAGGGTAGTTATGGCAGTGATATTATGATTTCTATGGTCCATCCTGATGCTATTGCTGTTCAAAACCCCTATCAGGGTCTCAAGTATAGCGATTTACCTGGGTTGCCAAATGGCGAAGAAGAATTATAGACAATAGTGTCTGTACTCAAGCAACATGTTTAATTAAATGTTGCTTGAGTAATTGAAGTTCCAATTGTGGTTATTTCTTAACCGCTACATCCGAAGTATTTTCAAAAACAGCTAATTAACTTTTAATCAAAGTTGCTTTCTGATCAGAAAGCAATAATATTTAGATCTATATTAAACCTATTATTTTGACTGGGGTCAGTTTATGCAATCTGCTAAAACAAAATTAATGGCGAGAATTTATGTACTTATTGCCAGTGTTCTTTTATCAGGAAGCGTTTTCGCCAACAGCTTAAACGAAGCGAAGGCAATGTGTAGTAATCTTTCTGATAGCAATCGAGCGCTAGCTAAATCAGCAGGTTATGACGTTGATAAACTCTGTCGTGGTCTTGATTCATTCTCTGCTAAGGGAGATTCCGATCAAGCCAGTAGCGGTGTGACGGTTATCCCTAGGGACACAGTATCCACTACCGATGGTCGTGGTATGGGGCAGGGAGATTCTTCCCTTGAAGCAATGATGCGCATGCTTGACCCTGATTTTGAAGCGGAAAAGCCGGAGCTAAAGCCCTTTGGTTATGATTTGTTTGCAAATGTTCCCAGTTCATTTGCCGCACCCACTAATGTCCCAGTATCACCCAATTACTTACTCGGCCCAGGTGACGAGTTATCGGTGATTTTTTATGGAAAACTTAATAAATCTTCAACGGTTGAGGTTAACCGCGATGGATTTGTGGATTTTCCTGAGTTAGGCCCAATTATGATAGCTGGGCTAACCTTCTCTGAAGCAAAAAAGATGCTCCAAACACAGATGGAGTCCCAGGTTATTGGTACCAAGCTCAATATTAGTATGGGCGCACTTCGTTCTATGCAGGTATTTGTCCTTGGGGAAGCCTTTAAGCCGGGTGCCTACTCGGTTTCTGCCTTATCAACTATTACCCATGCAATCATGAGTGCCGGCGGGGTTAGTGATATTGCCTCATTAAGAAATATAAAACTCAAGAGAAATGGAAAAACTGTTGTCACTCTTGATCTTTATGATTTATTACTTGCAGGCGATGTGAAAAATGATTTCAGGTTACAGGCCTCAGATGTTATTTATATCCCAACAGTAGGGGGTACAGTTTCTGTTGATGGCGAAGTGCGTCGACCAGCGATCTATGAGCTTAATGGCGAGAAAACTGCGGCTGATATCCTTGCTTTGGCCGGCGGTCTTACGCCAAAATCTTTTGCCTCTAGCTCAAGAATTGATAGAGTAGGTGATGACGGATTTTTAACCGTTGTTGACCTAGATCTAACTCAAAATTCTGGCAAACGTCTTAAAATTAAAAGCGGTGACTACTTAACAGTAGACACAGTTATTGAAGAAAAGAAATCAATTGTCACAATGCAGGGCGCTATTCACCATCCTGCAGATTATAGCTGGCGAGAAGGCCTAACATTATCTGACTTAGTATCAAACGAAAGTCAATTTCCCTCTGATCTAGATGTTAATTATGCGCTGATAGCCCGTCAGATTGACGAGTTAGGTAATTTGTCGATTGTTTCATTCAAGCCCAAAGATGTTCTTGCCGCTAATGGAAGTGACAAGGGGATGCAACTTTACCCGCGCGACCAAATATATTTCTTCGCAAAAGATATTGAGGAAGAAGTTGATGAGAAAGCTGAAGCCGAAGCCGAAAAAAAGCAAAATAAGTTTCAAGCGGGTTTAAACACTACTGAGTCCAATGCAGATAATACTGTTAATCAACCAGAAGCAGAATTAACCGAAAATAATGGTTCTGATCAGTCGTTACTTATGATGATGAATCAAGATAAAGTTGATGATGAAAAAGAAGAGCTTGAGACTCGTGAAACTCAGATTTCACCCTTAATTGAGCGATTAAAAACTGAAGCCACTTATGGTGCACCAGCAATGATTGTTGAAGTTAAAGGCGCTGTTAAGCTACCCGGTTTATACCCCTTAACTCCTAATATGAGCCTTGCTGATATTGTTGATGCTGCAGGGGGATTAAAAGAGTCTGCCTACAGTGGTAATGCGGAAATTGTACGCCAAGATAATAGTAATTCTGAGCAATCCTTGGTGTTCACCCTAAGCTCTAAATTAACGGATGAGTTTCTTTTACAGGCTCAGGATTCAGTGTTTGTTAAGTCAACGCCTTATTATCTTAAAAAGGACATAGTGGCACTTGGCGGTGAGGTGGTCTTCCCTGGTAAGTATACGTTCTCTAGAGGTGAAAGACTTTCATCGATTATAGAGCGCGCTGGTGGGTTTACCTCAGTAGCGGATGTTAATGCGGCTATCTTCACTCGTGAAAAACTCAAAGAAAGAGAAGAGCAGGAGCTTAAGCGATTAAGGCAAAAACTCAATGGAGAATTGAGTTCTGAGAATTTATCGGATGCCAGTAAGGGTGAGAAGCCTGATCCTCGACAGCAGGCCCTTAAAGAGGAGCTAATGTCAGAGCTTAATAACGTTGAGGCCACCGGTCGTTTAGTGATTCCGTTGCAGAGCATTTTAGACGGCGATGTGGATGACGTAATGCTAGAAGCTGGTGACAACCTAATTATCCCGCAATTTAGGCAGGAAGTATCTGTTGTGGGTGAGGTTCAGCGCCCTACGTCCTACTTCTTTGATAAGCGTCTTAACTACAAAAATTATATAGAGCAAAGCGGTGGCCTATTGCAGACTGCCAACAAAAAGGGCATTTACATTGTGAAAGCCAGTGGTCAGGTGGTTGTACCTGGGGGTAAGTTCTTAGGCGCCAGTAGAAAGAGCACCAAAATTGAGGCGGGTGATACCATTGTAGTGCCACTAGATACCGACGAAAGACCGGTTAAAGGGATTAAGTTGTTAGCGGAAGTCAGTCAGATTTTGTATCAGCTTAGCTTAGGTGCTGCAGCGATTAGTTCGCTGAATAACTAATTTAAAGCCAGTAATAAAATAACAACAGTTTGTTAAGGACATTATTGTGGAAAGCCAAAATCAAGTAGCGCCCATTTATGACGATGAAATTGATCTAAAAGAGCTTTTTTCAGTCCTTTGGGCGGCAAAAAAATTAATAGTGGCAGTTACAGCTGTGTTTGCGGTGGTATCGGTTATTTATGCTCTATCAGTGTCCAATCAATACAAGGCTACGGCTTTATTAACCCCTGCGCAGCAGGATGGTGCCGGCCTTTCGGGCGCCTTAGGTAAGCTTGGTGGTTTGGGTGGGTTGGCATCACTTGCCGGTGTTGATATTGGCGGCGGTGGCGGAGGTGAAGCACAGATTGCACAAGAAATATTGCTTTCATG
>Ga0206127_1005441_pt1 | contig 10735 bp, 10 predicted proteins | sample Helgoland_Spring_6_FD_148646 | JGI IMG/M metagenome (GOLD analysis project Ga0206127, IMG submission 148646) | Pelagic subsurface seawater microbial communities from Kabeltonne, Helgoland, North Sea - Helgoland_Spring_Bloom_20160419_1 | ecosystem: Environmental > Aquatic > Marine > Epipelagic ...
TGGCGCTAACCCGCGCAGGTTGGCACAACACTGTCGACCTTCCCCGTTCGAGTTTACAGCGTGTTGCTTATTATCTGGAGGAGGATCGCTTGATTCGCGCCAGTTGGTCGGTGCTTGATCGGTCGGGGTCTTCTGAGCCCCGAGAAGTCACATTGCTAGAGGGAGTGGAGAGTTTCGATTTACAGTTTCTCGATGACATCAGTGCCTTGCGCATTAACCAAGGGATAGAGTTAGATCGGCGCCTTTGGCTTGATAACTGGCTTGCAGATATTTCCCAGCCAAATGTGGTGATTGAGCTTCCGGCAGCACTAACTATTCGACTGGACATTACCGATTGGGGCCAAATTGAGCGTACTTATGTACTGCCACCCCTTTAAGCGCCGTCAAGGTGGTGCGGCGCTCATTGTGGCGCTTTTGGTATTTGCCCTGGCATCAGCCTTAATTGTCGGTTTGCAGCGAGAATTCACCCTGCAGTTACAACGCGGTGCCAATAATTTTGTCACAGAGCAGGGTTGGGCCTATCTCTTGGGCGCAGAAGCTCTGGGGATTGTTGCACTGCGATTAGATGCTACCGCTGATAATGGGCAAGATAGGCCGGTAGATGATCTGAACGAGCTTTGGGCCAGCGAGGCGCAGCCCTACCCACTAGTCGAGGGTGGTTGGTTGCTTGGGGGGCTTCAAGACCTTCAAGGGCGATTCAATCTCAATGGGCTGGTTGCCACTGAGGCCAATGACAGCACCGGGGGCGATTCTTCGGGCTCAGACTCAGAGGCCTTGGAGGGGGGGCGTGCTAGCGATATTTCAGGAGCATCTCAGTACAGCCCATCCCAGCGACAATTCATTCGGCTTTTGGGTGCCCTTGAGAATACGGAGATTAGCTCCCAGCAGGCGATCGGCATTATGCAGTCTGTCGTAGATTTCATCGATAGAGACACGCAACCGCTGGCTAATGGTGCCGAGGATGACGCTTACCGAAGTCTCAGCCCCTCATACCGAACCCCGGGACAACCCTTGGCAAGTGTCAGTGAACTCCGAGCTGTTGGGGGGATTACGCCTGAAATCTACAGCGCACTGGCGCCCTTTGTTACCGTATGGCCAAAAGAAGGTGGCGCTTTAAATATCTTAACGGCATCGGCAACGGTGCTGCGCAGTTTGCCGGTGAATGATCGGCTTGAGCCAATGTCTGAGGAAGAGGGTATGCGCCTAGTTGCGGCGCGTACGGAAGGTATCATTTTCTCGGTTGAGACGCTGCTAGAGGATGTGTTGTTTTCAGAAGCGCAAAGTGACGCGTTTTCCACTTTAATCGGTGAGCGCAGTGATTGGTTTTTACTTTCAGCCTCGGTAGAGATTGCCGAGAGAGAGCTACGCTTGTACAGTGTTTTACAAAGAGAACGCACGTCAGTTTTTGCACGCTACCGAAGTCAGGGTGAGCTTTGACATGCACGCAAATCTCGTACTTTATTTATCGTCGAGGTGGCAAGAAATCCACTTTGATGGGGAAAAGGCTCCTCCAGAATGACGCCGTCTGAAAATCCAGGAATTCTCCGGCTTGAGACACAGGGCCTGCGCCTTTGGCGTGCCGGTCAAGAGGCGGTCAGCCTTGATGATGCCACCGGCGATCTCGGCAAAAATTGTGCGTTTGCGGTACCCGCAGATCGAGCCCGGTTGACGCATATAACAGTCCGCTCTGATGAGCATCGGCATCTGAAGCAGTCCCTGCCTTTCATGCTGGAAGACGCAGTGATTGATCCGGTTGAGTCGATGCACTTTGTTTGTACCCCGATCGATGGAGAGCGCTATTTAGTGGCGCTGGCATCACAGGCCGACATGAGCGATTGGTTGCAGCAGCTGGGCGATGGCTTTGAGGGTCCATTTTTTCATGAGGCCTTGTTGCTGCCGCTGCAGCCTGGTGAAGTCTGTTTGCTGGTAGAGCATGCATCCGTCCTTATTCGCTGGGATCAGCATCAGGGCGCCCGGGTAGAGCACGGCCTGTTGGCGTCCTTGCTAGGTACTTTGCCTCTACTGCCGGATACGGTGGTGGTGTACGGCCGAGACCAGGTCAGCGATTGTGCACTGCTACCCGACGTTTGGCGTGACCGGGTGCAATGGCGCCAGGGCGATTTTGGTACCGCTTTGATGCTGGCACAGGGTGCCGACGACGGTATCGATATGCGTCAAGGTGAATTTGCCCCCAGCTTGCCCTTTGGGCGCTGGTGGCAAAGATGGAAACTGCTGGCCGTTGCGTTGCTTATTGCGGTTTCTTTGCAAGTCGTTAGTGATTGGGTCCAATACTGGCGCTTGCAAGAGAGCAATGTTGCGCTGCGCAGCGCCATCGAGGAAAGCTATCGTCAGGCCAACCCCAAAGGGGCTCTAGTCGATGCTGAAAAGCAATTAGATCGTCAAATTGCGGAATACGCTGTGGGGGCTAGAGGACTGATGTTCACCCACGTTCTTGATCGCGTTAGCCGAATTATTGCGGCAGACAATCAATTGACGCTCAGTAGTATTAATTACAGCGACAGCGCCGGAGAGCTCCGGCTGGATTTGCTAGCGCCTAGCTACGATGACATTGAGGCTCTACGAGAGCGCTTCAGCCGTGCCGGCTTGGAGGCTACCTTAGAAACATCTTCACAACGTAACGCGCAAGTCAGGGCGCGGCTTAGGGTGGCCCTATGATGCTGCAGGATTGGTTCAACGGGCGTTCGCGACGAGAGCAGATTTATCTTCTGTCCATGACTCTCGCGGTTGGCGCGTGGCTTGTTGTACAGATGATCCTGTTGCCAGCATCTGCTGCAAGACAGCAGATGGCACTCAATAATGAAGTGGCCTCTCAGGTGCTGAGTCGCGTCGATGCAAAGGCGACCCGCCTCATGGCACTGCGCTCAGCGACAGAGTCCTCTGATCGAAGCAGCCTCACAGCGGCAATTAGCCGAATCAGTAACCTAGAGGGGCTGGTGGTTAGGCGTCTTCAACCCAATAGCCGCGGCGAAGTACAAGTGCGCTTCGAGGCTGTTACCTATGATGCACTGGCTAAGTGGTTGTATCGATTAGAGGTGACCGAGGGACTGTTAGTGATCGACGCGTCAATCGTACGCAGCAGCGGGTTGGGCGGTGTCAATGCAACAATACGTGTTGCTGATCTGGGGTGAAGGTGTCTGGGCGTATTTCGCTGGTCTTAGCGTGCTTATTGGTTTGTTTTACGCTATGGCAGCTACCCGCAAGAGTGGTGGGTGTTCTGCTGCCCGAGAGACTGATGCTCAGTGCGCTTTCGGGCTCATTTTGGAGTGGCACAGCAGCGCGCAGTGCTTGGCTACTCGATGACGGCGCCTTAGTTTTAGGGCGGGTTCGTTGGCATTTGTCGCCGCTGTCTTTGGTGTCTTTGCGGCCCAAAGTCCTAATGAGTTTGGCGTGGGGTGGGCAGCAGCTGAACGGCGTTTTCCGGCGCAATCTGTCGGGCAATATTGTGGTCACAGATTTTTACGCAGAGTTCGATAGCGGCCTGATTCGGCAAATGGTACCCCTTTATATTGGCGGCCGTGTCGTTGCTGACTTCTCTGAAATACTCATAGCGTCGGATCAACTTCAATCACTCGATGGCAAAGTACTCTGGCAAGACGCCGTCTGGGCTGCTGCGGCAGGAGACGTGCCTTTAGGCGATTACCAACTGCGCTTATCGGGTCAAGATAGTAACGTGCAAGGGCGTGTCACAACCTTATCGGGCGGGCTGGTGGTGGCGGGGGACCTTGAGGTCACCGAAAATAACTATGAAATTGATCTTGATCTATCCGGGCCTGCCACTGCAAACGCTGAATTGGCCAGAGCGCTACAACTAATAGCGGCCCCAACGGCCACTGGATTTGATATGGTTATCAACGGTCGCTTATAGGCCATAAGGCTTTTAGTCTTGCGTGAGCACAAGCTACCCCCAATTTTTGGGTCGAGGCATCGATTAACATAGGTGCTACAGAATGCGCTAATAAGTAGTGCGCTAATAGGTAGTAAGAGACCGCTTAGGTCAGCCCGGTCGTTTAACAAGCTGCCGGCCGCTTAAAAAATAATAGACCGCGACGTAATACCAACGCGCAACGATAAGAAAGGAAGTCTCCAACTATGACAGCTGCTATCGGTAGTGCACATTGGTCCAGTCGGTTCGCCTTTATTATGGCATCAGTCGGTTTTGCGGTGGGTTTGGGAAATATTTGGAGGTTTCCCTACGTCACAGGTGAGAATGGAGGCTCGGCCTTCGTTTTAATTTATTTGTTTTGCGCTTTTTGTATTGGCGTTCCCTGTCTTGTCGCCGAGCTTCTCATTGGTCGCCGTGGGCAGAGTAGCCCTCCTGAATCGATGGCGCGCGTTGCCGAGGAGTCGGGTCGGTCCCGGCACTGGCGTCTGGTAGGGGGTATGGGGGTTCTTACGGCATTTGCTATTGCCGTTACCTACGCGGTGGTGGTCGGCTGGGTTCTGTTTTACCTCTCTAAGGCCGCCATGACAGGTTTTGTCGGTGTCGATGCAGAGAGCTCATCCCAAGCCTTTGATGCCCTGTTAGTGAACAGCGGTGGCATGTTGTTCTGGACTTTATTGGGCAATCTGTTTGTCGGCGCGATCATTTTTTCCGGAGTGAAGGGGGGTATTGAGCGAGCCGTGACGGTCATGATGCCACTGATGTTTGCACTACTCATTGGTCTAAGTATTTACAACGTTTTTGCCGGCGGTTTCGTCGAGACTTTGGACTGGTTGTTTACCCCCGATTTCAGCAAGGTTGGGCCTGACACTTTGCTAGCAGCCATAGGCCAGGCTTTCTTTTCCCTGGGAGTCGCTATGGGTGGCATGATGATTTACGGGGCCTATCTACCGAAAGGTTTTTCGATTACCCGCGCCGCTATTATTGTTGTTCTTGCCGACACCTTGGTAGCGCTTCTTGCTGGGTTTGTCGTTTTTCCGGCGGTTTTTCACTACGGCTTAGATATTGCCAGCGGTGCGGGTCTTATTTTCCAAACCTTGCCGGTCGCCTTTGCGCAAATGCCGGGCGGGCATATATTTGCGACCCTGTTCTTCATTATGCTCGCAGTCGCCGGCATTACGAGTATGGTGGGATTGCTGGAATCCGTGACTGCATGGGTGGGAGAGCATTTCTCAATTCATCGCCACGCAAGTTCTGCAGTGGTTGTTGCGGCGGTCACTCTGTGCAGCGTTGCGAGTGTATTGTCCTACGGCGTCTGGTCAGATTATACCGTGGCAGGCTTCAACTTTAATGATGTTGCCTTTGCGATTCCCGACAAAGTGTTATTGCCCGCTGGGGGATTACTCATTGCCACCTTTGCAGGTTGGTTCATGCTTAAAGTTCACAGCGAGGATGAGCTGCGCACTACGCCACTTGTTTATTCGCTGTGGCGCCAGTTGGTAAGGTGGGTGGCAGTCCCTGCGATTGCATTTATTCTTATCTCAGGCTTGATCTGAGGTATCACGATGTTAGCGATATTAACCGACTGGTTGTGGACCTACGTCCTCATAGCCGCACTTCTCTTCGTAGGGCTTCGCTTCACTCTGGCCTCTAAATTTGTGCAACTGCGCCTCTTTACAGCTATGTTTGCGCAGCTTCGCGTGAGTCGGTCGGCTGGCAGCAAGCGGGGGATTTCTGGTGTTCAAGCCCTGCTAGTGAGCGTTGCAGGTCGTGTGGGTGGCGGCAACATTGCAGGTGTCGCCGTGGCTATCACCTTAGGGGGTCCGGGCGCCCTGTTTTGGATGTGGCTTATCGCCCTGCTGGGCATGGCAACCAGCGTGTTTGAGTGTTCATTGGCACAGCTGTTTAAGCGTCGTCATGGTGATAATGATTTTCGCGGTGGACCCGCATTTTATATGCATTACGGTTTGGGCTGGCGCGTAATGCCAGTGGTGTACTCGCTATTACTGTTACTCACTTTGGGCCTTGGGTTCAATGCCGTGCAAGCTTATACCATCACGCAGTCGGTAGAGTCGGCCTTCGGTATTTCTACTTGGCAAACGGGCATTGCCTTGACCGCATTAATGAGCGTAGTGATTTTTGGAGGTATCCGCCGAATTGCCGTTTTCTCCGAGTTCGTCGTGCCCATTATGGTTTTGGGTTATTTTGGTCTGGCGATCGTTGTTCTTGTGATGAATTACGCTCAAGTGCCGGCGGCGTTTGCCCTCATCCTCAGTTCAGCCTTTGGTTTTGAGGAAGTGATCGGCGGGGGTGTTGCTGCCGCAGTCATGCAAGGGGCTCGACGGGGGTTATTTTCTAACGAAGCGGGTTTGGGTACTGCACCCAATGTAGCGGCCGTCGCAGACGTAGCGCATCCTATGTCTCAGGGGCTCATTCAAGGTTTGAGCGTATTCATTGATACGATTGTTTTATGTACCTGCACGGCCATGATCATCTTGCTTTCACCGCTTTATCAACCCGGGGCAGAGGGCATTGAGGGGATAGCCTTAACTCAGCGAGCCCTCGCTACCCATATAGGTCCCATCGGTGAGCCTTTGGTCAGTATTGCCCTGGTGTTATTTGCGACAAGTAGCATTGCTTATAACTGCTACCTAGGCGAAAACAGTATCGCCTATTTTAATGTGTCACCGAAAATCACGATTAACGCTTTTCGTATTGCCGTTTTAGCGTTGATCGCTTGGGCGTCACTGCAGGATATGGCGACTATTTTTAGCTTTTCCGACCTGACAATGGGTTTGTTGGCGGTGGTAAACCTTGTGGCGCTGTGGGCTTTATTTCCTGTGGGGATGTCGCTGTTGCGAGATTTTGAGGCGGGCTACAACAGCTCTACTCCGGTCTTTGATCGTGCTCGGATGCCTGAGCAGAATCTGGATCCTGAGAGTTGGCCGGGGGTAGAGACGCCGGCCAAAACTGAATAACCGCGACGGTCAGCATCGCTAGCGCTAGCAATAGCCATTTTGGTGGTGTCATTAGCGTGTTTCTGACAGCGTAACGTCGAAGTTCTTCGTCGTATCACCACGTTTAGCGGTAAGGGAAATCGTATCTCCCACCTTGTATTTTTCTAAGGCCGAAAGGTAATCGTCTTGGCTACGAATAGGTTGCTCTTCAATGTGGGTGATGATGTCGCCTAGAATAATCTCGCCGCGCCTGTTGCGGGTGGCTCCCTGCATCCCGGCTTCAGCTGCTGGGAGTCCGCGAAGCACGCGAATAATGGCAACGCCTTTCACACCATAGCGACGCGTCCAGCGATCACTCGCCAGTTCAACGCCCAGCACTGGGCGTAAAATCTTGCCATAGGCAATGAGTTGGGGAACAACTTCCTTAACCAAATTTACCGGAATGGCAAAGCCAATTCCTGCGCTACCGCCGCTGGGCGAATAAATAGCGGTATTGACGCCAACCAGCTGCCCCAAGGAATTCAACAGTGGTCCCCCTGAATTTCCCGGATTTATGGCCGCATCAGTTTGAATCACACCGCTAATTGTGCGGTTGCTGGGGGAGCGAATTTCTCGATCTAGGGCGCTAACAATGCCAACAGTGAGGCTGGTATCGAGACCAAAGGGGTTGCCGATCGCGAGAACTTTACGACCGACAGATAATTCTGCGGAATCACCTAAAGGTAAAACAGTGAGATCCTTGGGTCGCTCTGATAGCCGCAAAACCGCAAGGTCTCGCTCAGGAGCCACCCCCACAACCTCGGCGGCAAAATCCTCCTCTGCAATAGTAACAGTGAGTTTGTCAGCGCCAGAAATCACATGAAAATTCGTCACCACCAGGCCACTGTCGCTCCAAATAAATCCCGAGCCCGCACCTTTTGGCACCTCGAGAACATTGGGTGAAAACATGGTCCTACGCAGTGCGCTACTGGTGACCGATACCACCGCAGGGCTCGCCTGGCTGAAAATATCCGTTGTGTTTTTTTCATCGTTTGTTGCAAACGTCAAATAATCGACTTCGGAGTCCGCCCAGGTCACCGTGCTGCAAATTGCGCTGCAGCATAGCAAGACAAAAGCAGACCAGCGTCGAAGGATTTCGAGGCAAGCCCTCATGATTTTTGCAATGCCACAATACGATCTTCTAGGGAGGGGTGAGAGCGAAATAAGTCAGCAATGCCTGCTTTGCCGGGGCGAATACCAAAGGCAGTGAGTTCTCCGGGAAGTTCACTAGGTTGCCCTTGATCAGTTCGCAACCGTTGCAGTGCTGCGATCATGTCCTGCGACGTTGTGAGGCTCGCGCCCGCTGCATCGGCACGATATTCCCGCCATCGCGAAAATTTCATCACCAGCATACTCGCTAAAAATCCAAGAGCAATTTCGGCCACTATGGTCACCACAAAGTAGCTAATCCCATAGCCGCGCTCGTTCTTGAACACAACGCGGTCTATGGTGTGGCCAATAATTCGTGCGGCAAACATCACAAAGGTGTTTACCACGCCTTGAATGAGGGTGAGTGTGACCATATCGCCGTTGGCCACATGACCCAGTTCATGGGCAAGGACCGCGCGAACCTCATTGGGGGAAAAGCGTTGCAGTAGCCCACTGCTCACAGCAACGAGGGCATCATTTCGGTTCCAGCCGGTGGCGAACGCGTTGGCTGAGCTCGAGGGAAATACCCCCACTTCCGGCATTTTTATGCCAGCCTGTGTCGCCAAAGTGCTCACAGTGTCTAGCAGCCATTGCTCATCTTTATTGCCAGGGTTTTCAATAATGACAGTACCCGTGCCCCTCTTAGCCATCCATTTGGACAGCAGCAGGGAAATAATGGATCCGCCGAAGCCAAAGAGTGCACAAAAGACCAACAGAGCAGAGAGGTTGAGGTCTACGCCATTTGCATCGAGTACGCCGCTGAACCCCAGCAGATTAAAGACCAAGCCCACTAACACTAAAACAGCCAGGTTAGTGCCTAAAAATAGAAGAATGCGCACTGTCAGAGTTCTCCAGTTTTACTCTCTTGAATGGTAGAGATAGGGGTAGATGGTCCTTTTTCAAGGGGAGCTACCGCCAAACTCTCTTGGCCAGTTGCTTCGGCCTCATCCTCAGCGTCCGGTAACGGAATACTTGAAACGTCCAGCTTGGGCAGCTTACCGTCGACAAGGTTCAATGTGAGAATGTCACAGCGCAAAAGCACGTCTTTAGAGCTCAACTCGAAAACGTTGTTCACAGCTTCATCCCGGTGGGTCAGGGCGAGTACGCGACTGCCGTCGTGGCCATCGACCCATCGTTTGCCGCGGCCCCAGTAATGGCCATCCTGATTAGTCACAATAAAAACGGTGCTCATGAGATACCTTGGTATTTAAGAATTTTTTGGAAGATTACTGACTTGGCGCGTCTTTCATAAGGAAGTCTTTTGCTTCGTTGATTTTAGCGGCCAAGTAGTCGTTCCCCCCGCGATCGGGGTGAATTTTTTGGATAAGACTTCGGTGGGCTGCCACGATTTCATCTCGAGTGGCATCTTCGCTCAAGCCCAGTACCGCGAGCGCTTCGCTACGGCCTATGGCACTAGAAGAGGTTTGTTGATTGTTCTCGCTGTCACCTTCATGCTGCCAGCCATTGGGAAATCGCTGCTCCAAATAACTCATTAAAAGCTGCTCTGAATCGGCATCGTGTTCCTGACAATAAGTTAGCAAAGCCTGCAGTTGCTCCCGATTCATTTCATCGAGGGTCCAATCGATAAAAGGGCCGGCTAAGACTTCGCCTTGCAGTTCACCATTGCTATGATCCAAGGTCATACGAAGCAGTTCGGTTTTCACTTCTGAGTGCTGTCCATCCGGTGCTGATGTTTGGCGCGACCACTTCTGTAAGTACGGAAAAACGCGAACCAGTATGGGTAGTGTTTGTCGAGCTGCGACCAACAAGCCGGTCAGCGCAGCGCCAACCCAGTGCATTTTTCCCATGGCGGTGAGGACGATGGCAGCGAGCGCCGCAGCACCGAGTATTAGCTGGACATATCCACTACGACGCTTGTGCGGTGGCATGGCCTGTATTCGACGCACGAGCAAAGCCAGCGCGATGATGATGGCAAGTAACAGAATGATTCTTGGCACTGTTGCGAGTTTTCCGTGTTAGTGAAGTTGCTCTAAGTTTACTTTGGCAACTGGGCAAGTAAGAGTTTATCACTCTCAGTACCGGATTGAGTGAGCGCCTGACGTCCGCCTGAAGCGTAGCGGGCTACAGCGCGTAGTAATAGTCCCATGGCCTGTGCATTTTGAGCGCCAAGGGCGGCATAGGCCCCGCCACTGATGCGCGCAATTTCTGAAAAAACGCGAGTCGCTGTAATGTCTGCTCCCTCTTGAAAGATAAACACCGGTTGGCCTTTCAGTCGGCACTGACCTGCTAGGTTGAACAAAGTGTCTGGATGCTCTTCCACCGCATCGCCGATAAAAATTAAGCTACGTACAGGTGTTGTCGGGGTCCCTGCCGCGAGGTAGTGGGTGAGTAATCGCGCAATTTGCGTGGGTCCACCTTTGCAGGTCACCTTATCCATGCGAGTCCGCAGTTCTGGCCCCGAACTTAGCCACTGACTGGTATCAAATTCGTTTAAACCTCGGTAGTAGCACAGTTGTATGGCAATGCTCGAGGCCCCCGTCGTTGCATCATACAACTCGCGATGATGACGCTTTGCCGTTTGCCACGTGGCATCTCGGCTGGCGGTGGCGTCTAAGGCAAATAGCAGACGTGATTGCCGGCTGCTGACCGTTCGAATGGCTTTGGCCTTACCGACGAAGGCAGCGACGTCAGATTTAGAGGTTTTGGAGGTGAGATCTTTGCTGATGAT
>Ga0206127_1005448_pt1 | contig 10723 bp, 9 predicted proteins | sample Helgoland_Spring_6_FD_148646 | JGI IMG/M metagenome (GOLD analysis project Ga0206127, IMG submission 148646) | Pelagic subsurface seawater microbial communities from Kabeltonne, Helgoland, North Sea - Helgoland_Spring_Bloom_20160419_1 | ecosystem: Environmental > Aquatic > Marine > Epipelagic ...
AGTTATAAATTTATTTTATACTCCCCAACAATTTCCATCAATGATTCAATGAAGGGAAATGTATAACCATCTTAATTGTTAACCATTATAATATGTATAATTAACGATTGAAAAAATCTAACGGAAGTGCTTTATATAAGAAATGTTAATTCGTTTTGCCTTTTTAGCTTACTTTTCATATTTCACGAACTCACATTCTTTCGCTCAAGAGCCAGGAAACGCAAGTGAATTGCCTGCCCTCACGGTGATGGGACAGGAAACAGCGAATCAGCGCCCTGTTACAACTTATGAAACGCCCATATCTAATTTAGAATTTGATCCAAGGGTAGACATGCAAGTTCGTAATATTACAGAAGCACAGGGGGACATAAGCATAAGAGGTGGAACTTTTGAGGAAACTGGCGTTCAAGTGGGAAGTATTACTATACTTGATCCGCAAACTGGTCACTACAATACTGAATTACTTATGGCTCCGGAAATGCTGGGAGAACCCAAAGTATTGACTGGTGCAGATAACGCGATAAGCGGTTTTAATAGTAATGCAGGGACTGTATCTTACTCATGGAGTCAAATTACCAAAGGGGGTAGCCTGACCATCGGAGGTGGTGACCATAACCTAAATTTTCAGCGTCTGCACCACGCCCTGACTGGGGCGTACGGAAATTCAAAGGACTGGACATGGGGTGCGGAAATTGAAGCTTCACGTTCCGAGAGTGACGGTACCATTCCTTTCGGGGATCACTCTTTTGATCGTACATCTGGGCGCATCCAATTACTGGGCCCAGATTCGCAAACCGATCTGTTCGCTGGATATCAGGATAAGTTTTATGGCTGGCCTGGTATGTACTCAACAAAAGGTAAATACTATGAAACAGAAGACTATCAGATTCGTTTATTTAATTTTAACCACCTTCAAAACTACAACGAAGGTCACTTTGAGGTTTCAGGTTTTTATAAACGCCTATCTGACCATTTCATCTTGGATCGTAAAAACCCGCCTATCTATCATTACGATGCAAGACATCAGAGCTTAGTCCATGGTTTCGCTATTTCAGGAAAGCATAACCTGAACAAAAACTTTTCTTTAAATCATTTTGCTCAATACACTTACGATAAAATGGACAAGTCTAAAGTGATTGGAGGGTACTTAGAGAAACCGACATGGAATCTAAAAAATGGTGATTTTACCGACCGCCAATACTACAAAATTTCACTTGTCCCTGAATACAGACATGCACTTGGTGATGAAGAAGAAATAACTCTAAAAGCAGGTGCTTCATGGGACGATACAAATAGGGATAAACAAAGACTTTCTCCTATTGCTGAAATAAGTTGGACTAGAATAGAAAATGAGAAACGATCCGAAAACATCTACTTATCCTATTCTGAATCAACCCAAGTTTTAGGATATGGTGCAATTGGTGGACCAACAAATTCTGGTACATTTAGAAGTACCCGTGATCTTCGTAGATCAGTTTCTAAAAACCTTGAAACTGGATACAAAATCACCAGAAATAAATGGAAATTAAATACAGCAATCTTTCACCGTTGGGATGATGACTTGGTAGATTGGACCTATGACATTGACTGGGAAACCTACCGAAAAGCGAATCATGTCGACATAACAACCTTCGGCTTAGAAATCATTGCCTCTCGCGAATGGGCTAATCTAGAGGCAATTTGTAGTTATGCTTATCTTGAGAAAAACGAAGATTACTCCGACTCATCAATCTGGGGAAGTTTCTATGCATTAAATTATCCAGAGCACCGAGCCACTTTTGGTTTAATTTGGAACCCTTCTGATTCGATTGAAGTAAGAATTGACAATGAATGGAGGCAACAGAGAGAAAATATAATAAGAGTTATACAAGGCTCTCCCAGCCAAAATACCTCTAGTCATTTTGCAGCCAGTTATTACCCTAAAGGATTTAAGGATTTGGAACTTTTTGTAGCCTATGAAAAACCATGGGAAAAAGGCTTTCAGGAAATTCCTGGGATTGCACCAAAAGGAGATCAATTTTCCTTTGGTTTAACCTACAATTGGTAGACTTGCTTGCATGGTATGTAAATGGCTGGGTAAATGATTTATCTAGCTATAGTCTCAATAATCTGGGCCTTTTCCTTCGGCCTAATTGGAAATGCTTTAACTGGAGTTGATCCATACATAGTTGCCACAATTCGGCTTGGATGTGCATCCCTCCTATTCTTGCCCTTCCTCATAACACATGACATTTCGGTGCGTGACCGCGGGCGTCTCATTCTCTACGGTGCAGTCCAGTTTGGATTAATGTACAGTTTATATATGCGTGCATTTTACTATATCCCCTCTCATCTAGTCGCTATCTTTTCGATTTTAACTCCTGTTTATGTTGTTCTGATAAACGATATTCGTCAGCGAAAGTTTTCCTGGCGTTATCTACTCGTTGCAATTTTATCGGTTTTAGGAGCTGGAATTATCAAAGCAAAGGAACTCCCAAGTGGTGATATTTGGATCGGATTTATGCTAATGCAAGGGGCTGGACTCGCCTTCGCATTTGGCCAGGTGGCTTACCGAGACTGGAAGTATAAGAATTGGCAAATTAATGACCGTAATGTGTTTTCACTTTTAACGATAGGAGGTACTATATGTGCCGCCTGCTTTTCTTCTTTGTTTACGGATTGGAGCACATTGGAAATCAACCTAGAACAATGGAAATCAATTCTCTACCTCGGATTTATAGCCTCTGGCTTAGGTTTTTTCCTATGGAATAAAGGGGCAACTCAATCGAATACGGGAACTCTGGCCGCTTGTAACAATGCAGTGGTTCCACTGGCAGTTATTTGTTCGCTCTTTTTCTTTGGAGAAATCAAAAATATTGATACGGATGCACTCTTAACATTGTTCGCTGGTTCAATTCTCATCTTTGGAGCAGTGATAATTGGGCAAAAAATATCCAGAAGGAAAACCTAAAGATTTTCCGAAGACTTATTAAACAAAATCGCAAATCGATGTTACCGAATCAATTCGGCTGATACTCTCTGATTAGGTAGTAATTAACAAATAAACTACCCCAAGGGCCAGTTGGATAATTGCATAGGGAAGTGCCACTTTTACAAACCCGGCAAAAGAAAGTTTCAATCCGTATTTATGAATAATGGTAACTGAAACCAAAGTGGATGCTGACCCGATTGGGGTAATATTACCACCCAAGTTTGAACCAAAAATTACCGCCCACCAATAAGGACTGTCCGGATTGGATGAAATTTCGGGCATCGCTCCTAATATCTTAGCCAACATGGCGGCAAGGGGAATATTATCGGTTACCGAACTGGCCGCGGCTGAGGCGACAAGCAGGGCAGCTGGACCCGCTGAATCACCCAGCCCCATAATGGGCATGAGCCAATCACCAATTAGGTTAAGCACACGGGCATGCTCCATTACATTAATTACCGCAAATAAGCAGACAAAGAAAAAGAGTAAGTCCCAATCAATTGTCTTATAAAACCGATCCGCTACTGACTTGTAGCGAACGAGCATTATGCCAGCAAAGGAAAGTGCCACAAAGCCAAGTCCGAGCTCGTTGACCACAGGCAATTGCGAGGTCATGGCAACAGTTCCAATAAACACAAAAGTCATAATGGCTCCAAAGCGGAAAAAACCGGGCGACTCAATTCCTTCGTTCTCATCAAATCCAGCCACCAAATTCTTAGCGGAAGTTTTTTCTTCCTCGGTTTTAAGTGAACCGATCTTGAAAAGCCTGGAACCAAGCCAAAGGGTAACCACGGTGGCAATTACCACATAAGGTGCCGCTTTCAGGAAGAAATCAATAAATTCAATCCCCGCCGTTTTACCCACAATAATATTGGGCACTGAAGAAATAAGGGTGAGCAGTCCTCCAATGTTGGTGAGTAATCCCTCCACCAGAAGAAAACCCAGCAGTTTTTCTGATTGATTGAGTTTTTTAAGAGAGACTCCAGTCAGTGAACCCACGATGATCATGGCGGTAACATTATTCAACACCGCGGAAAAAACCACTGTCATTACCCCGTACAGAATAAGTAGGCGAAGAGGATCACCTGAAGAAAGCTTGGTTAATTTGACCGCGACCCAAGTGAAGAGTCCGGACTTGCTTGTGACATCCACAAACAGGGAGGAACCAAGTATGATCGCGATGACTTCCCAATCCACGCCCGGAATATAAACAGGCAGAGAAATTTTGTGTCCACCAATGACAAGATTACTTACATCTGTAAACGGAAGCAGATTAAACCAGGCACCGAGAAAAAGGGCCACGACAGAAAACAACCCCACAATCAAAGACTTTTTAGCGTGAATCTTTTCCTCCAAAGCGAGGCAGAGAATCATACACACCAGCAATCCTAGAAAAATATATGTCACTCCCGGACTGACAGAATGGGCAGAGGAAGATGCCAGGAAATTCGGTAATATACTCACAATAAAAGAATGGGTACGGAGCGAAGTTCAACCGCGAGAGGATGGGCCATACCATGCATCGCTAATTGATCATCCTCTTTGGCGTGCATAACTAGAAGATCGACCTCTCCCTCTTCAATAAGTTTTCGATAATCCTCCAAACGGGATCCTAATTGAGCCATGCACTCAACTGAAATCCCAAGACCGGCACGTTCCAAACCAGACCGAGCAGACTCGGCAAAATCTTTGGCATCATTAAGCAGTCGGGCAAGCAGAGTTTCCTTGGCCACGTCGGTATCAATATCAGGAATCTTTTCAATCGCATCAAGATAACGGTCAAGGGTAACCTTATCTTCAATATGGCTCAGTAAAAGCTTCCCCCCTTTGGGAGTGAAGGCAGATGCATATTTAATGAGGGAACCTTCCCCGCACATATGACCTGACACCGCCATTACTTTTTCAGGAGACTTTTCCAAAAGTTCAGATGCATCATCTCGATCCGGGTGGGGTAACACAAGAACGGGCGTGGTGGTTACCTGGGTAAGAACATCCAAGTGTTCACCCAGGCTGTATGGCCACCTCCACGACTCACTCCTCAGATTACGATAAGTGAGGAGCAAATCCGGTTGGTACTCTTCGACTTTACCGAGCAACTCCTTAACGGATTGAAAGTCTTTTTTGGAAAGCACCTCCCATTTCGTTTCACCGGGAAGAAGAGTCTTCTCAAAATACTTACGTACCGAGTTTAAATACAATGTGGAATCGGACTCTTCCATATCGGTGACCAACAAAACCTTCCCTAAGGATGGGCTTTCATGAAGATAGATTGTTTTGGCGGCTGCCTTAAAAACGCTTTCGAACTGGTCAACTGTACTCATTATTTAATTTTTGACCATACCATCGACAGGATGAAAGTCCTACAACTTAAAAAATCAAATTTTCCTTAAGTACCAATCAAGTTTGCTTCAACCCGAAATGAATTTCCATTCCATTTTTGCTTTTTCAATGTGGCAAGAAGTTCATCGATCATTGGTTGTATCGGCACTTCAATCGTGGGCAAGGCATGCTTAAAGTAGGGAAGAGAATCTATTTTATCAAATCCAAGCAGGTTAATATCTTGGGGAATAGATAACCCTGCATCCTCTAAAACAGCGGCCATGCCCTGGGCAATCCGATCCGAAGAGGTCAGAATAAAATCATAGTGCTGCTCTCTGATCCTGGGAAGAAGCATATGAGCAAGCTTTTCTCCAATCAGAAAAGGGTTTTGGTCCAATTTGTCACTTTGGGGATTGGGATAAGTATCCAATCGATCAAAACTCTCACAAATCTTGCTCATCTGTGTTCCAGCTTTAAACAGTGCAAAAATCTTGTCGTCCATCAAAATTCGGGTCTTCTCTGGGGCAGTAAAATCTTTAAAAAACTGAGTGTATGCTTTTTCCTTAGAAAAACCGATCAGTTGAGAACCTCCCCGGGTCAGTTCTTTTTCAAGCGAGTCTTCATGAATCCCAAAAGGAAAATTGTATATAATATTGGGCACTACCCGTAATAATTTGAGAATCGATGGGTTCTTCAAATCAACCTCACAAAAGTTGCGGGTCATCGGACTGAGTAGCACAACCAAACTTTCCACTCGCTGGCCCATCAAATCCCGTAATCCTTCGGCGAGTCTCCCTTCCGCACTTATGTGCATTTCAACTGGAATTCCTTGGTCTAAAAAATGGTGATTGAGTTTTTCAATCGCAGTCAAAATATGGGAATATAAAGGACCATGACAGAGTATTCCCACTTTTTTGCGACTGTCTTTTTTGAGTGAGACTGCAGTCCGGTCCGGTACGAAGCCAAGGTCATCCATCGCTTTCTTAATGCGTTCGTATGTAGCCTGCGAAATTCTCTTCTCCTTCCACTTCTCGTTTATAATTGCGGAGATTACCTGCCTCGAAGTCCCTGTCTTCTCTGCCAATTCAGCAGTTGAATAATACTTTGCCTTCATCAATTAACCAATCATACGAGATTTCATACCCCGCAGAAAGAAGAAAATCCGCCATCCACCGCCGCAACGGTTCCAGTTACGAAAGAAGCGGCGTCCGAAAGTAGATAATGAATGGTTCCGTAAATTTCTTCCTGCTCTCCAAAGCGCCTGAATGGAGTTTTGTTGATGACCTGCTGTCCACGCTCGGTAAATGAGCCGTCCTCATTAAGCAAAAGAGCCCGATTTTGATTGGAAATAAAAAATCCCGGGGCCACTGCATTCACGCGGACTCCATCTCCGTACTTTAATGCCATTTCGGTCGCCATCCAACGGGTAAAATTATCGATTGCAGCCTTGGCGTTGGAATATCCCAAAACCCGTGTCAAGGCCTGGCCCGAAGACATAGACGAAAAATTAATTACTGAACCCGTGCCCTGTGCCTTAAATGCTTTGGCAAAAGTAAGTGTCGGCAAAACCGTACCCTTAAGATTTAAGTCCATCACCTGGCTGTAGTCGTCTATATTAAGGTCAAAAATTTCCTTATCCGGGCCAATGGTCGCACCAGGCATATTTCCGCCCGCCCCGTTGATCAGGGCATCGACCCGACCAAACTCGTTCATCACTTTCTCATACCCCCTATTGAGCCCATCTTCGTCAAGTACATCAGTAGTCACTCCCAGGCAATGCTCGGATATCTTTCCCGCCTCTTCCAAGACTGCATCCACTTTAGCCTGATTCCTTCCGAGGTAAGCCACTTTGGCACCCTGCTCCTGTAAATACCTTGCAGTTCCTCCGGCAAGAACACCAGTTGAACCGGTTACGACAAAAACTTTTCCGCTTATATTAAATAATTCTTTCATAGGAAATAAATAGTTGAGATTTACCTTACCACCCGGGCTCCACCACCCCCCATTACTTTTTCCACATCCGCAACAGTCACCATGGAAGTATCTCCCGGTGTTGTCATCGCCAGAGCCCCATGAGCTGCTCCGTAATTTACTGCCTGATCCCCATCATGCCCCTGAAGAAATCCATAAATTAAACCGGAGGCAAAACTGTCTCCGCCGCCGACCCGATCCATAATCTCTAGATCCGGACGATGAACCGCCTCATAAAAATTTCCACCCTGCCAGCAGATCGCACCCCAATCATTCAGTGTGGCCGTCTTCACGGTACGCAGCGTGGTCGCAGTCGCCTTAAAATTGGGAAACTCGGTCACTACCTGGGTGATCATTTTCTTAAAACTATCCACCTCGATCGTAGAAATTGCTTCGTCCACACCTTCCACTTCAAATCCGAGACAGGCAGTAAAGTCTTCCTCATTCCCAATCATCACATCCACATTCCGGGCAATCGCACGATTCACTTCCTGGGCCTTTTCAATCCCACCGATCGATTTCCAAAGCGATGGACGGTAGTTCAGATCATAAGAAACCACGGTTCCGTATTTCTGGGCAGACTGTACCGCTTCCGCAGTAACTTCTGCAGTGGACTCGGACAACGCCGCGAAGATCCCCCCGGTGTGAAACCAGCGAACACCCTGGTTTCCAAATAGGTCATCCCAATCAATATCTCCGACTTTCAATTGAGAGGCTGCAGTCAGTCCACGGTCAGGTACTCCGACCGCTCCGCGAATACCAAAACCGCGCTCAGTGAAGTTTAGCCCGTTCCTTACCTCCCGTCCGAGTCCGTCATAGGGAACCCAACGAACCAGCGAAGTGTCCACACCACCCTGCAAAATAAAATCCTCTATTAATCGGCCGATCTCATTATCCGCAAATGCGGTAACTACTCCCGTGTCCATTCCGAAGCATCGGCGTAATCCGCGGGCCACATTGTACTCCCCTCCCCCTTCCCAGGCGGAAAAATTTCGTGCCGTTCGTATTCTGCCCTCACCCGGATCGAGACGAAGCATAATTTCACCGAGCGAGACAAGGTCGTAACGGCAGTCAGATTTTGATTTAATGTCGAGACTCATAAATTAATTTCCACTTTTTTCTAAGGCACTTAATTGCCAAGGTTCCGATCCGCACTCCTTTGCAATCAAATTAAATTCTTCAATTTCCTTTTCCGAAAAAAGCAGTCCCCCTGCCTCTTCGGATAACTTCGCAAATTGGGCCTCAATCTGCCCGGGAATAATACATTTTTCATTCCCTTCCCCTAAAATATCATCAAGTACGACTTTTATATTTTCAGACTGATTTCTTCCATGCGCGAATGCCCCGCTACTCAGTGCTTCCGGATGGATAACCTGAAAATAAAAATTAGGGGTGTGCTTATCTCCATCATTCAAATGCTTGCTCCGTAGCGTGGGCTTGGACGCACCAATAAACCCGGCCACCAATTCATTGATCAATGATAAACCATACCCCTTATGAGCACCGAAAGGTTTAAGAGCGGCGACCTGATGGGGGTCTGTGGTTTCATTGCCCTCGGAATCAACCGCAGCACCCGGAGGAAGAGACTTTCCTTCCCTCTTGAGTTGTTGAACCCGCCCCATTGCAATGACCGAGGTCGCCCAATCAATCACAATAGGAAAGCCAAGTGCCTCAGTGGTAGGAAAACCCCAGGAATGGGGATTCGTACCCAAAGTCGGACTACTCCCCATGAAGGGAACTACTTCCGTAATCGCAGCCGTGCAATTAGTGTAGGCAATGTAGCCCTTCTTGGCTGCCTCCATTACATAGCCACCACCCCAAAGATAATGAAATGCGTGATCCACCGAGATTTGCCCAATCCCGTATTTATCTGCCAATTCGATGCAGGCATCCATTGCTTCATAAGCCGTAGCCTGGCCCAATTTATACTGACAATCCCAAACCTGAGAGGCTCCAAAACGACTCTCCTTTTTAATGATTGTAGCCGATGGTTTGCATCCCCCCGCTTTCGATCCAAAAAGATCGTCCAAGTGCAATGCTTTTAATGCATTGTGCGTCCGTATGCCGTGATGGGTGGCGTAGGAAGAAAAGCGAGCCGCGGCATCACACTCCTCCTGGTCAAAACCTCGGTGAGCATAGGCATTTTTAACAAGGGTATTGTGTGTGCCCTCGGGTACTATGTAAAACTGTTCGTCGCTCTGGTTCATGCTTCTGAATGAGTGTGAAAATTTCGATCAAGTGTGGTTTATTATCGGCACATCGTTTGCCTGGGCAAGTGGTTTCTCACCCTTCAAGGCAAGAATCAGATTCTCCGCCGCCATTCCTGCCTGTCTTTGTACGGACTCATAGGTACGCGATCCGATGTGCGGAGTGATCACTGTATTTTTAGCCCGTAAAATCGGGTGGTCAGACGGAGGCGGTTCAATATCGAGAACATCCGCACCATAGCCGCCCACCTTTTCGCAATTTAATGCATCGGCAAGGTCGCTTGAATTGACAATTTCTCCTCGTGCACAGTTCAGGATAATTACCCCGTCCTTCATTTTTAAAATACTTTCCGCATTAATCAAATCTCTCGTTTCATCGGTTAAGTTGACATGCAAGCTGACCACTTCCCCGGCATTCAGTGCCTCTTCAATATTTTCGCAGCGTTTCACATTATACTCACGGGCAAATTTTTCGTCCCAATAAAGATCAAACCCGACCGCTTTCATTCCGAATGCCTTCGCCCGGATTGCGACTTCTTTACCAATCCGGCCCATTCCAATGATGGAAATAGTTTTTCCCATAATTTCATTTCCAGTCAATCGTACCCACTCGCCAGCCGCACAGTGATTTGCCTCTGTAATTAACTGCCTCGACAAAGCAAGAAGCAGAGCAAAAGTATGTTCCGCCACTGTGGTGTGGTTTACCCCGGGGCAAAAAGTAAGCGGTATTTTTTTCTCCGTAACATAACCGACATCAATCTTATCCAACCCAATTCCATACTTGGAAATCACTTTCAAACGGGGAAGAGCCCGGTCGACTACTGCCTTAGTGATTTCATCATCCCCACAGATAAAGGCATCTACATCCCCCACTAACTCAAGCATCCGGGCTTCTGTCAACGGGCCCCTTTCACAGAGGAGTTCAAACCCGGCTTCACTGAGTTTGTCGTGATGGGGTCCGGGTGTGTCTTGAAAAGAAGTGGTGGTAAGCAGTACTTTCATAAAGATATAGAATTTTTAAACATAAAGGCTTTACACGAGTTAAGCCTGGTGTCAATTTAGTTTAAAAAACTCAGTAACTCGGTCCACCACCACTAACTCTTTTTACTATGAAATTTTGTTTCCTTGTACTTTTCCCGTTTGTTACCTCCCTTTTCCTTTCTCCACTGGGTGCCGAGAAGTCCAAACACAAATGGGTCAATTTGTTTAACGGAAAGGATTTATCCGGATGGCACAACCCCTATCCCCACGGTGA
>Ga0206127_1005453_pt1 | contig 10713 bp, 11 predicted proteins | sample Helgoland_Spring_6_FD_148646 | JGI IMG/M metagenome (GOLD analysis project Ga0206127, IMG submission 148646) | Pelagic subsurface seawater microbial communities from Kabeltonne, Helgoland, North Sea - Helgoland_Spring_Bloom_20160419_1 | ecosystem: Environmental > Aquatic > Marine > Epipelagic ...
GTCGCGTGAAGGCACGCACGGTGCTGGTCTTGTCCGCAGCCTGTTCAGCCGCCAGCGCATCCTCCGTTGCGGCCGCTTCCAATTCCTCAAGCTGCAATTCCAGCTGATCAATCAGCCGCGCGCGACGGACTCCTAAAATTATAGGTAGAGATACATGTCATGCGCGATCGTGAAGTGTTCAGATGGGCATTCGCGATTTCTGGCCTTTGGTTGATCCTGTCGCCATTCTTATTTCTTGGCGGGGCCTCTTCGTTTGGCACGGATGTCATTGGTGAAGCAGCAACGTTTGTGATCATGGGCCTTATGGCTCTTGTCACAACATGTTTCAGTTTTAGCAAATATGACAAAGCGTACACCTATTCAGGCTTGGCGTTGGGGTTGTTTTTTGTAGCTGTGCCGCCCTTTGCAGGGTTCACCGAAACCATAGCAATCTGGAACGCTGGCTTAGTCGGTATGTTTTTAGCTTTTGTGGCATTCTGGGAGGTAATCCATAGAACGCCAGAACCTGTAGCGACATTACCCTTGTGTGGGGCGCAGGACGCCCCACACGCCTTCAACCTCAAATTATCAGCCCCATTCGGGCAGATAGGGCCGTCAGAGGCCACTCAACTTCACACTCATAATGTTTACATCGAAGCATGCAATCAAAGGGTCTTCAGATGACGATCAAGCGACTTCTCAAGGATCTTGACCTACGGGTTAGGACAATCAAGCCAACTGCACTGATATCAGAAGCGATAATACAACTCGCGCGAGATGATACATCAGCGCTCGTTGTGACCGATGATAATCACCTCGTCTTGGGCATTCTGTCCAGTAGCGACATCGTTAAATACCTGAACCAAAATGGTGGCCCGCTAGAGCAGCTATTGGTCAGCAATCTCATGACGCATGATGTAATTTCTTGTGACGCCACAGAGAACGTCGAACGGATCGAGCAACTTATGATTGAGCATCAGGTGCGACACATTCCAGTAACGAGAGACGGTAAGTTAAGTGCCGTTGTAAATACCCTCGACGTTGTCCGCTTTCGTATGCAATCCGCAGAAGCAGAAGCGGGTCAGCTTCGCAACTATGTCTCTGGTGTGGCTTAAGGCATCTAGTCACAGCGCACCGAATACATCAGAATTTTTGACCAAAGAATATCCGATTTACCGAGTCCACTTTAGTCAGGCAGGCAATTTTGCGCGCGATCTGAACTAAGCTCTTCTTCGTTCGCAGCAAGCGCCGCTGTTTCCTCGCGCCGAGCGCGCGAACACTTCATCCGCCAAGATGTCTAAAGGTTTTTGGACCTCCCTTTGCGTGTTGATCTGATCGCTTGCGCCTAGGTTGCCATGCAATGCGCTAGCGCCGACCAGTTGCGAAATCGACCAACATGCGCTTGCGATGCGTTCGATCAAGTAAGCGAGTTCGGTCTCGCCCGCGTAACGGGCAAGGTAGTCACTTAATGTTGTAGGCTGCATATCATTTGGCCAAATGCTCGAATAAGCGCGCGACAGCTTCGGCACCTGGATCGATATGACCTTCAAGCTGATCTGCGTTGATGTAGCTTGCGCGCCCTGCCTTTGCGGACGTCAGAGTGGCAGTGTATTCTGCCCCCTTTCGCGCTGCCATCGCAGCAGCTGGCAAGCCGTCATTCAGAGCCTGCAAAGCCGGCAGCAATGCATCAACCATCGTCCGGTCACCCGGATTAGCACCGCCAATTTGACGCATCCGGTCAAGCCCAGCGATCAAAGCGTCCCGCATTGTCTGGCCTGATGATGATGCATCACCCGCCGCAGCAAAGAAAATCGCAAGTAGCACACCTGAAGACCCACCCATAGTCTGGCTTAGTTCTAGTCCTATGGCACGGTAGAGCTGCGTATGATCTGCTAGGGGCAATGTATCCATCGCTGTAATCAAAGCGCGGGACGCACCAGCCAGAGTGGAGCCTGTATCGCCATCTCCGGATTTAGCATCAAGCAAGTTCAAATCACCCTCAGCGGCAATCAGCACCGTACAGCAATTCGTCAAAAATGCCTTGGTTGGTTCATGTGCAGATGCAGGTGCACGGATTGGCGTCAAACCATCGGGAAGCGGCAAGACCGCAGGACTTGAGACCGAACGACAGCCAGGCCAAGCGAGCACATTGCTCGCTTCTTTGAGAAATTTTTCGTCTCCGTCCGCAAGTTCGCAGAGTGATATCGAGAACCCATGCATATCAAGCGCGGTCATCATCGCGCTAGGACCGACGACAAGACGAATGTACTGACCAAAGTCGGACGACAAAAGGCTGTCCGTCAGGATCGCCATCTCCAGGCAGGACGCCCCACCCAGATTGTTGATCAGAACGACATGGGGCGTTCTTGGCATATCGACGCTTAGCTTGTCCGTCACCTTTGCAATTGCATCTACTGCGCCTGCGGACGCAACTTGTTCAACGCCTGCTTCACCGTGAATGCCAAGGCCGAGTTCCGCCATGCCTGGTGGGATACGGTCTTCCTTCAAGGAGCCAGGCACCGAACAGGTGTCGAGCGACAAGCCAATGCTACGTGTCGAAGCAATCACCCGTTTTGCCGCAATCGTACAGGCGTCAAGATTGGCGCCACTTGCCGCCATGGCACCTGCAATCTTGTGCACGAACAGTGTACCAGCAAGGCCGCGTGCTTGGGGCAGATCGGGCAAGGCGATGTCATCATCCACGATCACAACGCTGACTTTATGACCAAAGGCACGTGCGCGTTCCGCCGCAAGGCCGAAGTTCAGACGATCACCCGTGTAGTTTTTCACAATCAAAAGGCATCCCGCCGGACCTGTGACTGCCAAAATTGCCGCCAACACAGCATCCACCGAAGGCGATGCAAATACATCGCCACAAACCGCCGCTGTCAACATGCCCTCTCCAACAAAACCCGCATGCGCAGGTTCATGACCTGAACCACCGCCAGACACCAAAGCGACCTTTGATTTGTCCCAATCAGCGCGCAAAACAACGCGAATATGCGGATAGCCGTCCAGACGTGTCAGTGTCCCACCCGATGCGGCAATCGTGCCATCAATCGCTTCGGTCACCATGTCCTGCTTGGCATTGATAAACTGTTTCATGGTGTCTCTCCTACGAAATACGTGCGCCAGAGGCGTCAAAAAAGAATGGCTTGTCAGGGCGGATCTGGATGATGTCGCCTTCTTTGAGATCGGTATGCGCGTCAGTCACAGTGATAAGATCGTGCGACTTGAAAGAAAGATGCAGGCGGGTTTGATCGCCAAGGTGTTCGACGCGTTGCACGAAACTGTCCTCCCCCTCGCCTTGCTTGATTTGTTCTGGGCGAAGTCCGATATGTGTGGCCTTGTTTGGGGCACCGCCAAAGACATCCGAGGGCAGTACGTTAATGCGCGGCTGACCTAAACGGCTGGCAGCATAGATGCTGATTGGATCTTCATAGATTTCGCGCGGGCTGCCAAATTGAACCAGCTTCCCGTTGTCGAGAACACCCACATGCGTCGCCATCGTCATCGCTTCGGTTTGATCATGGGTCACATAGAGCATCGTCGCCCCAGAATCCGCCTGAATGCTTTTCAGCTCAATGCGCAAATCAGAACGCAGTTTTGCATCGAGCGAGCTCAACGGTTCATCCATCAGATAGACTGATGGTTGGCGCACCAAGGCACGCCCAATCGACACGCGCTGCATTTCACCACCTGACAAGGCTGTTGCTTTGTTGTCCAGCTTGTGGCTGATCTGCAAAACCTCGGCGACAGCGCTCACCTTCTGGTTAATCTCCGCTTGCGGCGTTTGCAGGATCGGTGATTTCAAAGGGAACTCAAGGTTTTGGCGCACGGTTAGGTGCGGGTAAAGGGAGTACTGCTGGAACACCATCGCCACATCCCGCTGCGCAGGTGTGTAGGACGCAACATCGCGCCCCCCAATTGTAATCGTACCTGTGTCTGGCTTGTCCAAGCCCGAGACCATTCGCAATGTTGTGGTTTTGCCAGCACCCGTAGGTCCAAGCAGTACGACAAACGCACCATCAGGAATGGTCATCGTGACATCATCAAGAACGACCTCATCACCAAAGGATTTAGAAATCCCTGTTAGGGCTACTTCAGCCATGGTTCAGCACTCCTTCATTAGCTTGTGAGCGTAACGCCTGACCTGTTTCAGCATCGAAAAGCGTGATCGTGCGCGCATCAAAGGATAGGCCCGTTTGATCGCCAACATTCACGGCATCCGAGCTGGCAACGCGCGCTTTGACATCGCCATTAGCGGTTTCCAATGTCACGATTTGGGTCGTGCCGAGATATTCCGTCGCCTTCACGCGCCCACGATAGGCCGCCGCGTCATCAAGCCTCACATGCTCAGGGCGCACCCCGAAGGACAACGCCCCATTCGCGCCATCGATGCTTTTGGGAATGTTCAGCGCGACATCATTGAGGCTGACTTCATTACCGCCTTTGCCAATCATCCCGTTGAAATCGAGAAAGTTCATTGAGGGCGAGCCGATGAATTGCGCCACAAACTTCGTTGCTGGCCAGTCATAGATATCCTGCGGAACACCAAACTGTTCAACCGATCCGTGGTTCATCACCACTATCTTGTCGCCCATTTGCATGGCCTCAAGCTGATCGTGGGTCACGTAGACCGTCGTCGCGTTCATGCGATCATGCAGCGCGCGCAATTCTTCGGACATATGTTCACGGAATTCTGCGTCCAGCGCGCCCAGCGGCTCGTCCATGAAAAACGCCTTGGGATCGCGCACAATCGCGCGGCCAAGGGCAACACGCTGACGATCTCCGCCGGACAAGCCACCGACGGGCTTGTTCAGGATGTCCGTAATTCCCAGAATTTCGGCAATTTCACCCACCTTCTTTTTGACCTGCGCCGATGGCATGCCCTGACTGCGCAAAGGATAGCTGATGTTTTTGCCCACATTCATGTGCGGATAGAGCGCGAACATCTGGAACACGAAGGCAATATCGCGCTGCGAAGCCGGCTTCATCCCCACTTCTTCGCCGTCGATGTAGATTTCACCTGATGTGGGCAACTCCAAGCCAGCCATCATGCGCAGCGTCGTGGTCTTGCCGCAACCCGAAGGTCCAAGCAGCATGAAGAATTCGCCGTCCTCAATTGTGAACGTCGAGGACTTCACCGCGTTGAACGATCCGAAATCCTTGCGCACGTTTTCAATTCGTATCTGTGCCATGATCTACTCCGGAAAATGGCTGACGATGATGAACATCACCGTGCCGACAAGGGTTACAATGAAGGAATAGCTGTAGAGGCCAATCGCGAAGGGTTGCATCAACATGACCACCCCAAGTGCGATCAGAATGGTCGCCAGCATTTCCCATGGGCCACGGCGAAACCGCAGCAAGCCGCTAAGTATGTTCATCATTTGCGAACTGCCCCAAATGTAATCCCGCGCAGCAGGTGTTTGCGCAAAAGGATGGTGAAGACCATGACCGGCACGAGGAAGATCGTCGCGCCCGCCGCCACCGCTGGCCAATCTTTGCCGCTGGTTCCAATGATTGTCGGGATAAAGGGTGGTGCCGTTTGAGCCGTGCCCGACGTGAGCAGGACCGCAAATGCGTATTCATTCCACGCAAAGATCAGACAAAAGATTGCGGTTGATGCGATGCCTGTAGCTGCTTGTGGCAGAACCACTTTGTAGAAGGCTTGGAACCGCGTGTAGCCGTCGATTAGGGCCGCTTCTTCGTATTCAATGGGTATCTCGTCGATAAACCCTTTAAGCAGCCAGACCGAGAGCGACAGGTTCACTGCCGTGTAGAGCAGGATCATCCCAAGGTGCGTATCGTTCAAACCCAGATTGCGGAACATCAAGAAGATCGGGATCGCAACTGCGATGGGGGGCATCATCCGCGTGGAGAGGATGAAGAACAGCAAATCATCCTTTAGGGGAACCTTGAAACGGCTAAACGCATAGGCCGCCATAGTGCCGAGGACCATACACAGGAAGGTCGATCCAAATCCGATTATGACAGAGTTAAGGAACCGCTCGCCATAGCGAGAGGGGCCGGAAATAACGGTGCCTCGTTCGCGAACGATTTCATCGTACCATGTCTGCGGCTCACCTGCGGCCTCTAACATATCCGGCGTGGCGCGGGTGCGCTCTGTAAACAGGTTTACATATCCCTCAAGCGTAGGCTCAAATACGACCACGGGGGGGTATGCAATTGAATCCGTAGGGGATTTGAACCCCGTGGCAATGATCCAAAGGAGTGGAACGAGGGTAATGCAAGCATAGCCAATCACCAAAGCCCCCGCGAGCCACTTGGTTCCCTTGCTCGGTTCTGTGACTGAAAAACTCATCTTTCTTTTACCTTATTCAGGGCTTTGACGTAGATCGAGGCAAGGCCAAAGACGGTCACAAAGAGGATCACAGCGTAGGCAGAGGAATAGCCCGTGCGCCATTTTTCAAAGGCCTCTCGTTTCAAATCAATCGAAGTCAGCGTGGTGGTGTTTCCCGGTCCGCCGCCTGTCAGCTGCACTACCAGATCAAACATCTTGAAGTTTTCGATCCCGCGAAACAGCACGGCCAACATCAAGAACGGCAGCGCCATTGGAATGGTGATCGTCCAGAACTGACGCCATTTGCTGGCGCGGTCACATTCAGCGGCCTCATAGATGCTGTCAGGAATAGATCGCAGACCCGCTAGACAGATCAGCATCACAAAGGGCGTCCACATCCATGTGTCGGCAATCACGATTGCCCAAGGTGCGAGATGCACATCACCAATCATCGAAAAACTAGCCGGATCAGCACCCGTAAAAAACGCGATCACATAGTTGAACAGTCCGATTTGCGGCTGATATAGGAAGGTCCAGAAATTGCCGACAACAGCTGGGGACAGCATCATTGGGAAAACGATGATCGTCGTCCACATGTCATTGCCTTTGAATTTCTTGTTGATCAGAAAAGCGAGCGCAAAGCCGATCAGCACTTGCAACGTGATTGTCCAAATCAGGAAATGCGCCGTTGCTTGCATCGTGTTCCAGACGTCTGGATCGCTCAGGATGCGTTGGTAATTGCGCAGGCCAACCCACTCTACATCATTGTTCGGGCGATTGACGCGGAAATTGGTAAAACTAAGCCGGATCGTCCAGATCAGCGGAAAGATGTTCACCGCAAGCAGCAGGAAAATCGTCGGAGCTACAAATATCCAAGCAATTGTCCGATCTGACAATCCGCGGATCCGTTTAGCCAACGGGGCGGGCGTTTTCGCAGCCGCCGTCTCCATAGGGGAAAGGGTCATTGTGTGGGTCCTCGTCGGCGAACTGGTCGCGCAAACGTCAAAGAAAGATGCCCCAGCCAACCCGAAGACTGGCTGGAGCGTTTGTCTGACCGTCTTCTAGGAAGAGGGTCCAACAGGGAGGATCGTTAGAGCTTGCCTTCGTCCTCGAACACTTCGGTCCAATCACGAACCAAACCGTCCAGAGCTTCTTTTGCAGTGCCTTCGCCAGCGATGACGTAGTTGTGCATACGTTCCTGCATCGCGATCAGAAGGTCTGCATAGGCAGGCTCTGCCCAGAAATCTTTCACGATTGCCATGCTATCAAGGAAGGCCTGCGCATAGGGCTGGCTTCCCGCAAAATCATCCGCTTCAACAACCGCGCGCAGTGCAGGCGCACCGCCGAGATCCCACCAACGCTGCTGAATTTCAGGCTGTGCAAACCACTGGATATACTCAAGCGCTGCGTCCTGCTTTTCAGAATAAGCAACGACCGAAATACCTTGGCCACCAAGCTGTGCAAACTGGCCTGTTGGGCCTGCTGGGTTCGGGAAGTAGCCGGAATTGCCGCCACCTACGTTTTCGTCGGCTTCAACACCGGGCCAAATGAACGCAAAGTTCATCTGCATAGCAACTTGGCCAGAACGGAACGCGTCGATATTTTCGCCCATGTACCAGTTGGACGACCCCGGAGGTGTGCCCGTGTCATAAAGCTCTTTATAAAGTTCAAGACCTGCAACCGCGCCGTCGGAGTTTACAAAACCCTCAAGATCGTAGGGCTTGTCCGGGTTTTCATACTCGAACCCGTAGTTATAAAGCGCGTTTGTGACGCCCATTGTGATGCCTTCAGAGCCACGCTCTGTGTAGATCGCAGCGCCGTAAACTGTTGTGCCGTCAATGTCGCGACCTTGGAAAAAGGCAGCAATGTCGCGCAACTCTTCCAGCGATGCAGGCACGTCAAGTGTACGACCATGCTTTTCCATGAACGCTTTTTGCAGCTCAGGGCGTTCGAACCAATCCTTGCGATATGTCCAACCCACAACGTCCGCATAGGCGGGAAGCGCATAGTAGTTTGGCGTGTTCTTTGGCCATTCAGCGTAGCCCGTTACTGTAGCTGGCAGGAAGTCATCCATCGAGATGCCGTTGGCGTCAAAGAATTCGTTTAGCTTAACGTAGTGACCGTTCTCCGCGCCGCCACCGATCCATTGGCTGTCGCCAATCATGAGATCACACAGCTGACCGCCCGAGTTCAATTCGTTCAACATGCGGTCGGCAAAGCTTGTCCAAGGTACGAATTCAAAGTTCATCGTATGGCCGGACTGCTTTTCGAAATCCTTGCTCAATTCGATCAATGAATTTGCAGGATCCCAGGCCGCCCAGCACAGTGTCAGATCAGTCGCATGACCATCGGCCATCGCAGAGCTCGCGAGCCCGGATGCAACGATCGCACCCGCTGCTGCAGAAGTGAATAGGGTCTTTTTCATAAGGGTAACTCCTCCCAGTTATGGCGGGACATGGCTCCCCGCCACGCCTCACGCTCTATACATTGCTAATTGAGGCACGTGCGTCAATGCAAGATATTTATGATGCACGTGCCTCAAAAATGGCTATTGTCTACTAAACACGCCCCAAAACGGGACACAAAATGATGCAGTTGCGACAGCGCAAAGGTCTGATAAGGTGATGAAATCTGCAATGCTGAGCGTCAGAGAAATAATGTTGAGACCCACCACAAAAGATCTTGCAAAAGCGGCGGGCGTTAGTCGTGCAACAGTCGATCGGGTCTTAAACGGACGCGAAGGCGTGAAGAAAAATACAGTGGATCGCGTGAACCTTGCGATCAAAGAACTCGGATTCGTGCGCAATATCCAAGCGGCGAACCTTGCACGATCCCAAAGATACCGATTTGTTTTCGCCCTACCCCGCTCCGGCGATCTGTTTCTAAAGGAAATTGTGCGCCATATTGACGAAGCCAGCGAGACATTTGCGACTGACCTCGTTTGGTGCGACGTGGTGCATATTGACGAAAATGATCCACACAGCATCTCGGCCTTTCTTGGAACACTCGACCCGAACGAGACGACTGGCGTTGCGATTATGGCCCCTGAATCTCCACAAGTGCGCGACGCGATCTTTCGATTGCAAGAGCGTGGTGTGGCGGCACTGCCCTTCATCGCAGACCAATCTGCAATGGAAGAACACTGGGTCGGAACGGATCACCATGCCGCCGGTGCGACCGCTGCTACGCTGATTGGTCGTTTTAGCCACGCGTCTGAAGGATCCGTACTGGTCGTCTCGGAAAGCATGAGGTCACGCGATAGCCTTGAACGACGTATCGGCTTTGATGCCGAGATGAACAAACATTTTCCGGGATTGCGTACGCTCCCCTCCTTGGAAACCTATGGCGATGAAGAACGTGCAGAACGCATTATTCATAATTCGGTCAACAACAATCCGGACCTTATCGGTGCATATGTGTTGTCCTCCGAAGCTCGCGTGCCGCTGACGATCTTGAACGATACAATGAACTCCGATCACTTGATCAAGATTTCCCATGAGCGCACTCCCTTTACTGAGGCCGCCTTAAGAAACGGAGACTTGGACGGCGTCATCGCACAAGATCCCGGCCACTTAGTCCGCAGCGCAGTGCGAAAGCTCAAAGCGATCACGGACAGGCTTGTCGCAAAGGGCTCCCAAGAACGCATCCGGGTTGAGGTTTTGCTGCGAACGAATATCTGAAAATACCTCGAAAAGATCGATGGCTGCTTGCTAAGTTGCTGACATCTTGAAACTTGCTATTTATTTGGAAAATGCGCCGTACGAATCGTGCGTTTTTTGATAATCTAGATACGCACGGACTCTTGGTACACTTCCTGTAAATTCCCTAATTTGGGATCTAGGGAGTATTGATGACGAACGAAGAACGCGACATTCAACCCATACTTAGAGTGCTCCAGCACGCCGAAAAGACCGGTTATGACCACAAAGCCTACCGACATTTCGGGATCGGCCGGTCCAGTTTTTATACATGGCGTGATGCATACCAAAAGGATGGTGTAGCTGATTTGAAAAACACCATATCAATCCCGAAAAACCCTCCCAATCAAACGTCAAATGAGAGCGTAGAAAAAGCACCTTATATGCGGCGTAAATATCACCTCGGACCAATCAGAATTGCTTGCTATTCGGCACGCGATTACGGCATCAAAATCTTAGACTATGGTGTCTACCGCGCCCTCAGGCGCAACCGCCTTGGGGGCCAATGTGTTTCCAACCGCCAAATGACCTATCTCGGCCAAGCGACAATTTCGCCGCTTGGAACAAGAACCGTCTCACTATCGCGACTACGTTGGATGGGGGAGTTATTGTCAAATCTGGTGTTTGAGGATTGTTGGTCATGCAGCGATCTGGTCAGGTTTGGGTGTTTCCATTCCATCTTTGAACGTGACGCCTGTGATGACTTTGGCGAGGTAGTCAAAGCCGCGT
>Ga0206127_1005464_pt1 | contig 10699 bp, 9 predicted proteins | sample Helgoland_Spring_6_FD_148646 | JGI IMG/M metagenome (GOLD analysis project Ga0206127, IMG submission 148646) | Pelagic subsurface seawater microbial communities from Kabeltonne, Helgoland, North Sea - Helgoland_Spring_Bloom_20160419_1 | ecosystem: Environmental > Aquatic > Marine > Epipelagic ...
GTTGATTAACCGTTGGTGAGAAAATCTAGGGGTCATTGCCAGCATTGCGTTACAATGGCGCGCAAGATGCTGGGTGTGAAGCTCAGTAGAGGACAGATCAGCGGCTTTTCAATTGGTGCCGAGGAGAGGACTTGAACCTCCACGGGGTTTCCCCCACTAGCACCTGAAGCTAGCGTGTCTACCAATTCCACCACCTCGGCAACGAGGAGCCGCAGATTACTAGGCGCTAGTGAATCTGTCAACGCACGCACCCGGCCTGGGTCGTGTCAGGAGTCATATTTGAATCAAAAAGATCCCCATTCATCGCGAGAAGCTGAGCGCTATGCGAATCCGATCGCCAGTCGAGAATTTATTCTGTCGATGATCACTGAGGCCGACCAGGCGCTCACAGCGCGCCAAATCGCGGGCCGGCTATCACTCACCTCACCCGAGGACAAAAAAGCACTCAAATCAAGGCTGGGTGCGATGCTTCGAAGTGGCCAGCTTGCCATGAATCAACGCTCAGGCTACCGCCTGCCCAATCCAGATGATATGCCAGAAGATGCCGTTGAAGGGGTGATCTCTGCGCACCCGGATGGGTTTGGGTTTTTGATGGTGCCCGGTGAGGCGCCGGATATTTATCTCAACCACCAGGTCATGCGGCGCGTAATGCATGGCGACAAAGTATTGGCGCGCATTAGCGCTGGTTTGGGGGGTAGACGGCCAGAAGCCGAGATTGAACGGGTTCTGACCCGCGCTTTTACCAGTATAGCTGGCCGAATCAGGTTGAAGCGCAAACAGATCGTATTAGAGCCCCTGTCCCGGAAAGTACACCAATCCATTCTGCTTGAAAAAGATCCTGCAGTACCGCTCAAAAATGGCCAAATTGCGGTGGCAATCATTACCGATTACGGCGATCGCGGCGGTGGTTTAAAAGGTCGGGTGGAACGAGTGATTGCAGACGACTTAACCCCGGAAATAGAAATTGAGGTGGTGTTAAAAAATCACGATCTGCCCAGGGTGTTTCCCGAGGACGTCGTTGCAGAGGCTGACGCCATAAAAATGCGCCTCGCGCCAGCAGACCTAAAGCATCGTGACGATTTGCGGCATCTACCCTTTGTGACCATCGATGGCTCGGATGCGCGGGATTTCGACGATGCGGTACTGGCTAAAGTCAGCCCAGAGGGCTTTACGTTGTGGGTCGCGATTGCCGATGTCGCGCACTACGTTCGCCCGGGTCGTCCGCTTTATGATGAAGCCGTGAACCGGGGCACCAGTGTTTACTTTCCGCAGATGGTGATACCGATGTTGCCTGAAAAACTCAGTAATGGGTTGTGTTCTCTAAGGCCGAATGAAGATCGCTTGGTGCTGGTGTGCGAGATGTCCTTCGATACATTGGGCCGCAGGCTTGGCTATCGCTTTAGTGAAGCTGTGATCGAATCGAAAGCGCGGTTGATTTACGAGGACGTTGCCCATTGGCTTGATCATAAGGCCGCGCCCTCAGAGCTTGCGCCGCCTGTTCTTGAGTCGCTCGAGGCACTGCATCAGGTTTACCAAGTGTTGCTGCAGCGCCGAGCCGAGCGGGGTGCGCTGGAAATTGAAACGCCTGAACTTCGGGTGCAGTGGGATGATGCGGGCAAGCTGTCCAGCATGGGCCAGGCATCACGGACCGAGGCGCACAAGCTGATCGAAGAATGCATGTTGGCGGCGAATGTCGCGATGGCCGATTTTATTCAAGCCACCAAAGGCGCTGGGTTATATCGGGTCCATGACGAGCCTGATCCCGAAAGCGTGACGCGTTTAGCGGGCACTTTGGCACAGTTTGGGCTTGCGCTGGACGCCGATTTAGGCCGGGTCACGACGCAGGACTTTCAGCGGATTTTAGATGCCAGTCGCGGCCAGCCGGCGGCTGCGGCGCTGCAGATGCTGGTTCTACGGTCGATGAACCAAGCCATTTACACCCCAGAGCATCGGCCACACTTCGGTTTGAATTATCCAGGATATGCGCATTTTACGTCGCCGATTCGGCGGCTTGCGGATCTTGTGAATCATCAGTTGGTGAAATCTCAGCTTCGCAAGAAGGCAAAGCACGCGCCAATTGAATTAAAACCGGAGGCACAAGCCTTGCTGACCGAGCTAGGCGAACGGGCCAGTATGACTGAGCGGCGTGCGGATGCAGCAGTCTATGAGGTTTTAGAGTGGTTGAAGTGCGAGTACTTAAAGCAGTTTCTCGGCGATACCTTTGAGGGTGTGATTACAACGGCGGTTAAATTTGGTTTGTTTGTCACCCTTGAGCCGATAATGGCTGAGGGCTTGATCCATATCGGCAATCTGAAACAGGATCATTTTAAGTTTGATGCAGAGCTCGGCGCCTTGGTGGGGACTCGCAGCCACCAAATCTTGCGAATGGGCGATCGGGTGGTGGTGCAGCTCGAGTCGGTCGACAGCAGCTTGGGGCAGGTCAGTCTTGCACTGAGCGAACATGTGCCGCTGGCTCGCAAAGGCCAGTCAGCTGGGCGTCGAACGTCAGCTTCAAAGGTTAAAAAAGCAAAGCAAGCTGGGGAAAAGAAACCAAAAAAACGGGGCAAACGTGAGCGATAAATGGATTTATGGGTTTCATTCCGTTGAGCAGCAGCTGCTCAAAAGGGCGGTCGGAAAGGTTTATTTGCGTGATGGGCGCGGGGGTAAACGCACAGAGTCTTTGCTGACGCTGGCGGAGTCCATGTCGGTTGAGATTGAGTATGTCGCCGACCTAGACGCGCTTTTGGGTGTTGGGGTACAGCATCAAGGCATTGCCTTTTTAGGCTTTGATGCGCCGCCGGAGCCGAGTCGGTCCCTAGAAACCTTCTTGCAGCCCAAGGCGTCGCCCCGGACGCTTTTGGTATTAGATGGTGTGACGGATCCGGGTAATCTGGGCGCTTGTTTGCGCAGTGCGATGACCTTTGGGGTTGATGCGGTGGTGGTGCCGAAACACGGCTCGGCACCGATGAATGCGATTGTGATGAAACGTTCGGCTGGCGCGGCAGGGGTGGTCCCGGTGGTGGAGGTGGTTAATCTGTCGAGAAGTCTCCGTCAAATTAAAGAAGCTGGGTTTTGGGTGGTTGGGACGGCGCTCGGCGCTGAGACGCAGCTACCCGATTTCAACTTCAATATGGATACGGCCCTCGTGATGGGCTCAGAAGGGGACGGTCTGCGGTTTAATACGCGCAAGCAATGCGATGTTCTGGTTGAAATACCCATGCAGGTGGCAGATTTTAATTTAAACGTGAGTGTCGCCACCGGCGTCAGCCTGTATGAGATTTTCAGACAACGGCGACAAGCGCTTTAACCAGCGTTTGCATCTTTTAGAGCAATTTCGTACACTGCGCGCCCTTAATTTCAATTAACTCCTTGCTGCACTGGGTTTGCCCGGGTAGCAATTACCGAGAGGAGATCTCTATGCGGCATTATGAAGTCGTATTCATGGTACATCCTGGCCAGAGCGAACAGGTGTCAGGCATGATCGAACGTTATTCTAATTTGATTACCCAAGGCGGCGGTGCTGTCCATCGGGTTGAAGATTGGGGGCGTCGTCAGTTAGCTTATCCCATCAATAAGATTTTTAAGGCGCACTACGCCATGCTCAATATCGAGTGTGGTCTAGAAACCTTAGAAGAATTAAGTGATGCCTTCCGTTTTAATGATGCTGTGATTCGAAACATGATTATGAGCCGTAAACAGGCTGATCAGGGCGATTCGCCCATCATGAAGATCGAAAACGAAAGCAAAGAGCGTAAAGATCGAGAAGATAGTCGTAATGCACGTGCTGAAGCGAAAGCGGCAGAAACGGCAGCGCCGGCTGTTGCTCAGCCCGCAGAAGCGACCGTTGATGCTGGGCAAGGAGAATAACGATGTCTAGATTTTTTAGAAGAAGAAAGTATTGTCGTTTTACCGCTGAAGGCATTACCGAAGTTGATTACAAAGATGTTGAATTGCTGAAAGCGTACATTACTGAAACCGGTAAGATCGTCCCAAGTCGAATTACAGGGACGAAGGCAAAATATCAACGTCAACTGGCGAAAGCGGTCAAGCGTGCTCGATATCTGGCATTGCTGCCCTATACAGACGCGCATAAGTAGCGCGTTTAGAGGGTTATTGTGAAAGGGCTCGCCGCTTTTGTGATGCGAGGCCGGCTCCAAGCCAGCGGTGTGGCGGCTTTGGTATCGGCCTTGCCGCTCTTGAGTTGGTTGGGTGCCTCGATCGTCGCGCTGGTTGTGTTGCGGCGCGGCAATAAAGAAGGCTTCTTGGTGTTTCTTTGGGCTTTCTTACCCCTGGTATTGATATATCAAACTGGGGGCGACTCGAGCGGATTGATCGCGCTTTTAGGCGCCTTCTTGACGGCGGTGGCGCTGAGGTCATCGGTGTCTTGGGTGCTGACGCTATACGCCGTAGTGATTGCCGCGGTGATCGGGAGTTTGGTGTTTATGCAGTTGTCAGAATCGATTCTGACGGCCTTCGTAGACTGGTATGTAGACGTCATGGAAAGTCTTGCCGCCGATACGGGCGCGCCGGTTGTGACACCTGCTGCTGGGCAACGCCAAGCGGTGAGTTACTTGGCCATGGGTCAGGGCTATATGATGGTGCTTGCGCTCATGTTGGCGCGTTGGTGGCAGAGTGTCCTGTATAACCCGGGGGGGTTTAAGCAGGAGGTTCAGCAGACCCGGTTGACGCCCAAGGCGAGTTTGCCATTGGTGCTGGTCATGGCAGGATGCCTGATGACCGATGGCTTCGGAACTTGGGTTGGGGTGGTGAGTATTCCGTTTGTGGTGATTGGCTCGGGCTTAGTACATTGGATCCTAAGTCGTCAAAACAGGTCCAATCAGTGGTATGTGATGTTTTACATCACATTGGTGATGTTTTTTCAGTTAGCGTCGGCCGCGTTAGTGGTGTTGGTCATAGCGGACGGTTTTATAGATTTGAGACAACGAATTCAGTCGAGAGAGGATTAAGTCATGGAAATTATCTTGTTAGAAAATGTTGCAAACCTGGGTGGGTTGGGCGATCGAGTGAATGTAAAGCCAGGCTATGGCCGGAACTATCTTGTGCCTCACGGTAAAGCCGTGCCAGCAACTGCGATTAATATTGCAGAATTCGAATCTCGTCGGGCTGAATTACAAAAAGAAGCTGATGCGCAACGTCATGCAGCTGAGACACGTGCTGCAGGAATTAACGCCTTGTCAATTCGTATCCTCGCGAATGCGGGTGAAGAAGGTAAATTGTTCGGCTCTGTAACGGTTCGCGATATCGCTGATGAAGCAACTGCTGCTGGTGTTGAAATCGATCGCAGTGAGATTCGACTGCCCAGCGGCCCCTTAAGAGAAGTGGGTGAGTATCAGGTCGAAGTCTATTTGCACCCCGAAGTCAGCGCCCACGTCAGTGTGGCGGTTGAGGCCGAGGAAGCGTTCACATCCTAAGACCAATCCTTTAGTCTAAGGGACCCATTTCTAGAGAGTTCTCCTTGGCCATCGAACTGGATGATCATCAAAATCTGAAAGTTCCGCCTCATTCAATCGAGGCGGAGCGATCGGTTCTTGGCGGCTTGATGTTGGACAGCCAAGCCTGGGATCGGATTTCAACGCTCATTTCAGAAAACGATTTTTATCGTTCAGAACATCGCCCAATCTTCCGAGCCATGCAGTGGCTCGTTGGACAAAACAAACCCCTTGATATTGTGACCCTCGCCGAAACCCTTGAGCTTCATGGCGAGCTTGAGCTGGTCGGTGGCCTCGCCTACCTGACGGATCTTGCAACGGGCACGCCAAGTGCCTCAAACGTTGCGGCTTACGCCGAGATTGTTCAAGAACGGGCAACCGTGCGGAAGTTGATCAGCGTGGCGCATGATATTGCGGAAAGCGGCTTTAACCCTCAAGGTCGTGATAGTGCACGGTTGATCGATGAGGCAGAAAGTAAAGTCTTTAAGATTGGCGATGAGCGCCCGAGCCATGGCGGGCCTGAGTCAGTGCGGCCCTTGCTGGCGAAAGCCATTGAGAAAATTGATGAACTCTATCTGACCAAGGGCGCGTTGACGGGCATTAGTTCCGGATTTCAAGACATTGATAACATCACCAGTGGTTTGCAACCCTCTGATCTTGTGATTGTGGCGGGCCGGCCCTCTATGGGTAAGACCGCTTTTATGATGAACATTGCGGAAAGCGCTGTTATCTCTGGCAGTAAGCCGGTCGTTGTTTTCAGCCTGGAGATGCCCTCTAATTCGCTCATTATGCGGATGCTGTCGTCTTTAGGACGCATTGATCAAAGTAAAATCCGAAGTGGACAGCTGGGCGATGACGATTGGCCTCGTTTGACGTCTGCGGTCACGTTGCTCAACGATAAGCAACTGTTCGTTGATGATACGCCGGGTTTGACCCCAAATGAGATGCGGTCTCGCAGTAGAAGAATTGTGCGCGAGCACGGCCAAATTGGCATGATCGTTGTCGATTATTTGCAGCTCATGCAGACGTCCGGCACACCAGAAAATCGTGCAACCGAGATCTCTGAAATATCTCGGTCTCTTAAGTCGATTGCGAAAGAGTTTGATTGTCCGGTTATTGCCGGGTCGCAGTTAAACCGAAGCCTTGAGCAGCGTACAGACAAGCGCCCGATTATGTCGGACCTACGTGAGTCCGGCGCAATTGAGCAGGACGCTGATCTGATTATGGCGGTGTACCGCGATGAGGTTTATCACGAAGATACCCCGGACCGAGGTGTTGCAGAAATCATTATCTTGAAGCAACGAAATGGTCCGATTGGTCGAAAGAAGCTTGCCTTTATTGGTCAGTATACGAAGTTTGAAGATCTCGCCAGAGACTATGACGACTACTACGAGTGATGGTTGAGGACGCATCGGTTGCAATTGACCTATCATCGATTGCCTTTAATTTTCAGCAAGCAAAACAAGCCGCGCCAAATAGCAAAGTGATGGCCGTGGTTAAGGCGAATGCTTATGGTCATGGCGCGGTGCCGGTTGCCCAATGTCTTGATGCGGCCGACGCGTTTGCGGTGGCTCGTGTGCGCGAAGCCATTGAATTGCGATCTGCTGGCATCAACCACCCGATTTTGTTGTTGGAGGGGGTCTTCGATGAAGCCGGCGTTCGGCAAGCCGAGCAATATGATCTTGATGTCGCACTGCACCAGCCTTACCAGCTTGATTTACTCAAAAATACAAATCTGAAAGTCTGGTTAAAACTCGAAACGGGAATGCACCGGTTAGGGTTGCCGGCAGACTTTCTTAAGGTCTGCGCTAGGACCTTGCCCCCGTCTCGGATTTTGGGTGTGATGAGCCATTTTTCCGATGCGGACCAGCCGAGCTTGGAGAAAAACGCCAACCAGCTCGAAACCCTACTGACGCTTGCCGCGCCGCTGGGCCTGCCGGTCAGTATGGCGAATTCAGCAGGGATTCTTGCCGGGCTTGGGACAAGCTGTGATTGGATCCGACCCGGAATCATGCTGTATGGCGCGAACCCCTATCTGGATCAAGCGGTGTCGCTGCGCCCAGCAATGTCGCTCACCGCGCCGGTCATCGCGATCAAAGCGCTGCGCGCAGGCGATACGGTGGGTTATGGCAGTCGTTGGCAAGCAGAGCAGGCTTGTAACGTTGCGGTGCTCGCCATCGGGTATGCCGATGGGTATCCTCGCCAGATCCAAACGGGGACGCCGGTTTGGCTCAATGGCCAGCGAGAAACGATCCTAGGCCGGCTGTCGATGGATATGATGACCGTTTCGGTGTCGTCCAAGGCGCTGCCTTTGATCGGAGATCGAGCGCAGCTTTGGGGCAAAGATTTGGCCATTGAAGAGATTGCGCGGCAGGCAGGTAGTCTGCCCTATGTTTTGATGTGCGGTTTGGGCCCACGGGTTACACGAACCTACCCTGCACCATCCACTGCGAGCAATGAATTGTGAAAAAATCAAAAATTGCGTTTGTTTGCCAGGATTGCGGCTCCGAATACACCAAATGGCAAGGGCAATGCCATGACTGCAATGCCTGGAATACGTTAAAGCAAATTCAATTAGGCAATGTGCGGAGCGAACGCCGTCGTGAGGGTTATGCCGGCACGCTCGAGGCGGTACAAACCTTGGGTGAGGTCGCGCTGGCAGAGCAGCCTCGTTTGGCATCTTCATCGGATGAGTTTAATCGAGTTTTAGGCGGCGGCTTGGTTGCCGGATCTGCGGTATTGATCAGCGGCTCACCCGGTGCGGGCAAGAGCACCTTACTGATCCAAATTTTGTGTGAGTTGGCGAAAACTCAGAACTGCTTGTATGTCACCGGTGAGGAAAGTCTCGCGCAGATTGCGATGCGGGCTAACCGGCTGCGCTTGCAAACGGATCGGCTTAAGGTGATGAGCCAAACCAGTGTTGAGGCCATTGCTGCGGTTTGGGATCAGGAGCGTCCCAATGTGCTGGTGATCGACTCGATCCAGGTGATGCAAAGCGACTTGATCGAATCGGCGCCAGGGAGCGTGACCCAAGTTAGAGAGACGGCCGCACAGCTGATTCAAAAAGCAAAACAAACGGGCACGATCTTAATCCTCGTGGGTCATGTCACCAAAGACGGGAATCTTGCGGGACCGCGAGTACTCGAACACATGATTGATTCTTTTTTGATGTTAGAAGGGGACGCCGATGGGCGATACCGCACGCTGCGATCGATTAAGAACCGCTTTGGCGCAGTGAACGAATTGGGTATTTTTGCCATGACGGATCAGGGCCTTAAGGATGTTGCAAACCCCTCCGCAATTTTTCTTAACCGGGCGGAAATTGATACCCCAGGTAGTATTGTGATGGCGATATGGGAGGGTACCCGACCATTACTGGTCGAGGCCCAAGCGCTGGTTGATCAGAGTGCTTTTTCGAATCCGCGCCGGGTTGCGGTGGGGTTCGAGCAAAACCGTCTGGCCATGCTACTTGCGGTACTAAGCCGGCATGGTGGCCTTCAAGTGGCTGACCAGGATGTTTATATCAACGCCGTTGGCGGTATCCGAGTCGATGAAACCAGTAGCGACCTCGCCGTTTTGATGGCGGTGGTTTCCAGTTTCCGCAATCGTGCGCTGCCGAGAGATTTAATTTGTTTTGGTGAGGTTGGGCTCAGCGGCGAGATCCGACCGGTTCCCAATGGCCAGGAGCGGTTGCGCGAGGCCGCTAAACACGGCTTCACACGAGGGTTGGTTCCAAAAGGGAATTATCCCAAGCAGCCTATCAAGGGCATGGAACTCAAAGCGGTTAGCCAGTTGTCAGAAGCCTTGTCAGCCGCTGGGGACTGGCTATAACTAGGTCGCGAGTTTTTTGTACCGCACCCGGGTGGGCGCAAAGTCTTTGCCCAAGCGCTTTTTACGATCTGCTTCGTATTCAGAATAATTGCCCTCGAAGAAATTCGCTTGGCTGTCACCCTCAAACGCCAGAATATGAGTCGCGATGCGATCCAGAAACCAACGGTCGTGTGAGATCACCATGATTGCGCCGGGATAGGTTTCAATCGCAGACTCCAAAGCCCGTAAGGTTTCAACATCGAGATCGTTGGTGGGTTCATCGAGCAGCAAGAAGTTTGCCCCGATTTTAAGCAGTTTGGCTAGATGAACCCGGTTACGTTCCCCGCCCGAGAGGTCTTTCACCAGTTTTTGTTGATCTGCGCCCTTAAAGTTAAAGCGGCCGACATAGGATCGAGAGGGGGTTTCATACTTCCCAATCCGAATGATTTCGTTGCCTTCAGAAATTTCCTCCCAAACGGTATGGTCGTCGTTGAGCGAGTCCCGGCTCTGGTCGACAAAACCAAGTTGCACGGTTGAACCCAGCGTAATCGTGCCGGTATCAGGTTGGTCTTGGCCACTGATCATACGAAATAATGTCGACTTGCCGGCGCCGTTACCGCCGATGATGCCAACGATACTGCCCTTGGGAAGGGTCAGGCTCAGATCGTTGATGAGTAATCGGTCTTCGAACCCTTTTGATACATTGTTAATCTCAAGCACCTGGTCGCCGAGTCTGGGGCCGGGTGGAATATAGAGTTCTTGGGTTTCGTTTCGGGATTGGAACTCGAGGGAATTGAGCTCTTCAAACCGCGACAGTCGTGCCTGATTCTTTGCTTGTCGGGCTTTGGGCTGTGAGCGCACCCACTCCAGTTCGGCTTTGATGGTTTTCTGCCGGGCTTGCTCTTGACGTTGCTCGGTTGCGAGGCGTTTTTCTTTGGCTTCAAGCCAAGCGGAATAATTGCCCTCATAAGGAATGCCGTGCCCTCGGTCGAGTTCCAGAATCCAACCCGCGGCATTGTCCAAGAAGTATCGATCGTGGGTAATGGCAACGACAGTGCCAGGGAATTCGGTAAGGAACTGCTCGAGCCAGCCAACGCTTTCAGCATCAAGGTGGTTGGTGGGTTCGTCCAGCAACAACATGTCTGGATTAGACAAAAGCAGGCGGCACAGCGCCACCCGTCGTTTTTCGCCGCCTGATAGTGTGTCGACACTGCTGGTAAAAGCCGGTAGTCGTAAAGCGTCGGCTGCAACTTCAATTTTGCGCTCGAGGTCCCAGCCGTCCACAGCATCGATTTTTAATTGCAGAGCGCCTTGGCGGTCTAGGAGTTCGGTCATTTCCTCATCCGTCATAGGCTCGGCGAACCGATCGCTTATGGCGTTGAATTCATCCATCAAATCTTTGATTTCCCGGACGCCGTCTTCAACATTCCCCAGCACGT
>Ga0206127_1005465_pt1 | contig 10699 bp, 12 predicted proteins | sample Helgoland_Spring_6_FD_148646 | JGI IMG/M metagenome (GOLD analysis project Ga0206127, IMG submission 148646) | Pelagic subsurface seawater microbial communities from Kabeltonne, Helgoland, North Sea - Helgoland_Spring_Bloom_20160419_1 | ecosystem: Environmental > Aquatic > Marine > Epipelagic ...
TTAGGCCCCAATCGCGCAGGCGATATTTGGTGACGCCTTGGCCGATGCCGTTTTCTTCGCAGAACGCGATAGCGGCGTCGATGGCTTCATTGCCTGTCTGCCATTGCTCGCCCGCGAAACCGCCGTTGTAGAAAACCTTTTCGGTTTTTGCTGGAACGTAGGCCTCCTCGAGCTTTGGCGAGCTCTCCTCGGAAGGGAGGTAGGTGGAGGTGATCGGCAATGCGTACTTCGTTGCGAACTCGAAATCGCGTTCGTCATGGGCAGGACACCCAAAAATCGCGCCTGTGCCGTAGTCCATCATAATGAAGTTGGCGATATAGACGGGCAATTCCCACGCCGTATCAAACGGGTGACGCACGCGAAGGCCTGTATCAAAGCCTTTCTTCTCGGCTGTTTCGATCTCTTCCGCGGTGGTGCCACCTTTGCGGCAGTCCTCGTTGAACGCGAGCATCTCTGCATTGTCTTTCTCAAGCAGCTTGGCGAGCGGGTGGTCAGGCGAGATGCCAACAAAAGACGCACCGTTCAAAGTATCGGGGCGTGTTGTGTAAACCTCGATCCGATCATGGCCGTCGGGCGCATCAATCGTGGAAAACGCAAACTGGAGCCCGCGCGATTTGCCGATCCAGTTCTCCTGCATCAGCTTTACCTTAGCGGGCCAGTTATCCAGACCGTCCAAAGCACCAAGCAATTCCTCGGAATGATCCGAAATCTTGAAGAACCACTGTGTGAGTTCGCGACGCTCGACCAAAGCACCTGAACGCCAACCGCGTCCTGCCTCGACTTGCTCATTCGCAAGCACGGTCATGTCCACAGGATCCCAGTTCACCACAGCATTCTTGCGATAGACTAATCCCTCATCGAGGAAATCGAGGAACAATGCTTGTTGTTTGCCGTAATACTCTACATCGCATGTTGCGAATTCGCGGGACCAATCAATCGACAGGCCCAGCGGTTTCATCTGCTCACGCATGTCCGCGATATTAGAGTATGTCCAATCCTTTGGGTGCCCGCCAATCGCCATCGCGGCGTTCTCCGCAGGCATACCAAACGCGTCCCAGCCCATCGGGTGCAGAACGTTGTGACCTGTGCTCATCTTATAGCGCGCGATCACGTCGCCCATAGTGTAGTTGCGCACGTGGCCCATGTGGATGCGACCAGACGGGTAGGGGAACATCTCCAAAACGTAATATTTCGGCTTGGATGGATCGCGCTCTGCCTTGAAGGTATCCGCAAGGGTCCATGCCTCTTGCCATTTCGCTTCGATGGAGGTGGCGTCATAGCGTTGCATAGTAATGTCCTTTTTGCGCGTCTCGCGCCGCTAAAATACTGTTGAAACTGTGATAGGCGATGCCCTTTAAAGGGTCCAGTGCCAAGACCCCCATCAAAACGCCATTGGCGCGCCACATTGGTGTTTCTATAGTGCCCTCAAAACAAAAGCAGGCTTTGATCGATGCAGATTCTTATTATCCACCAGAATTTTCCGGGACAGTATAAACATCTTGCTCCGGCTTTGGTCGAACAAGGGCATCAAGTTTTCTCGCTTACGCCAAAAGTGGAAAAGCGTACGGTTTGGAAAGGGGTGCAATTGCTTCCCTACAAAATCAGCCGTGCATCCTCGAAAGAGATACATCCTTGGCTGGCTGATCTGGAAACCAAAGTCATTCGCGCTGATGCATGTTATCGCCAAGCGCTTGCGTGGAAGGAAAAGGGACTGAACCCAGATGTTATCCTCGCGCATCACGGTTGGGGCGAACCGATGTTTCTGAAAGACGTTTGGCCTGATGCAAAGATGGGGATTTATTGCGAGCTTTATCACCTCGATTCCGGCGAGAGCGTGAATTTCGATCCTGAGTTTGAGACGAAGGACCTGCGCAGCAATGCGCTGCGGCTGCGTTTGCGCAATCTCAACAATACTTTGCATTTTGAGGCTGCTGATGCGGGAATTAGTCCGACTGAATTTCAAGCGAGCACATTCCCAGAGCCGTTTCGCAGCGACATCAGCGTGATTCACGATGGGATCGATACGGAATTGGTAAAACCCAATCCTGATGCAGTGCTGAAAATCTCTGACGATCTGAGCCTGACGCGCGATGATGAGGTGATCACGTTTATCAACCGTAACCTTGAACCTTATCGCGGCTATCATGCCTTTATGCGGGCCTTGCCGAAACTTTTGAAAGCGCGCCCTAATGCGCAGGTTGTTCTGCTTGGGGGCGATGAGGTCAGCTATGGTTCTAAACCGCCCGCAGGAAAAACCTGGAAACAAATATATATAGATGAAGTGCGAGATCAGATCTCTGACGAGGATTGGGCGCGTGTGCATTACCTAGGTCGCGTCCCTTATGACACCTTCCTTGCGATGATGCAGGTCAGCCGTTTGCACATCTATCTGACGTATCCATTTGTTCTGAGCTGGTCCTTGCTAGAAGCGATGAGCGCTGAGGCGGCGATTCTTGCCTCTGATACCGCGCCTGTTCTCGAAGCGATCCGCGATGATGAAACCGGTATGCTCACCGATTTTTTTGATGGGGATGCTTTGGTTGAAAAAGCGAATGCTTTGCTCGAGGATCCTGACAAACGTGCGCGACTTGGCAAAGCTGCGCGTGAATTTGTGCTCAAGACCTATGATCTCAAGACGCATTGTTTGCCAACGCAACTTGAATGGGTCGCGAAACTGACTGCTAAGTAAGTTGGATTAAAGGCGGCCGTCCGCGATACGCAACTGACGTGCGCGTGCGAGGATCGCATCCTCAACCGCGCGCGCGGTGCCAACACTAACAGGACCATTACGCGTTTGAAGCGCCACATTCAAAGAACGCGCTTCTAGAGCGACGTCATTCACAAGAATCGTTGCGCGATATGCACGACCGCCGCCTGGTGGGCGACCATATCCTGTTGTGATGACACCTGAGAACGGGTCGACTGATTCTACTGGCAAAAAGCTGAGTACATCCAAAGACGCATTCCAGATGTATTTATTGACGTGCACATTTGTATTTGCGTCAGGCCGGCGCAGGACGTCCCAAATAGAAGCGGGATTTTCCAGCCCGTCGCCATCGGCTGACGCGATTTGAGAACTCGCAGCGGAACTGTTGCCAGAGCTTAAACCACCGCCACATCCCGCAAGGGCTGCACAGGCAGTGGTTAATAAAAGAAGTCGAGCGGAGCGAATGGGTGTCATTTTCCTGCCTGCGTCTTTGTTTTCTTTGTCCTAAACTCCCAAAGAATAGGGAGCAAGTGTTTTTGCTTCTATAATACTGCCAGTTCGGCGCGGGCTTGCCTAGTCGGCGTGATGTCTCGGTCAGTCACGTACACATATTAAACAGACATTTAGACCGCCGACATCAGTGTGGCAAAGCTGCACCATTTCAAAGACCTTTCTTGCGCCATGTTTTCGCGGACTTGCAATGAACCCCCGAAAAGAGTGAAACACCAATCAGACCTAGTACGGATTCCCCGGGCTAGGCACCAGAATAGAAACCCCGAGGGAAAAACGATGAAAAAAGTTCTTTTCGCTACAACAGCTCTGATCGCAACCGCTGGCGTTGCATCCGCTGACGTATCTGTAGGCGGCTACGGCTTCCTAGGTGTCAACTTTGATGGCTCCGCAAACACAACAACAATTTCTCACGCAACACGCCTGACATTCAGCGGTTCCGTAGAAACAGACTCCGGTATCTCTTTCACGGCGTCTTCGCGTATCACGATCTCTGGCAACAACGACAACGGTCAGCTTGGTCACAACAAGATCACCATGTCCTCCGGTGGCCTGAATCTCGCAGTTGGCGCAACACACGGCGCGATGAAGACAACGGCTCGTATCGCTACGTTCCACGGCTTCAACGACGGTGGCCTTTACTACACAGCTGGCGGCTCAGGCATTGACAACAACATCTCCACGCACAACGACTCCGGCAACAACATATTGATCAGCTACTCTGCAGGCGACTTCAAAGTTGCAGCATCTGCTGACGTTGCAGGCACAACGCAAGAGATCGCGGCGTCCTACACATTCAACAGCTTCACAATCGCAGCTGGTGTTGACTCCTCCGCGGGTACACGTTGGATGCTTGGCGCGAAGTACAATGGCGGCAACTGGAATGCTGGTCTTGGTACAAACAGCAACTCCGACATCGTTCTGACAGCTGGCTACGACATCTCTGACGCGACATCCATCGGCTTCGGTGTTGACGCGGCTTCCGGCAGCACAATCAACGCTGTTGGTCTCCAGGTTAAGCACGACCTTGGTGGCGCAAACCTGATCGGCGCTGTTGGTCAAGTTGGCGGCAACAACACAGTTGCTTCTTTGGGCGTAATGTTCAGCTTCTAATTTTAGAAGTTAAGCACTGCTTAAGAAGGACGGATCCCTCGGGGTCCGTCCTTTTCTTTTTGGGTGATGCGTACTACCTCATATGAGAAATCAGAGGGTCACAGTATGTCGCTGCAAGAGATTCAAGAAAAATTCGCTAAAGCTGAGAAAGAGGCGGGCCGCGCTGTTGGCAGTGCGCAGCTTATTGCTGTGTCCAAGGTGCAGCCTGACGAACGTGTCCACGCTGTTTTGAGCGAAGGCCATCGTTTATTCGGTGAAAACCGCGTTCAAGAAGCCGCTGGAAAGTGGCCAAAATTCAAAGAAGAATTTTCCGACGCCTCTGTTCATCTGATAGGCCCATTGCAAACCAACAAAGCGCGGCAAGCGATGGAATTGTTCGATGCGATCCATACAGTCGATCGCCCGAAATTGGCCAAGACTATTGCACGCCTTGCGCAAGAAATGGGGCATTGCCCTGATGTGTTCGTGCAAGTGAACACAGGTGAAGAAGAGCAAAAAGCAGGTGTTGCCCCCCAAGAGGCGGATGGTTTCATTGCTGAATGCCGTGCACTGGAGCTGCCGATCAAGGGTCTCATGTGCATTCCCCCTGCTGATGAAGAAGCGTCGTTGCACTTTGCGTTGCTTGGTAAGATTGCTGAACGTAACGGTTTAACAGGTTTGTCGATGGGCATGAGTGGCGACTTTGAGCGTGCGATTGCGTTGGGTGCAACGCATGTACGTGTTGGCTCTGCTATTTTCGGGCAGCGCGCCTACGAGCTATAAACGGGGGCTAGCCCCCGAACCCCCAGGATATTTGTAAAGAGAGGAAGCAGCGCGTTAGCGTATAATAAGACGCGTTTTTTCGGTGATTTGCGAGGTGAGTTCATGGAGATGATCACGTCGAAATGCAATGCAGCCTTCGGTTGGATAACCGGGGCGACGCCATTGATGAATGAATATGGCGGAGCCTTTTCCCGCTATCGCGTTTGGCCAGTTCCAATCCGTGACTAAGATCAGATCATAAAGAGGGTCCGCGCGGCGTAGCTTTTCATGACTATGCGAATAGGGCGCGCGCACGAGGTTGTTGTAGTGCCTATCCTTGACGTCATCAGACCAGAGATCACGGGGGCCAATCGGGAGGGCCATAGCATTCGGGCGTTTCATGCGGTCGGGTCGATAGAGCATTCCTACGATCTTGTGTGTGCCGCGCGGTGTCGCGCCATCGCCTTCGCGTTTGTCGCTTGTGATGCCACCTTTCCCGATGCTGCACGGAAATAACCGTCCTGCAAAACGCACACCTTTTGGTGTTAGCACCAGATCATTGGGGGTCACAGTAGGTGCCCTGATTTGTCAGCTTTGGTTTGTAGGTATTCTTTGTTGTGGCGATTCTCGCCGACCTTCAGAGCGACGCGTTCACTGACGGTGATGCCTGTTTTTTGCATCATATCAATCTTGGCAGGATTGTTGGTGAGTAAGCGAACGTCGCTGATGTTAAGTTGGTTCAAGAGTGCGGCACCGATGCGAAAATCGCGTTCATCATCCTCAAACCCTAGACGGTGATTGGCTTCGACTGTGTCAAAGCCCTGATCTTGAAGGGAGTAAGCACGCATCTTATTGGCGAGGCCAATGCCGCGCCCTTCTTGGTTCAAGTAAAGCAATACGCCTGCCCCCTCAGCGCCCATTTGTGCCAAAGCACCACGAAGTTGTGGGCCGCAATCACATTTGAGGGACCCCATGAGATCGCCTGTGAAACATGCAGAATGAAGCCGTGTTAGGACAGGCTTGTTTCGATCAGGCGTGCCAACGACAATCGCATAATGCTCTTCACCGCCATCATCGGGGCGGAACACATGTAGTCTACCAGTCTCGCTTACTTCCATAGGAAGGCGCGCGTGGACGATATCATTGTAGTGCGCCGACTTGCCTAGCAGCGGCTCGATTTGCACCGTGAACAGTATCGTTAGCTGATGATCTTGGGCGAATTTTACGGGGTTTTCTAGCTCTGTGATTAAAGCAGAGGGCAGTAGCCGCGCGTCCTTGGTCAATTGAAGAGCGATGCGATGAGGGGTTGTGTTGCCTTCGCGCGCAGACTTGAGTGGCCCTTTCATCGGAGTGCGCAAGTCGTCTGAGGGATCCGCAAGCGCCCTGATCCAGCGTAGATCAGCGTCGGCGGGTACGATAATGCGCGCGAAATCGCCGTCGTATGCGCGGGCTTTAAGCGTTTCTGCGCGGCGCGAGGTGATCGCGAGAACGGTCTCGCCACAGAGGGCACGCGCTGCTTTCACACGCTCAAGCGTCAGCGTTTCGCTCGCTTGAACCAGAATTCCGGACGACTCAGTGACAATCACAACGGGCACACCCATACGCAAATCACCGCGTGCGCGGGCGATTTGCTCAGAAGGATCGGGCGCGAAACTCATCTTTTGATCACCGCTCTTTGAAATACTTTGCTGCTTAACCACCCTGAAAGGCGGCGAATATGAAACATATCAAGGCTCGATAACACATGGACGTGAGGGAGTGCCACAAAACTTGTCTTGAAGGGCCCTGCGTCACATCTCTAGTGCAAGCAACGAAAGTGGAGACGATCCAATGGCCCAGTTAAAGAATATCCTTCTTGTCGATGATGATGATGATCTGCGTGAGGCGTTGTCCGAACAGCTTGTCATGACAGAAGATTTTGAGGTGTTTGAAGCGGACTGTGGCGCGGCTGCGATGGAGCGCATCAAAGATTCGCTTTATGATCTGATTATCCTCGATGTGGGCCTGCCCGATACAGACGGTCGCGAGTTATGCCGCTTGATGCGTAAGCAAGGTGTGAAAAGCCCTGTCTTGATGCTCACAGGTCATGACAGTGACGCTGATACGATTCTTGGTCTTGATGCCGGCGCGAATGATTATGTGTCCAAGCCGTTTAAGTTTCCGGTTCTTCTGGCACGGATCCGTGCGCAGCTTCGTCAGCATGAGCAATCTGAGGATGCCGTATTTGGACTTGGCCCGTATACGTTCAAACCATCGATGAAGATGTTGATTACTGAGGATGATAAGAAAATCCGTTTGACTGAAAAAGAGACGAATATTCTGAAGTTTCTTTACCGTTCTTCTGAAGGCGTGGTTCCGCGTGACATCCTTTTGCATGAGGTTTGGGGCTACAATGCGGGTGTCACAACGCACACTTTGGAAACACATATTTACCGTCTTCGTCAAAAAATTGAACCAGATCCGTCAAATGCGCGCCTTCTTGTGACCGAATCTGGTGGCTATAGGTTAGTGGCTTAATCGTTAAATACGCGTGAATGGATGTTTTTTTTGATCCAAATCAAGGATTAACTTCGTATTCATGTTTAGATGATTAAGTAAGATACCTGCGCATATCCGGGTTATGATATGCACCTCCCTGTTGGACTGGCCCGGGCTTTGCCCGGGTCCTTTTTTTGTTCAAACGCTATTTTGCATTGAAATAATTGGTCCTGCTCCGCGTTTCGAAAGCGCGTCTTCAGGGTTGTAGAGCGCACAAGCATCAAGTGAGAGACAGCCGCAGCCGATACATCCATCAAGGCTGTCGCGCATCCGAGTGAGACTCGCGATGCGGTCATCCAAGTGCACGCGCAACCCTTTGGAAATACGTTCCCAGTCTTTGGCTGTTGGCGTTCTGTTGTCTGGCAATTCACTCAGCACTGTTTTGATCTGTGGAAGGGTTAGCCCGAATTGCTGGGCAATCAAAATGAAGGACACCCGCCTCACTTGCGCGCGCGCAAAACGGCGATGCCCGCCGCGATTGCGATTGGCGGTGATCAGTCCTTCGGTTTCATAAAAGCGGATCGCGGAAACCGCGAGACCGGTGCGTTCGGCCATCTGCCCGATAGTTATTTCAGAATGTTTGGTGCGCATAAAAAACCTCTTGATCTAAAGTTAACTTTAGAAATTACAAAGGGGTTAGATCAAGGATAAAGGAGCGATCTGATGGCGAGATTAGAACATGCAAACATTAATGTTGGTGACACTGCAAAAACCGCCGCATGGTTTGGGCGTGCGTTTGGATGGCGTGTTCGCTGGGAGGGGTCCACCTTTGATGGTGCGGGCTACACGATGCATGTGGGGAACGATGACGACTACCTCGCGCTTTATGAGCCTAAAGCGTCGAAAGCGGGTGGCGAGAGAGACTACAAATCGCGGGGTCAATTGAATCATGTCGGGATCGTTGTCGACGATCTGGCCGTGGCGGAAAAAGCGATACGTGCAGAAGGTTATGAGCCACATTCCCATCAAGACTATGAGCCGGGAGAGCGGTTTTACTTTTGCGACGAGAATGGGATCGAATACGAGATTGTAGCGTATGCTTGAGAGGGGGGAGGGGGCCAGCCCCCGTCACCCTTTAGGGCGACTCCCCCGAAGTTTTTTTGGAAAGATGAAGAGTGACGTTGCGGCGAAGTGGGTTACCCTTCCGAGCCGCAAAGGCCATGTTGGGCGCGAAATTTATAGGAGCGTTGAGCATGTCTGATACAGTGAAACAGGTCGTTTATTCGGAATTTGGGGATCCCAGACAAGTTTTGCGCGTTGAAGATGTGGCGCGCGTTGCGTTGAGCGAAGGACAAGCGCGCGCTGATGTTTTGCGCGCTCCGATTAACCCATCTGATTTGATTCAGATTGCGGGAAATTATGGCGTACGACCACCTTTGCCTGCGATTGCGGGTAATGAAGGTATCGGGCGGATCACTGAAGTCAGCGGTGAAGCGCGCGGGTTGCAAGTTGGTCAGCTTGTGCTGTTGCCAGCTGGTGCAGGGACTTGGCGCAGCGAGGTCGTTGCATCCGCCGGCGCGTTTGTTGCGATGCCAGAGGGCGATGTTGATCAGCTCTCGATGATGATGGTGAACCCTGCCACCGCACAACTTTTGTTGACGGATTTTGTGGATTTGTCTGAGGGGGATTGGATCATCCAAAGTGCCGCGAATTCTGCGGTGGGCACATATGTCGTGCAACTCGCCAAAGCGATGGGTGTGAAGACGGTTAGCGTTGTGCGCCGCGAGAGTGCTGTGCAAGGCCTGCTCGATCACGGTGGTGATGTTGTGTTGGTCGATGGCCCTGATTTGGTGAAGCGCGTGATCCAAGCGACCAATCGCGCGAAGATCAAGCTCGCTTTGGATGCTGTGGCGGGTGAAACATTTGGACGCCTTGGCGAGTGTCTAGAGATTGGCAGAACGCTGGTGAATTATGGGGCGATGTCGAATGAACCTGCGTCCATGCAAGCGGGCGCGATGATCTTCCGTGACGTCCGTATCCGTGGCTTTTGGCTGGTGAACTGGTTCGAACGCGCAAGCAAGGAAGAGCGTATGGGGGTCCATGCAGCCCTGACCAAAGCCGTCGCCACGGGTGCGCTTCATGCGCCGATTGATCGTGTGTTCGCGCTTGAGGATATTAGTGAAGCCGCACGCTACACATGGGCGGGCGAGCGCACAGGAAAAGTGCTGCTTGCGCCGAACGGCATCTAGGCTAGTTTGGCGCGACTTCATCTCGAAAAGGACGCGCCATGAGCTTTACTCTCGCCACTTGGAACATCAACTCGGTGCGCTTGCGCGAGCCAATTGTGTGCAAATTGTTGCAGGAGGAAGCGCCCGATGTATTGTGCTTGCAAGAGTGCAAATCGCCCGTTGAATTGATCCCGATGGAGGCGTTTGCCGCGCTCGGCTACACCCATATGGTTGCGCGTGGTCAGAAGGGCTACAACGGCGTCGCGATCCTGTCCAAGTTGCCGATTAAAGAGGTCGGCGCAGAAGATTTTGCCAGTCTCGGTCATGCGCGCCACATCGCGGGGCAGTTAGAGAATGGCGTGACGATCCATAACTTCTATGTGCCTGCGGGCGGCGACGTGCCGGACCGTGAAAAGAATGAGAAGTTCGGCCAAAAGCTCGACTACCTCACAGAGATGCGCGACTGGTTCAAAGCGAGCTCGCCGAAGAAATCTATCCTCGTGGGCGATCTTAACATTGCCCCGCTTGAGGAGGATGTTTGGGATCACAAGAAGCTTCTGAAGATCGTGTCGCATACGCCCATCGAGGTGGAGCATTTTAACGATGTGATGGCGGCAGGCGATTGGCATGATGTGACCCGCGCGGATATTTCTGAGGGCAAGCTCTACAGCTGGTGGTCCTACCGCGCGAAGGATTGGGACGCGGCAGATAAAGGGCGCCGTTTGGACCATGTGTGGGCGACGGGTGATATCAAAGCCGCTGCGCATTCTTCGCGGGTTCTGCGCGATGCGCGCGGGTGGGAGAAACCGTCCGATCATGCGCCAGTGTTCGCGACATTTGATCTTTGATCCAGCCCCCTTGCGAAAAAGGGGTCGATGGGCCATCTAAAGCCCAACACGATACATAGACGGGACGCGGTAAA
>Ga0206127_1005472_pt1 | contig 10684 bp, 8 predicted proteins | sample Helgoland_Spring_6_FD_148646 | JGI IMG/M metagenome (GOLD analysis project Ga0206127, IMG submission 148646) | Pelagic subsurface seawater microbial communities from Kabeltonne, Helgoland, North Sea - Helgoland_Spring_Bloom_20160419_1 | ecosystem: Environmental > Aquatic > Marine > Epipelagic ...
CCGTCAACTCTCCGCCTGACAACATCAACACGGGTTGGTCACCCGGTTTCATGGCTGCTTGCGTGGCAAGGGCAAGCTTTGCGTGTTCGGTTGCAACATCACGGGCCTCCCCTTCTAGGTCATTGCCCAAACGGACAACCTGCAAATCCAAGGACTGGGCAAGCGTTTCGGCCGCATCCAACGATTGCTTTGGTGCAGCGTAAATCTGGTTGGTCACCCGTGACAGTCGCAGATCATCCGGCTTAATCACCTGTGATCCCTTTGACAGGGCCGCACTGACAGAGGCAGGTACAACGATCTTCCAACGGTCCAGAATGGCCTGCGCATCCGCAACCGTGCTTGCATCCCCGACGGTCGGCCCCGACCCGATCATCGCCATATCGTCGCCCGGAACATCGGAAATCATCAGCGCCAGCATTGCAGCCGGATAAGCCGCCGCCGCCAGTTGCCCGCCTTTGACCTGCGACAGGTGTTTGCGCACCACATTCATTTGCTGGATCGGCGCACCAGACGCCAACAGCCCTTGGTTCACCGCCTGCTTTTCGGCAAGGGTGATATCGCCCAAGGGTGCCACCAGCAACGCCGACGCGCCGCCAGAAATCAGCGCAAGCACGAAATCGTCCTCGCCCAATCCATCCAGCAAGGCCAGCATCCTTTGGGTCGCGACGACCCCTGCCTGATCGGGCACAGGGTGCGCCGCCTCGACGATCTCAATTCCCTGACAAGGCCGGGCATAGCCGTAGCGGGTAATGACCAGACCCTCGCAAGGGCCCCATTCGGCCTCCACGGCCTCGGCCATGCGCGCGCTGGCCTTGCCCGCCCCGATGACAACAACCCGACCTGCGGGTCGTGCAGGCAAGAACCGTGCCAGACTTTGCATGGGATCAGCCACTTCGACAGCGGTGTCGAACAAACTGCGCAGCAGCGCCTCAGGGTCGGGAAGGGTCATAAAACGTCTCTAAACTTGCTTAAAAGCCGACAGCGCAGCCGTCTTTGCGATGGTCTGATCCAGCCACATATCCATCACCCTGCCGCGCGATCAGTTGCGCACCGCCAAACCCAAAGGCGTTGTCGGGTGCCTCGCGGGTGATTTTGTGGCCCATGGCTTCCAATGCGGCAACTGTCTCATCCGGCATGGTGCTTTCAACGGCCACCTCCAGCCCCGTCACGAAACGCCAGCGTGGCGCGTCACTAGCGGCTTGGGGTGATTGACCGTGCACCATCATCCGCGTGACCATTTGCACATGACCCTGCGCCTGCATCGGGCCACCCATGACGCCAAAGCTCATCAACGGTGCGCCCTCTTGCATCACAAAACCCGGAATGATCGTTTGGAAGGGCCGTTTGCCGGGACCGATCTGGTTTGCATGACCGGGTGTCGTCACAAACCCTGCGCCACGGTTTTGCAGGCTGATCCCTGTATCAGGCACAACAACACCCGATCCGAACCCCATATAGTTCGACTGGATCAACGACACCATCATACCCGACGCATCTGCCGCTGTGATATAGACAGTGCCACCATGTTTCGGCGCGCCCTCAACTGCCATTTTCGCCTTGTTAGGGTCAATTTCCGCGGCCCGCCGCGCCAGATACGCGGGGTTCAACATCTCGCTTGGCGTGACATCCATATGCGCGGGGTCGGCAACAAAAGCCTCGGCATCGGCGAGGCCAAGCTTGATGGCTTCGATCTGCAAATGCAGCGCCTGCGGGCTGTCGGGAGCATGGCTTGCCAGATCGAAATGATCCAGAATCCCAAGTGCTGCCAGCGCCGCGATCCCCTGCCCGTTTGGCGGAATTTCATGCAAGGCAACGCCTGCGTAATCCTGATGCAAGGTGCCGCACCAATCGACGCTGTGATCCGCCATATCGGACATCGACAAAGCAGACCCGTGCCGCGCGGCATCTGCCACAATCTTCTCGGCCAGTTCGCCGGTATAAAACGCCGCGCCCTTGGTCTGGGCAATCAGCCGCAGCGATTTCGCCTGCGCGGGGTTTCGGAAAATCTCACCCGCCTTGGGCGCGCGGCCACCGGGTAAAAAGCAGTCTGCAAAACCGGGCTGCTGGCCCAATGTCTTGCCCGCCATTTCCCACAGCCGCGCGATGATCGGCGACACGGGAAACCCGTTTTCAGCATAGTCTATTGCAGGGCCAAACAGGGTCTCGAACGGCAACGCGCCAAAACGATCCGACAGCGCAACCCAGGCCGAAACAGCCCCCGGCACCGTGACGCTGCCCCAGCCGCGCTCTGTTACTTCGGTCGCGGTCAATCCGGCGGGTGATCTGCCCGACGCATTCAAACCATGCAGCGCATCCCCGTCCCACAGAATTGCAAAACCATCGCTGCCAAGGCCATTCCCGGAAGGTTCAACAACAGTCAGCGCAATCGCCGCAGCTAGGGCCGCATCAACAGCATTCCCGCCTTTATACAGCATGGAAAGCCCGGCTTGGGCTGCCAAAGGTTGCGATGTTGCAACAACATTGCGGGCCAGCAAAGGACCACGGCGAATATCATAAGGAGTGTCATAATTCATGCCCTATCCTGCGACCGGAACTGACCAAGACGCAAGTGGATAAGTGGCATAAATTTCCCGCCTAAATATTGGGCACATTTCATCACACGAAATCACATCCCAAGGAGTGTTTTGCAAATGTCCCTTGTGGTTCCTGAAATGCGCCGTAACGTTGATATATGGAAAAAAACAAACAATTTTTTGACGAAATGATTGCCGGGCCGGATACGGTCACGGCCCCTTATGCTGGCTATAGCAAATGGTTCGAGGAGCAAGACCCGGCCCATCTGACGCGCAAATCGCAAGAGGCCGAAACCTTCTTTCGCCGCAGCGGGATCACCTTTAACGTCTATGGTCAGGCCGAAGCCCAAGAACGGTTGATCCCCTTCGATCTGGTGCCACGCATCATCGCGGAACGCGAATGGGCAAAGCTGTCAAAAGGCATTGCGCAGCGGGTCACCGCAATCAACGCCTTTATTCACGACGTCTATAACCGCCAAGAGATCTTGCGCGCGGGCGTCGTGCCCTATGAACTCGTTGCCAAAAACGAGGCGTTCTTGCCGCAGATGATGGGCTTCAGCCCCCCCGGCAAGGTCTATACCCACATTGTCGGCACCGATATCGTGCGCACCGGACCAGACGAGTTTTTCGTGCTCGAGGACAATGCCCGCACCCCGTCAGGCGTATCCTATATGCTGGAAAACCGCGAAACGATGCTGCAAATGTTCCCTGAACTTTTCAGCCGCGTGCGGGTCAAGCCGGTCAGCACATACCCTGACAGCCTCCACCGCGCCTTGTGCGACAGTGCCCCGCCTGCTTGTACCGGCAAGCCGCGTGTCGCCGTTTTGACGCCGGGCATTCATAACTCGGCCTATTTCGAACATTCATTCCTTGCCGATCAAATGGGCGTTGAACTGGTCGAAGGCCATGATCTGCGCGTCGTCGATGGCCGGATCGCCATGCGCACGACGCTGGGGTATGAACCTGTTGATGTGCTGTACCGCCGGATCGACGACGAATATCTTGATCCGCTGAACTTTAACCCGGAAAGCATGTTGGGCGTGCCCGGCATCATGGATATCTACCGTGCAGGCGGCATCACGATTGCCAACGCACCCGGTGCCGGTATTGCCGATGACAAGGCGATCTACTCCTACATGCCCGAAATCATCGAATTCTACACCGGCGAAAAGGCAATCCTGAAGAACGTCGAAACCTATCGCTGCGCCGAACCCGATGCGTTGAAATATACGCTCGATAACCTCAAGGATCTGGTGGTCAAAGAGGTGCACGGCTCAGGCGGCTATGGCATGTTGGTTGGCCCTGCCGCCAGCAAACAAGAGCTTGAGGACTTTGCCGCAAAACTGCGCGCACGCCCCAGCAACTATATCGCACAACCGACGCTATCGCTTTCGACCGTGCCGATCTTTACCGATGGCGGGCTTGCCCCGCGCCACGTTGATCTGCGACCCTATGTGCTGGTGTCCCCCAAGGGGATCGAAATTACACCGGGCGGGCTGACGCGCGTTGCGTTGCAAGAAGGGTCGCTGGTGGTCAACTCAAGCCAGGGCGGCGGGACCAAAGACACTTGGGTTTTGGAGGAGTAGCACAATGCTAGGCAAAACCGCAGGGGGTCTGTATTGGATGTTCCGGCTGCTGGAACGCGGCGAAAACACCGCACGCATGGTCGAAGCCGGCTTTCGCATGGCGCTTACCCGATCCACCGACAGTGAATCCGAATGGAAATCTGTTGTCACGACATCCGGTGTGCGCACGGGATATGACCAAGTTTACGATCACTATGCCGCCCGCGAAGTCATCGATTATCTGCTGCGCGACACGCGCAACCCGTCCAGTGTCCTGTCGGTCAGCAAAGCAGCCCGTGATAACGCGCGTCTGGTGCGGACCGCGCTGACCACCGAAGTCTGGGAGGCCGTGAACGAAAACTGGATGGTCCTGACCGAATTGTTGCAAACCCCCGTGCAGGAAAAGGATTTGCCCGCTGCCCTTGCCACCATTCGCCAGCATTCGGCACTGGTGCGGGGGGCCTTGCACGGTACGATGCTGCGCAATGATATCTACGATTTTTCACGCATCGGAACGTTTATTGAACGGGCCGACAACACCGCCCGCATTATCGACGTTAAATATTACACGCTGCTGCCATCGGTCAAATTTGTCGGGTCTTCGCTGGATAACGTGCAATGGGAAACCGTGTTGCGGTCCGTATCTGCGCACCGGTCGTTTCGCTGGCTTAATCAAGGCGACATGACCGCCTCGGCGATTGCCGATTTTCTGATCCTTGACCGTCGCCTGCCTCGATCCTTGCTGTTCTGCGTGAGCCAGGTCGAAGACCAACTGGAAGCCCTGGCCGAAGATTACAACGTCCGTGTGCCTTGTAACGACATGGCAAAGAAACTGAAAAAAGAAATGAAATCACGTGACATCGCCACGATCTTTGAGGATGGCCTGCACGAATTCATCAGCGAGTTCATCGGCAAGAACAATGCCCTTGGATTGCAGATCGAAACCGATTTCAGGTTCAACAAATAGGCTGCCCAGATATGTTACTCCAGATCAGCCACACCACCGAATACAACTACGATCAGCCGGTGGAGTATGCCTTGCAGCAGGTACGCCTGACACCCCAGGTGCTGGATTGTCAGAAAACCCTGGATTGGAAGATCACGGTCAAAGGCGGCATGATCGAAGCCTCTTATATCGATCACCACGGCAACACCGTGCATCTGATCAACGTCGATGCAGGGGGCCAGTCTATCACCATCACTGCCGCCGGTTCAGTCGAGACGACCGACACCGCAGGTATCATCCCGCTGCCCAAAAGCGGCCCGCCGCTGTGGTATTTCAGTCAGCAAACACCCCTGACCGCAGCAGGCGACGCGATTACCGAGCTTGCTGCTGAAAGCGAAAGCCACGAAAATATCCTGAACCGTCTGCACGCCTTGTCGCGCATGATCGCGGAACGGGTCAGATATGGCAAAGACGGCACCTATGTCGTGACCACCGCAGAGGAAGCGATGCAAGGTGGCACAGGCGTTTGCCAGGATCACGCACATATCTTTATTGCGGCGGCGCGCGCTGGCGGGATTCCCGCGCGCTATGTCAGCGGCTATCTGATGCTGAATGGTCAAATCGACCAAGAGGCAAGCCACGCCTGGGCCGAAGCCTATGTCGAAGGGTTGGGTTGGGTCGGCTTTGACGTATCAAATGCGCAATCCCCCGATGAACGCTATGTTCGACTGGCCGTCGGGCGCGATTACCACGACGCGGCACCTTTTTCGGGGATGCGCGTCGGCAGTGCCGCAGAAACGATGATTGTAAATCTGCAGGTCCAGCAGTAAAGCGGGCCAACAGCTTGCGGTACGTCCCAAGCGATCAATCAAACGGATATCCATACGATGACCTACTGCGTTGCACTTCGCTTAGAACAAGGGCTGGTCTTTATGTCAGATACCCGCACCAACGCGGGCGTCGACAACTTTTCCACCACCCGCAAGATGTTTACCTTTCAGGTTCCCGGCGAACGCCTGATCACGATCATGACGGCAGGCAACCTTGCCACAACGCAATCGCTGATCAGCCTGTTGGAAGAACGCTCTAAGATCGCGATGGAACGTGACCCCAGCATTCTACGTGCGCCAACCATGTTTCAGGTTGCACGGCTGGTCGGTCAAACCCTGCGCGAGGTCATTCTCGACGTGCAAAGCAAAGGCCAGATGTCGGCGGCCAGCTTTCAAGCGACCGTAATCGTCGGCGGTCAAATCCAAGGCGGCATGCCCACCCTGTTTCTGGTCTATCCCGAAGGCAATTTCATCGAGATTACCGAAGATACGCCTTTTTTCCAGATTGGTGAAACCAAATACGGCAAACCGATCCTTGTGCGCGCCTACGAGCCGGATATGAGCCTGCAAGATGCCGTGAAACTGCTGTTGGTGTCGTTTGATTCAACGCTCAAGGCGAATTTGTCGGTCGGGCTGCCCATTGATGTGCAGACTTATGAAAACAACACCTTCGAGGTCGCAAGCAAGACCCGCATCGAATCCGAAGACCCGATGTATCAGTCGATTTCAAAAGGTTGGGGCGATGCGTTGAAATCGGCGTTCCAGACGTTGCCTTCCTACGATATTGAATCCGGCAAACGCACAACCGACAGCTAAACGAAAAACTGCCGCAGTCTTGACCGCGGCAGTCCCTTTGTTTCCAAGCAGGCGCTTAGGCAGTTTGCTCGCACAGGCGCTTGCGCGCAGCCGCGTATTCAGTGGCAAAGCGTTCCACCACATCGGCTGCCGGCATGACAGATTTCACCGCACCGATCCCTTGGCCCGCGCCCCAAATCTCTTTCCAGCTTTTGGGCTTTTGACGGTCGGCCCCGAAATCCATATTCGACGGATCGGACCGTTCAAGGTTGTCGGGGTCCATGCCCTGCGCCTCGATAGACGGTTTCAGATAGTTACCCCAAACGCCCGTGAACAGATCGGAATAGACGATATCGGACGCCCCTGAATCCGCGATCATCTGCTTGTACCGCTCGTCTGCGTTTGCCTCTGTCGTGGCAATAAACGCCGATCCGGCATAGCCGCCATCGGCACCCATGGCTTGCGCCGCCAAAATGCTGTCACCGCGTGCAATCGCACCCGACAAAAACAGCGGCCCGTTGAACCATTCGCGAATTTCCTGAACCAACGCGAGCGGCGACAACGCACCCGCGTGCCCCCCTGCCCCGGCCGCCACAGCGATCAGACCATCGGCACCTTTTTCAATCGCCTTGTGAGCAAAGCGGTTGTTGATGACGTCATGCAACACCACGCCACCCGCACCATGCGCCGCATCGTTCAGCCAGTTCTGCGCGCCCAGGGACGTGATCCACAACGGCACTTCGTGTTTCACGCAAATCTCGACATCGCGTTCCAGTCGCGCGTTGGATCTATGCACGATCTGGTTCACCGCATAGGGCGCTGCCGGGGTATCTGGGTTCGCCTGGTTATGGCGGTCCAACTCTTCCTTGATGCGGGTCAACCATCGGTCCAGCTCGATCGGTTCGCCGTCGGCTTCGCGGGCGTTCAGCGCGGGAAAACTGCCGACGATCCCCGCCTTACATTGTGCGATCACCAGATCAGGGTTTGAAATGATGAACAGCGGGCTGCCAATCAGCGGAATACGCAGAGTGTCGAAAAGAGCAGGTAGCGTCATGGTTTCCTCCGGGAAGTGTTCTTTTGCCTGTAACTTGTCAGGGCGCGGCAGATTAGGGAATGACAAACGTTGCGTCCGTCACCCCCCGCCTCTGACGTTTCAGGCTCTAAACAGCCTCGATGATGGTGACGTTAGCGATACCACCACCCTCGCACATGGTTTGCAGGCCGTATTTCTTGCCCTGCGCATGAAGGCTGTGCACCAGCGTCGTCATCAACCGCGCACCCGACGCACCCAACGGATGGCCAAGCGCAATCGCGCCGCCATTTACGTTCAGCTTTTCAGGGTCCGCCCCGGTGTGCTTGAGCCACGCCATCGGAACCGGCGCAAAAGCTTCGTTGACTTCGAACAGGTCAATGTCGTCGATCTTCATGCCGGCGCGTTCCAAAGCACGGTCGGTGGCAGGCAGCGGTTCTTCGAGCATGATAACCGGATCACCGGCAGTCACGGTTAGGTTCACGATCCGCGCCTTGGGGGTCAGGTTATATTTCTTCAATGCTGCCTCGGACACGACCAGCACACCCGCCGCCCCATCGCAAATCTGCGAGGCGTTCGCAGCCGATATCATGCCGTTCGGGTCCAACAGTTTTACGTTCGAAATAGACTCTAACGTTGCATCATCGCGGATACCTTCGTCGCGGGTATGCATCCCGCCTTCGATTGCAAGCGGCACGATTTCAGCATCAAACGCCCCGGCATCGCGGGCAGCAGTTGCCCGATGGTGGCTTTCCAAGGCAAAGCTGTCCAGTTCTTCGCGGTTAAAGCCGTGCTTTTGCGCAATCATCTCGGCCCCGATAAACTGGCTGAAATTCTTGGTGCCAAAGCGTTCTGCGATACGGTCGCTAAAGGGCCCCTCGCCCAATCCCGCCTTGGCATGCAATGTCACGTTCGACATCATCGGCACACGCGTCATGCTTTCGACACCCATCGCCACGACAACATCTTGGGTCCCCGACATCACAGCTTGCGCAGCAAATTGCACCGCTTGCTGTGAACTGCCGCATTGACGGTCGATCGTGACGGCCGGCACCGATTGCGGCAGGTTCGACGCCAGCACACAGTTGCGCCCAAAGGCAAAAGACTGTTCACCCGCCTGGGTCACACACCCGACGATCACATCGTCAATCGCCGCCCCATCAATGCCACTGCGCGCAACCAGTGCATTCAGCACCTCGGCCCCCAGATTTGCAGGGTGCCAATCACGCAAAGCCCCCCCGCGCCGTCCGCCAGCAGTCCGGACCGTTTCAACGATATATGCATTAGCCATAGGTTTTCCCCTCCCGGAAAATGGTTATTTCGGTGCCATGCGGATCGCGCCATCAAGGCGGATCGTTTCGCCGTTCAGCATCGGGTTGTCGATAATTGCACCGACCATTTTGGCGTATTCCGAAGGATCCCCCAAACGGCTGGGGAACGGCACTTGCGCACCCAAGGAAACTTGCGCTTCTTCAGGCAAGCTGGCCAGAAGCGGCGTCAGGAACAGGCCCGGCGCAATGGTCATCACGCGAATGCCATAGCGCGCCAATTCGCGGGCGATTGGCAGGGTCATCCCGACAATACCGCCCTTGGACGCAGCATAAGCAGCCTGCCCGATCTGCCCGTCAAATGCCGCAACAGATGCGGTGTTGATGATAACGCCACGCTCTTCGCCAATCGGGTCGGCCTTGTGCAATGCGGCGGCAAATTTCGACAAAACGTTGAACGACCCCAACAGGTTGACGTTGATCACCCCTGCAAAGCTTTCCAACGGCAGCGCGTCGCCTTCGCGGCTGACAACTTTGGCTGGTGGCCCGATGCCCGCGCAGTTCACCAAGATACGCGCCTTGCCATGCACACCTTCGGCATCTGCAATCGCAGTGGCGACAGCATTTTCATCCGTCACGTTCACCTTGAAGAATTTTCCACCGATTTCGGCGGCTTTGGCTTCGCCCATCTCGGCGTTCATGTCAAAAATCGCGACTTTGGCACCGGCCTTGGCCAGCATTTCGGCTGTCGCCCCGCCCAGGCCCGAGGCACCCCCGGTTACAATCGCCGCTTGTCCTTGAAGTTGCATGTGCAGTCCCCCCTTGGCGGGCCGCATGGCCCGCATATTTCAGATTCAGGGGAATGTTGCGCGGGCTGTCGGGGAATTCAATCCAAAAGGCAGAAAGGTGCAGAATAACGCTAAGGCCGTCAGCCCGTTACCTTTGCCCCCTGCGCGATTGTCGGTTCCGCGTTGTTCAACTGTTCTATCGCAAAACCGGCCGCTGCTTTGTAGCGGGCCATGAAAGCATTGCGTTCCTCAAGCGACACGACATCGTTGATATCTGTAAACTCTCCGCCACAGCGATCGTTCACCATATTCAGCAAACCAAACGGACCCGAACCACGGTTGCGCAAGATCAGCTCTGACACCGGCGCACACAGCGCGTCATCATAGGCTTTCAACGCCGCCGGGGTCACACCATGTTGCAACATCATCGCCCCGATGGTGCGCGCATCAATGATTGCCTGACTGGCCCCGTTCGACCCCGTTGGATACATCGCATGGGCCGCATCGCCCATCAAGGCAACGCCCCCATCAACCCATGTATCCACAGGGTCACGGTCGATCATCGGGTTTTCATAGGCGATTTCGGCACCTTGCAACAACGCAGGCACGTCAAGCCAATCATAGGTCCACCCTTCGAAATGGTGGCTGAAATCGGACACCTTGGCAGGCTTGTACCAGCCGCTTTTGCGGTCTTCGGTTTCATCAAAGGTGACTTCGGCGATCCAGTTGATGTCGGCAAAGCCCTGATCATCAACATCCGAGATCGGATAAATCACCATCCTTTGCAGATGTGTACCCAACCCGATAAAGGACGATCCCGTCCGGCTGGGTTTCGCCCGTGTTGTGCCGCGCCACATCAAGGCACCGCCCCAGTGGATCGGCGGCTGATCGGGGTGCATCTGCGCGCGGATCGCCGAATGAATACCAT
>Ga0206127_1005474_pt1 | contig 10683 bp, 4 predicted proteins | sample Helgoland_Spring_6_FD_148646 | JGI IMG/M metagenome (GOLD analysis project Ga0206127, IMG submission 148646) | Pelagic subsurface seawater microbial communities from Kabeltonne, Helgoland, North Sea - Helgoland_Spring_Bloom_20160419_1 | ecosystem: Environmental > Aquatic > Marine > Epipelagic ...
CTGCGCACAGCGCATAAGCGGACCAGATGCTGAAACCGTCTGACCCGGGCCGAACAATCAGCAACACGCCACAGAACCCTAGTACGATTGCTGCAATACGCCGCCATCCCAACGGTTCACGAAAAAACAGCGCCGCGCCGACTGCGACTGTAAGCGGAAGAACCTGCAAGATCGCCGTTACATTGGCCAAAGGCATGTTTAATAGTGCGGTTATAAAGAAATACGCCGCGCCAACCTCAGCAAGCGATCGCAAGCCGATCAGCCCCCAGTCGCGCCTTGCAATGCGAAAATGCAGTGCGCCCAACCACAGCGCCAATATAAAAATAAGAAATGTCGACAGCACACCGCGCAGAAGCAGCAATTGCATCAACGGCAGAGCACCGCCCGTCGATTTGATTAACGAATCGTTCAGCGTAAAAGACGCCATCGATGCCATCATCAATAGGGCGCCGGTCATGTTTGGGGGCAAATTCATAAAGACTGCGTTATCATCCGCGCGCGTCTCGCGCCACGATGAATTCAGCAGACGTGCGGTGTATCCTTTGGTGCAGTATTTCAGGCCAATTCGCACCATTCGGCGCGAAATTTAAACTTATGCCGCTGCGTATTTTAGGATTATGTGCGCAACATGCCGACTGGCCCAAACCATGCGCCCTACACACGGAAAACCCCGCCACAATGGGCGGGGTTCATATCGTTTCAAATTATGCGTGCACAGCTCAGACAGTATCGCCTTCAGAAGTATCGCTCGTCGCGCCAAACACATCAGCACCGACCATGTCGTCCGCGGTTGGTGCAGCAAGTGCAGCAGCCGCTTCAGCTTCTTCACGGCGCGCTTCAATGACAACGTTATCGCGATCCGTTGCGATCTTGCGCATAGCCTGAGTTGCTCCTCCGGTACCTGCAGGGATCAAGCGGCCCACAATGACGTTTTCTTTGAGACCGACCAGTTTGTCTTTCTTGCCCTGTACCGAAGCTTCGGTCAGAACACGGGTCGTTTCTTGGAAGGATGCAGCTGAAATGAACGATCGCGTCTGCAACGACGCCTTTGTGATCCCCAACAAGATCGGTTCGCCTTGGGCGGGTCGATCATCCTTGGATAGCGCTTTTTCATTGGCCTGATCAAACTCTTGCTTATCCACGTGCTCGCCTTTGAGCAGCGTTGTATCGCCAGAATCCTGAATCTCCCACTTTTGCAGCATCTGGCGCACAATCACTTCGATGTGCTTATCATTGATCTTCACGCCCTGCAGGCGGTAGACCTCCTGCACCTCGTTAATCATATAGTTTGCCAGCGCCTCAACACCCATGATCGCAAGGATGTCATGTGGGGCGGGATTACCGTCCATGATGTAATCGCCCTTTTGGACAAAGTCGCCTTCAACAACTGGAATATGCTTGCCTTTAGGCACCATATACTCAGCTTTTTCCAAGGTCTCATCCGCAGGTTCAATAGCAATACGCCGCTTGTTTTTATAGTCTTTTCCGAACCTTACATATCCGTCAATCTCTGCGATAACGGCATTATCCTTAGGACGGCGCGCCTCGAACAGTTCGGCCACACGCGGCAAACCACCTGTGATGTCCTTAGTCTTGGCGCCTTCTCGCGGAATGCGCGCAACCACGTCACCGGCATGAACTTTGTCACCATCTTCTACAGACAAAATCGCATCCACTGACATCGGATAGGTCACTGGGTTGCCCGCATCATTGCGGATCGGCTCGCCATCATCACCAACCAGAATGATCTCTGGCTTCAGCTCGTTACCCTTGGGGGCTGTCCGCCAATCGATGACAATCTTCTGCGTCATACCAGTGGCATCATCGGTTTCGTCTCTTACGGCCAACCCGCTCACAAGATCCACATATTTTGCGGTACCTGCTTTTTCGGCGATTATTGGCAAGGTATAAGGATCCCATTCAAACAGCTTGTCGCCGCGTTCCACCTTCTGACCTTCGGTCACGAACAAAGCCGTACCGTAGCCCAGCTTGTGGCTAGCGCGTTCCTCACCGTTATCGTCCTGAATGATCAGCTTCATGTTCCGACCCATAACCAAAATCTGGCCCTGAGCATTGGACAGAGTTTGGGCGTTCTGGAATACGATCTTGCCGGACTGGCTCGCTTCAAGGAAGGACTGCTGCCCACCTTGCGCAACACCACCAATGTGGAACGTACGCATTGTAAGCTGCGTACCTGGTTCACCGATGGATTGCGCAGCGATAATGCCGACGGCCTCTCCGGTGTTGACCATCGTACCACGGGCCAGATCGCGACCGTAGCACATGGCGCAGACGCCTTCTTCGGCCTCGCACGTCAGTGGTGACCGGATACGAATAGATTGGACGCCCGCCTGTTCGATGACATCAGACATGCGTTCATCAATCAGAGTGCCATGAGCCACAAGAACTTCGTCAGTGCCTGGGCGCAAAACGTCTTCGGCGGTGACACGGCCAAGCACGCGTTCGGCCAACGAGGAAACAACCTCGCCATCGTTCACAGCGGCTTCTGCGGTGATTGCTGCTTCGGTGCCGCAATCACGCGTGCGAACGATACAGTCTTGAGCAACGTCCACCAAACGACGTGTCAGGTAACCTGAGTTCGCCGTTTTCAGAGCAGTATCAGAAAGACCCTTACGGGCACCGTGGGTGGAGTTAAAGTACTCAAGAACCGTCAAACCTTCTTTGAAGTTCGAGATGATCGGTGTTTCAATGATGTCGCCATTCGGCTTTGCCATCAGACCACGCATCCCGCCCAGCTGTTTCATCTGGGTCACGGAACCACGCGCGCCCGAGTGCGCCATCATGTAAACCGAGTTCGGCTCCATTTCGGCGCCAGTTTCGTCTTTGCGCTCGGCAGAGATCGAACCCATCATCGCGTCGGTGACCTTGTCGTTACACTTGGACCAGGCATCGACAACTTTGTTGTACTTTTCGCCCTGAGTGATCAGGCCATCCATGTACTGCTGTTCAAAGTCCTTCACCTGTTCACGTGTCTCATCAACGAGGGGCCACTTGGTGTCAGGGATCAACATGTCGTCCTTGCCAAAGGAAATACCTGCGCGGAACGCTTCCTTAAAGCCCATTGACATGATCTGGTCGCAGAAAATCACGCTCTCTTTCTGACCGCAGTAGCGGTAGACGGTGTCGATAATCTGCTGAACTTCCTTTTTGCGCAACAAGCGATTAACCAACTCGAACGGTGCTTTGTTATTCAGCGGCAACAACGCTCCCAAACGGACACGGCCAGGCGTGGTTTCGAACCGCTCCATGACTTCGAGGCCTTCAGCATTGATCTGCGGAACACGGACCACAATTTTAGTATGCAAGTGCACTACACCGGCGTCCAATGCATGCTCAACCTCTTCGATCGAGCCAAAGACCATGCCTTCGCCTTTCATGCCTTCACGTTCAAGGGTCACATAGTAAAGCCCCAAGATCATATCCTGTGACGGCACGATGATCGGCGCGCCGTTGGCGGGCGACAGAACGTTGTTAGTGGACATCATCAGAACACGTGCTTCAAGCTGGGCCTCAAGGCTCAGCGGTACGTGCACGGCCATTTGATCGCCGTCAAAGTCAGCGTTGAAGGCCGAGCAGACCAATGGATGCAGCTGAATCGCTTTACCTTCAATCAGGACCGGCTCGAACGCCTGAATGCCCAAACGGTGCAACGTAGGCGCACGGTTTAGCATGACTGGGTGTTCGCGGATCACCTCGTCAAGGATATCCCACACTTCAGGCCGCTCTTTTTCGACAAGTTTCTTGGCCTGCTTAACGGTACTGGACAGGCCCTTGGCCTCGAGCCGAGAGTATATAAACGGCTTGAAAAGCTCGAGCGCCATTTTCTTCGGCAGGCCACATTGATGCAACTTGAGCTCGGGTCCTGTCACGATGACAGACCGACCAGAAAAATCGACCCGCTTGCCCAAAAGGTTCTGGCGGAAGCGACCTTGCTTGCCTTTCAGCATATCGCTGAGCGATTTCAGCGGGCGCTTGTTGGCACCCGTGATCACGCGACCACGACGACCGTTGTCAAACAACGCATCGACAGATTCTTGCAACATCCGTTTTTCATTGCGAACGATAATGTCAGGCGCGCGCAGTTCAATTAGACGCTTGAGACGGTTATTCCGGTTGATCACACGACGATAGAGATCGTTCAGATCGGATGTCGCGAAACGGCCACCATCCAGCGGCACCAGCGGGCGCAATTCTGGCGGGATCACAGGGATCACGGTCAGAACCATCCACTCGGGGCGGTTGCCGGACTCAAGGAAGCTCTCAACGACTTTCAGACGCTTGATAATCTTCTTGGGCTTCAGCTCGCCTGTGGCCTCTTTTAGGTCAGCGCGCAACTGGTCTGCTTCGGCTTCAAGGTCGATCATCGACAGCATTTCACGGATCGCTTCGGCACCGATATTGGCGGTGAAGGCATCCATGCCAAACGCGTCCTGCGCGTCCATGTACTCTTCTTCTGACAGCATCTGGCCATAGGACAGGTCAGTCAAGCCGGGCTCGATCACCACGTAGTTCTCGAAATACAGCACACGCTCAAGATCGCGCAATGTCATGTCCAGCATCAGACCGATACGGGATGGCAGCGATTTCAGAAACCAGATGTGGGCAACGGGCGCGGCCAACTCGATGTGGCCCATGCGCTCGCGGCGGACCTTTTGCAGCGTGACTTCGACACCGCATTTCTCGCAGACAACGCCACGATATTTCATGCGTTTATATTTGCCGCACAGGCATTCGTAATCCTTGATTGGCCCAAAGATACGGGCACAGAACAGGCCGTCACGCTCGGGCTTGAAGGTCCGATAGTTGATGGTCTCGGGTTTTTTAATCTCACCGAAGGACCAGCTCAGGATACGCTCGGGCGATGCCAGCGATACTTTGATTTCGTCAAACACCTTGGGTGGCGTCAGCGGGTTAAACGGGTTGTTTGTCAGTTCCTGGTTCATTCTTTTTCCTCACAAATCAGAGGGTGCAGGGGATAGGTGCGTGAAATCACGCACCTATTGGCAGGGTTACGTTCTGGCACGTAACGCTACTCATCTTCCTCTGCATCCAGGAGTTCCATATTGAGGCCCAATCCGCGGACCTCTTTGACGAGCACGTTAAATGATTCCGGCACGCCGGCTTCGAAGTTGTCTTCGCCCTTAACGATACTTTCGTAGACCTTGGTCCGGCCTGCTACGTCGTCCGACTTCACCGTCAGCATTTCCTGCAAGGTGTAAGCGGCGCCGTAAGCTTCCAGAGCCCAGACTTCCATCTCACCAAAGCGCTGACCACCGAACTGCGCCTTACCACCTAGCGGCTGCTGAGTGACAAGTGAGTAAGGACCTGTCGAGCGCGCGTGGATCTTGTCATCCACAAGGTGGTGCAGTTTCAGCAGGTACTTGATGCCCACAGTCACGGGGCGTGCAAACTGCTCACCCGTACGACCATCAAACAGTACCGACTGACCAGAGGTCGAGAACCCGGCACGCTCAAGCGCGTCGTTCACATCGGCCTCTTTCGCGCCATCAAAGACAGGCGTTGCAATTGGAACGCCACGTGTGACATTGCCTGCTGCTTCAACAAGATGTTCCTCGTCCATCCCTGCAAGGCCTTCTTGATAGACGTCATCGCCGTACGCCAAGCTCATCGCCTCGCGTACCGGTGTCAGATCGCCCGACCGGCGGAATTCCTGCAGCGCTTCGTCAATGTTCACACCCAGACCGCGTGCGGCCCAGCCCATGTGCGTCTCAAGGATCTGACCAACGTTCATTCGCGACGGCACGCCCAACGGATTTAGACAGAAATCGACCGGCGTACCATCGGCGAGGAATGGCATATCCTCCATCGGTACAACTTTCGAAATCACGCCCTTGTTGCCGTGACGTCCAGCCATTTTGTCGCCCGGTTGAAGCTTGCGCTTCACCGCCACGAACACCTTGACCATTTTCATCACGCCCGGGGGCAGATCATCACCACGGCGGACCTTTTCAACCTTGTCCTCGAACCGGGCATCCAGAGTACGCTTTTGCGCCTCATATTGCTCGTTCAACGCCTCGACCACCTGTGCCGATTGCTCGTCTTTCAAAGCAATCTGCCACCATGCGGAACGTGGGAACGCATCAAGCATATCCGCGTCAACAGTGCTGCCCGCGCTTATGCCCTTTGGACCCTTCGCCACTTGCTTGCCCAACAACATGTCACCCAGACGAGCGTAGATGTTGCGATCAAGAATTGCCAATTCATCGTCGCGGTCACGCGCCAGACGCTCGACTTCTTCACGCTCGATCTGAAGCGCACGTTCGTCTTTTTCCACACCATGGCGGTTAAAGACACGCACCTCGACGACCGTGCCGAAATCGCCCGGCTTGACCCGAAGAGAGGTATCGCGCACGTCACTGGCCTTTTCACCAAAGATCGCCCGAAGCAGTTTTTCCTCTGGAGTCATGGGGCTTTCACCCTTGGGCGTGATCTTGCCCACAAGGATATCGCCTGGCTCAACGTCCGCGCCGATATAGACGATGCCCGCCTCGTCAAGGTTGCGCAATGCTTCCTCGCCGACGTTGGGGATATCGCGTGTTATTTCCTCTGGCCCAAGCTTTGTATCACGAGCCGCGACTTCGAATTCCTCAATGTGGATCGAAGTAAATACGTCATCGCGCGACACGCGTTCTGAGATCAGGATCGAGTCTTCGTAGTTGTAACCATTCCAAGGCATGAACGCGACAACCACGTTTTTTCCGAGGGCAAGTTCACCCATATCCGTGGAAGGGCCGTCTGCAATAACTTCGCCCTTGCCAACCGTGTCACCCACTTTCACCAGCGGACGCTGATTGATGCAGGTGTTCTGGTTCGAGCGCTGGAACTTGCGCATGCGATAAATATCCACGCCTGCATCGCCTAGTGCAAGGTCAGACGTAGCGCGGACCACAATGCGCGTGGCATCGACCTGATCGATAATACCGGCGCGTTTTGCTGTGATCGCCGCACCTGAATCGCGGGCTACGACCTCTTCGATGCCGGTACCCACCAATGGCGCCTCAGCTTGCAGAAGCGGAACCGCCTGACGTTGCATGTTCGATCCCATGAGAGCGCGGTTCGCGTCGTCATTTTCAAGGAACGGAATCAGGGAGGCCGCGACAGACACCAACTGTTTCGGGCTAACGTCAATCAGGTCAACAGAATCCACCGGGGATAGCGTATAATCGCCCGACTTACGAGTGTTGACCATCTCGTTGATGAACTTTCCACCCTCGTCTAACGTCGCGTTGGCCTGAGCCACAGTGTGGCGCATTTCCTCGGTTGCCGACATATAATGCACTTCGTCGGTAACCTGACCTTGGTTCACAACCCGGTAAGGAGTTTCGATAAAGCCATACTTGTTAACACGCGCAAAGGTCGCGAGTGAGTTGATGAGGCCAATGTTTGGCCCTTCCGGCGTCTCAATCGGGCACATACGACCATAGTGTGTCGGGTGCACGTCGCGAACTTCGAACCCAGCACGCTCGCGGGTTAGGCCGCCCGGTCCAAGCGCCGACAAGCGCCGCTTGTGCGTCACCTCGGAAAGCGGGTTCGTCTGATCCATGAACTGAGACAACTGGGACGAGCCAAAGAATTCGCGAACCGCCGCTGCTGCGGGTTTCGCATTGATCAGATCTTGCGGCATCACAGTATCGATCTCAACCGAAGACATGCGCTCTTTTATCGCGCGCTCCATGCGCAGCAGGCCAACGCGGTATTGGTTTTCCATCAGTTCACCAACTGACCGGACCCTACGGTTACCGAGGTGGTCAATGTCGTCGATATCGCCTTTGCCGTCGCGCAGGTCGACCAATGCCTTGATGCAGGCAACGATGTCTTCGCGGCGCAGCGTGCGCTGTGTGTCATCGGCATCAAGAGCAAGACGCATGTTCATTTTCACACGACCAACGGCTGATAGATCATATCGCTCGCTGTCAAAAAACAGCGTATCGAATAGGTTCGACGCGGCTTCGACGGTGGGCGGTTCGCCCGGGCGCATGACGCGATAAATATCCATGAGCGCGGTTTCGCGGTTCATGTTTTTGTCATTCGCCATAGTGTTGCGCATGTATGGACCAACATTGACGTTGTCGATGTCCAGCACTGGAATATCAGTTATGCCTGCGTCAATCAGGTCTTTGGCAGTGCCGCCGATCAAATCACCGTCTTTGTCATATTCGAGGGTCAGTTCGTCCCCGGCCTCGACATAGATCGCGCCATTTTCTTCGTTTATGATGTCTTTGGCGACGAACTTGCCAACGATATGCTCAAATGGAACCAACAGCTCCTTTACTGAGCCTTCATCGATCAACTTCTTAACCGCGCGCGGCGTGACTTTTTTACCGGCCTCGGCAATAATTTCACCGGTTTTAGCATCTGCCAGATCATAGGTCGGGCGGGTCCCGCGCACACGATCAGGGAAGAACGGCGTTACCCAGCCCTTGTTCTTCTTCAGTTTGAATGTGACGGTTTCGTAATATGCATCCATGATCGCCTCTTGGTCCAGACCAAGAGCGTAGAGCAACGTCGTAACAGGAAGTTTCCGACGGCGATCAATACGGGAAAAAACGAGATCCTTGGCGTCGAATTCAAAGTCGAGCCAGCTGCCACGATAAGGGATAATGCGGCAGGCAAATAGAAGTTTACCAGAGGAATGCGTCTTGCCCTTGTCGTGGTCAAAGAAAACACCGGGCGAGCGGTGCATCTGGCTGACAATGACCCGCTCTGTACCATTAACGACAAACGTACCGTTTGGCGTCATCAGAGGCATATCGCCCATGAACACATCTTGTTCCTTGATATCCTTGACGGACTTCGCACCAGTGTCTTCGTCGACATCAAACACGATCAAGCGCAGCGTCACCTTGAGCGGCGCGCTGTAGGTCATGTCGCGCTGTTGGCATTCCTCGACGTCGTACTTGGGCTTTTCCAGATCATACTTGACGTATTCCAGAACAGACGTTTCGTTAAAGTCTTTTATCGGAAAGACGGATTGAAAAACACCCTGAATACCTTCTCCGTCGGTGGGGATGTCGGCATCGCCAGAATTCAGAAACAAATCATAGGAAGATTTCTGAACCTCTATGAGGTTTGGCATTTCCAGGACTTCACGGATTTTACCGTAATATTTACGAAGACGTTTCTGGCCAAGGAACGATTGCGCCATACTATGTGTCACCTTTCAGTATTTCTCTGGATGCGCGCGCCGTCGGGCCCCGGTGCGCTGCCCCGTCGAGAGGATGGGTAAAGGTCAATTCATAGTCGCCGTCCCACCGACAACCTCCCGACCTGATCAACCACATCTTGGAAAAGACTTTCGCGAAAGCCCTTACCAAGACGGGTCGGGCTGGGCGCGCAATATGCACACCCAGCCCAATGTTTTAAATGGGGCACGGAATTTAATCCAAATTCCTGCCGCTTTCCATCACAGAAAACGCCCCCGTCCAAGCAAACTTAGGCCAGCTCGACTTCGGCGCCAGCTGCTTCCAGCTTGGCTTTAACGTCTTCGGCTTCGGCCTTGTCGACACCTTCTTTGATCTTGCCACCAGCTTCAACCAGATCCTTGGCTTCTTTCAGACCCAGACCTGTGAGGCCACGGACTTCTTTGATGACATTGATTTTCGAAGCGCCGGGGCTCTTCAAGATCACGTCAAATTCTGTTTTTTCTTCCTCTGCAGCGGCTCCACCGTCTGCAGGACCGGCCATCATTACAGCGCCGCCAGCAGCGGGCTCGATGCCGTATTCGTCCTTGAGGATTGTTTTCAGTTCTTGTGCTTCCAGCAGCGTCAGACCAACGATCTCTTCTGCCAGTTTTTTCAGATCAGCCATTTTATCAGCTCTTTCCGTTTACATATGTGTGTTCCAACGCGCGAGATTATCACACGCCGCTCAGACGTTTGCTTACGCTGCCGCCTTGTCCTCGATTGTGGACAAGATGGAAGCAATGTTGCTTGCAGGTGCGCCAATGGACCCGGCGATATTCGATGCAGGCGCGCCAATCATGCCCGCGATGGTGCTGATAAGCTCCTCGCGCGAAGGCATTTTTGACACGGCAGTAACACCGGCACGGTCCAGAGCGTTCTCACCCATAGCACCACCAAGGATCACGAACTTGTCGTTTTCCTTGGCAAAGTCCTCAGACACCTTGGCAGCAGCCACGGGATCTTCGGAAAAGGTCAGAACGGTCATACCCGTCAGATATTCGGCAATGCTTGCGCATGGCTTCCCATCTAGGGCGATTTTGGCGAGCCGATTTTTGGCAACTCGAACGCTTGACCCGTTGTCGCGCGCACGCGCACGAAGGTCTTGCATTTCGGCAACTGTCAGACCAGCGTAGTGGGCAACCACAACGACGCCAGAGCTTTCGAAGATCTGGCCGAGTTCATCGACCACTTTCTCTTTCTGGGCTCTATCCACAGTCTTACTCCAGTTATAGGAGGGGCTAACCCCTCCGGCTCGTTTTCACCGAACCAAAAGGTACGGCAATCGGGTCCTAACGGGTCGTCGCAGCCCTAAGCCTGGAACACACCAGGCTGGAATGTCTCTTCCCGTCTCAGGCAGGGCTTATGACCAGCATATCCTGACCACCCACCGTCTCGGACGAAATAAAGGGCTGACGCGAATCGTACGGCAGCCCTTGGTAGCTCCATAGTAGCTCTGCAC
>Ga0206127_1005478_pt1 | contig 10677 bp, 5 predicted proteins | sample Helgoland_Spring_6_FD_148646 | JGI IMG/M metagenome (GOLD analysis project Ga0206127, IMG submission 148646) | Pelagic subsurface seawater microbial communities from Kabeltonne, Helgoland, North Sea - Helgoland_Spring_Bloom_20160419_1 | ecosystem: Environmental > Aquatic > Marine > Epipelagic ...
GTTATTTGAGGCGGTGGGCGTAGCAACCGAAGTGATAGAAAAATGTTTTCTTGGCGTGGCTTGTCGTATCACTGGCGCTGAATTCACCGATTTTGAAGATGATATGCAGCGCCTTGCCGTGGACGCGTGGAAGAAGCGTAAACCAATTGAGCAAGGTGGGCTACTTAAGTTTATTCATGGCGGCGAGTACCATGCTTTTAATCCTGACGTTGTGCAGGTATTGCAGCAAGCAGTTCAAAGCGGTGATTATGAAATATATCAACGCTATGCCGACGGCGTTAATAAACGTCCAGTGGCGACGCTGCGTGATTTATTAGCGGTTAAGACCGGCCGGGACCCTATAGCTATTGAAAGGGTTGAGTCTGTCGAAAGCATTCTCAAATGTTTTGATTCGGCAGGTATGTCATTGGGCGCGTTGTCGCCTGAGGCACATGAGTCGCTCGCCACGGCGATGAACCGAATGGGCGGGCGATCTAATTCTGGTGAGGGTGGTGAAGATCCCGCTCGCTATGGCACCGAGCGCAGCTCTAAAATAAAGCAGGTTGCATCGGGCCGCTTTGGCGTTACTCCCGCTTATTTGGTTAATGCGGAGGTTCTGCAAATTAAGGTCGCGCAGGGCGCCAAGCCTGGCGAGGGAGGCCAATTACCCGGTGGCAAGGTTAATAAGCTGATTGCGCGTTTAAGATATTCAGTGCCTGGGGTCACACTTATATCGCCGCCGCCACATCACGACATTTATTCAATTGAAGATTTAGCGCAGCTCATTTTCGATCTTAAGCAGGTTAATCCGAGCGCCTTGGTTTCGGTGAAATTGGTATCAGAACCTGGCGTTGGCACAGTGGCAGCCGGCGTTGCCAAAGCCTATGCCGATTTGATTACCATTTCGGGTTATGACGGAGGCACAGCAGCTAGTCCGTTAACTTCTATCCGTCATGCAGGCTCGCCGTGGGAGCTCGGCCTGGCTGAAACACAGCAAGCACTTTGTATTAATGGTTTGCGTGACAAGGTCCGCGTTCAGACTGACGGCGGACTGAAGACGGGACTTGACGTTATTAAAGCAGCAATTTTGGGTGCCGAAAGCTTTGGTTTTGGTACTGCGCCTATGGTGGCGTTAGGCTGTAAGTATTTGCGCATTTGTCATCTTAATAATTGCGCTACAGGTGTCGCAACACAAAATGAGCGCCTGCGTGATGAGCATTACATTGGCACAGTTGAAATGGCGATGAATTTCTTCCATTTCGTGGCACGTGAAACACGCGAATGGATGGCATTGATTGGGGTTGAGCACTTAAAGGATTTAGTCGGCCGCACCGAGTTGCTTGAAGTCTTACCGGGCACAACCGTGAAACATGGCAAGCTCGATTTTTCTGGAATGCTTTTTAACGACGCAATTCTTGAGAGTACTCCGCGTACCTGTCAGCTACCTAGCAATACACCTTTTGATAAAGGTAAGTTGGCAGAGCGAATGGTGGTTGAAACCGCAAGCGCTATTGCTAATCGCAGCGGTGGTAGTTTTGAATTTGATGTGACTAATTGTGACAGATCTATTGGTGCTAGATTGTCCGGCGAGATTGCCAGGCAATATGGCAACGCCGGTATGGTCGATACCCCCATTCAGCTTAATTTGACCGGCAACATAGGCCAAAGTTTTGGTGTATGGAACGCTGGTGGTTTGAACATGACGCTGCATGGCGATGCCAATGATTATGTTGGTAAGGGTATGGCGGGTGGTGAGTTGATTTTAATGCCGCCGCAAGATAGCCAGTTTGAAGCGCGCTTTGCGCCTATTATGGGCAACACCTGTCTGTATGGCGCCACTGGGGGCAAGTTGCTTGCTGCCGGTCGTGCGGGCGAGCGCTTTGCGGTTCGTAACTCTGGCGCGCAAGCAGTCGTTGAAGGTGCGGGTGACCATTGCTGTGAATATATGACCGGCGGTATGGTTGTTGTGCTTGGAAAAACCGGCAATAACTTTGGTGCTGGGATGACCGGCGGCTTAGCTTATGTGTTAGACGAAGAAAATCAGTTTGTTGATCGCTACAATCACGAGTTGGTAGAAATTTGCCGCATTAATACAGAGAGTGTTGAGGCATATCGTGGTCACTTGCGCAGTACCATTCAGCATTTTGTTGATGCAACTGGAAGTAAGTGGGGGCATCACATCCTTAGCAACTTCGAAGACTATGTGCGCATGTTTTGGTTAGTCAAGCCGAAGGCGGCTGACCTAGAAGGCTTGCTCGAAAGCGTGCGCTCACGCGCCGCTTAAATATGAGTTGATCTAAGTAGGGGCGCTTGAGTCTCGTTGGAATTATTGTATGACAGATCGTTTAAATAATGTTTTTCAGTTTGTGCAAGTCGGTCGCGTTGACCCGGCTAAAAAAGCCATTGAAACACGTAAAACTAACTACGTAGAAATTTACGAAGCGTTCACACCGGTTGAAGCGGCTGATCAGTCGCATCGGTGTCTTTCTTGCGGCAATCCTTATTGCGAATGGAAGTGCCCTGTGCACAACTATATTCCCAATTGGTTAAAGCTTATTGCTGAAGGTAATATTCTTGAGGCGGCTGAGTTGAGTCACCAAACCAACACGCTGCCTGAGGTTTGTGGCAGAGTATGTCCGCAAGATCGACTGTGTGAGGGTGCGTGCACATTAAATGATGGCTTTGGTGCGGTCACGATTGGCTCTGCAGAGAAATATATTAACGACACTGCAATTGCTATGGGGTGGCGGCCAGACCTGTCCGATGTTGCTGACTCGGGAAAGCGCGTAGCCATTATTGGTGCAGGACCGGCAGGGCTAGGGTGCGCAGACGTTCTTGCCAGAGCCGGAGTTAAAGCGGTTGTTTATGATATTTATCCAGAAATTGGTGGCTTATTAACGTTTGGAATACCTGAATTTAAGCTAGAAAAGCACGTAATGAAAACGCGCCGAGAAATTTTCACGGGTATGGGTATTGAGTTTAAATTGAATACCGAAGTCGGTGAAACCGCTTCAGGCATGGCAGATAATTTTGTTAGCATTCAGTCGTTACATCAAGAATTCGACGCGATTTTTATGGGCATGGGGACGTACACTTCAATGAAGGGTGGCTTTCCTGGAGAAGATTTGCCTGGTGTTTATGAGGCGTTGCCCTTTTTAATATCTAATGTCAATAAAAATCAAAATTGGCAGAAAGAAGGCGATCAGCATATCAACTTGGCTGGCAAGCGAGTGGTTGTTTTGGGTGGCGGTGATACGGCGATGGATTGCAATCGCAGTTCCATTCGCCAGCAGGCACGCTCGGTTACATGCGTTTATCGCCGCGATGAAGTGAATATGCCTGGTTCAAGACGTGAGGTAGCTAACGCGCGTGAAGAAGGTGTTGAATTTTTATTTAATCGCCAGCCTATAGAAATCGTGGGTGACGATCAGGTTGAAGGTATTCGTGTTATTGAAACGAAACTGGGCGATCCTGATGCTAGTGGGCGGCGTGTCCCTGAGACTATCCCTGGAAGCGAGCAAGTCATCGAGTGTGATGCAATATTAATAGCTTTTGGTTTTCGACCGAGTCCAGCCGATTGGTTTGCAGAATACGATGTGAAGCTCAATGATTGGGGTGGGGTGGTTGTGACTGATGAATCGCCAGAAAATTCGACACCTCAGAACGCTGCTTATAAATTTCAGACGAGCAACCCTAAAATATTTGCTGGTGGTGATATGGTTCGCGGCTCAGATCTAGTGGTTACTGCAATCTGGGAAGGAAGGCAGGCTGCCGAAGGTGTATTGGACTTTTTAAAGCTGTAAATTTCGCTTGGAGCGGTGTGATCGCCGGCCTCAAATGAATTGTTAATGCAGTGCTCCTTGTGGCTAACTTTTTTATGTCCATGGAGTTTATTCAAAGCGTCTGCCTTTGGAAGTTAGTCATCAAACGATCACTTAAAAACACGCTTTCTTAGAGCACCCATTTTTTGCGCTCCGTGACCCATCGAATTAGAGATCCTTATGTTTCCTGTGTTAAAAAATGATCGCTTAATAAAGTCATTATGGCGCGAGCCGGTAGACCGAACTCCCGTCTGGATGATGCGGCAAGCAGGGCGATACTTACCTGAGTATCGAGCAACTCGAGCTAAAGCCGGTGATTTTATGACGCTCTGTCAAACGCCTGAGCTGGCATGCGAGGTCACGATGCAGCCACTAGCGCGTTATGATTTCGATGCGGCGATTCTATTTTCCGATATTCTGACCATACCGGATGCAATGGGCCTTGAGTTATATTTTGTTGAAGGCGAGGGACCTAAATTTAAACACCCGCTGACAACGGCTGCCTCAATTCATAACCTATCTTCAGACGTTATGAATGAGTTGGCTTATGTTCCAAATGCAGTGGCGCTTATTCGACATGAGTTAAACGGTAAAGTGCCTCTTATAGGTTTTTCAGGTAGCCCATGGACCTTAGCAACTTATATGGTGGAAGGGCAGTCGACGCGAGAGTTCAAAAAAATTAAAGCTCTGCTTTATGAAGACCCTGCCTTGTTACATGTGCTTTTACAGACCCTTGCCGATGCGGTGACCCATTATCTGCTGGCACAAATCAAAGCAGGTGCTCAAGTGCTGCAAATTTTTGACACATGGGGAGGGATTCTGAGCGATTCGGCTTATCGAGAGTTTTCGTTGCGCTATATGCGTTTGGTCGTTACTGGCATTAACTCAAATTTGACTGAAGCGGAAAGAGTGCCCATTATTTTATTTACTAAAGGCGGCGGCGGTTGGTTGGAAGATATACAAGATACAGGCTGCGATGCAATTGGTCTAGATTGGCCAATTGACATAGGCCGCGCGCGCGCACGAGTGACTGACGGAGTTTCTTTGCAGGGCAATATGGATCCAGCTGTCTTGCGATCAACGCCTGATGCGATAGAAGCCGAAGTCAAAAAAGTACTGGCGAGCTTTGGTAGGCACTCTGCGGCTAGTGGGCATGTCTTTAATCTTGGCCACGGCATTACTCCGGACATTGACCCAGAAAATGTTGCCGTATTCGTCGAGGCGGTAAAGAATCATTCGCCTGCCTATCACAGTTAAAGCGCTCGTATTGCTAAAGACGATGATCCATTGAAAATGAAGGCATGCTTTCCTCAGGTCTGCCAACAACTTGTGCCGGAACCCCTGCTACTGTCGTATGCTCAGGTACATCTTTCAAAACAACGCTGCCGGCGCTAATCTGTGATCCTTCTCCAATATTAATGTTACCTAAAACTTTACTGCCAGCCCCAATCAAAACCCCCGAAGCTACTTTAGGGTGACGGTCTCCAGACATTTTACCGGTACCGCCTAATGTTACTGATTGCATGATTGAAACGTTATCGCCTATTTCGCAAGTCTCACCAATTACAATTCCATTTGCATGGTCGAGCATCAGGCCTCGGCCAATTTTTGCTGCTGGATGAATATCCACAGAAAAGCATGATGACATTCTACTTTGCAAAAATAATGCGAGCTCTTGTCGGCCGTTGCCCCAAAGATAATGGCCTATGCGATGAGTTTGTAGGGCATGAAATCCTTTGTAATATAAAAAAGGCGTGCCGCATTCAGAGCACGCTGAATCTCTATCCCGAATGGCGGCTACATCGACAGCGGCGTCCAGTACCAAATCAGGCTGTGCGGCGTAGGCATCGCTAATCACATCCATTAGCGAAAGCGCTGAAGCGGTTGCCGAGCCTAACAGGTTTGAAAGGTGGTAGGCAAGCGCGTCAGCTAGGTTGACGTGGCTCAGCACGGTCGCATGCAAATGGCTGGCTAATATCGGTTCGCTCGCCGCCTCACGCTGCGCTTCACGTTGGATGCAGGTCCATATTTCAGCAACGATGGTTTCGCTCGCTGGGTCTACTTTATTACTATGCTGGGGCTTTGAATTGGTCATGTACCAGAGTTTCTCGGCTGAGTTAACCTTAATGGTCGGACGGCGCTGATCCTTACTTGTGTCGGTAAGCTTTCTATCTGCGCCTTGCTGAGGCAATAATCTACGCTTAGTGCGCGATTTTTTTTGCCCGCCTTTCAAGTTTTTAAATAATGCTTTAAGTAGAAAGCAGCTGCCATAGTGCCTGCCCGCTGCGATGATACTTAGCCTCGAAGTCTGAGATATAGTGATGATTATCATGGTTCATCTCACTAACCATACTTGTAATGCCAGCGATTCCCAGCGACACCTTGAATTCTTCGGCATATATTTTCCAATTGGATCTTACCTCAAAAACACCGCCAAGTTGAATAATATCTTTAAAGACCGGAGATCCGTGCCACCGTCGCTGGAGGTGCTGGCTTTTTGGCCAGGGATTGGGATAAAGGAAGTAATGTTTGTGCAATGCGATTCCGTCGTTGCTCGCGAGTCTTAGGAAGTCAATTAAATCCGCTCGAACAAGGCAGTAGTTGTCAATTTCGGAGGGGTCTTGCTCACCCTTATTGTTCCTGCTCTTGCTAAGCCTAGCTGCAGATTTATCGATACCAATTACAAAAGCGTCCGGATTGTTTCTCGCCAACTGGAAGGTGCTTCTTCCATTGCCGCAGCCTGAATCAAAGATAATTTTTTCACGGTTGATCTGCCGCATCGCACTGTCATAGTTATCTGTATTAAATTTCGAAATCGGCTTTCCAAAATTAGTTGCAAGATGTTTGGTGACAGTAGACTCTAGCCGCTCATGCACGCCTTCCTGTGCGCTAGCTATAATACGAGAGGGCGTCTGGTCGTAGGTGTTACTATTCATCCGGGAAGTGTCTTAAGCATTTTGAGAGTGTCGTTTTGGTGAGTAAGCTTACTGGTTGCTATAAAATAATTCTGCTAAGAAAAAGCGTTACGGAGCGGCATTTATAAATCAATGATTAAAGTGTTATTCCTTGCTGGCCGAGTTGCTATTGGAATCTATCTCGAGTTGGCTAATAGGCGCCGGTTTCGCAACCCCATAACCTTGAAAAGCGTCAACACCAAGGCTTTTTAGAGCGGCAAGGATTTCCTCGTTTTCCACATATTCGGCCACTGTTTTTAGACCCATGGCGTGGCCTATATCGTTAATTGACTTCACCATTTCAAAATCGATGGGGTCGCTCAAGATGTCGCGGATGAACAAGCCGTCAATTTTTAATATATCAATGGGTAGTTTCTTTAAGTAGGCAAACGACGACATGCCAGCGCCAAAGTCATCAAGGGCAAACCTACAACCTAAGTCGCGAATGGCTGTAATGAAGTCACTAGCTCTGAGGAAGTTCGATACAGCGGCTGTCTCTGTTATCTCAAAGCAAACTTTATTCGGTGGGATGTCAGAATTCTGGAAGCTGTGCTCAATAAAGTCAGTAAATGTGTCGTCGCAAATAGACAGCCCTGAAATGTTAATCGACATGTACTCAAGCTTTTCCATTGAGGCTGGGTGTTCTTCTAACCAGCTTAATGTCTTTTGAATTACCCACTTATCGAGCCTGGGCGTAAGGGCATAACGCTCCGCTGCATTGAGGTAGACCGTTGGCAAAGCAATTTCACCATCTTCTTTTTTGATGCGCGATAATATTTCATAGGAGTCTTTTTGGTCTGAGTCCCCGCTAGCTATTCTTTGTTGAAAAAGCATAATTCGATCAGCATCTATTGCTTCCATTAATTGGTTCGCATATAAAATTGCCGAATGCTTTTCTACAATCTCTGTGTCGTCACCGCTAAAAATCGCAGTTTTGTTTTTCCCGCGCTCTTTAGCTGTGTTGCTGGCCGCCATGGCCGCTGAAAGTAGGTTGCTGATTTCAACTGCTTCGCCGTTAACTGCAACAATACCGACACCGGCGCTAATTTCAAACGACTTATCATCGTACTTAAATTCAGTGCTAGTGAAGTTGGCTAATATTAGTCCGCAAATTCGTTCTGCTGCCTCAACTGTGCAATGGCGCAGCAGAATCCCAAATTCATAGCCTTCAATTCTGGCGATAACATCGCTGGGCGCGCGCACTTTTTGCTGCAATATGGTAGCGACTTGCCGTAAAAGTTGGTCGCCAATTTTATGACCATAGCTCTCGGCGACTATATCGAATTGTGCTAATGAAATGTGACATAGGCAGTGTTCTGTTCCATGGCTTTTTGAATCGTCTATTGCAAGACGAACCTCATGCTCAAAGGTATCACGGTTGCTCAAGCCTGTTTGTAGGTCATGGCTCGCATGAAAAGAAAGACGTTTTTCAATGGTCTCTACTTCGGTACAGTCACGGAAGACCAACACCGCACCAATGTTTTCGCCATTTTCTCCAATTATAGGCGCTGCCTGTTGCTCTATGGAATGAGCAATTTTTCCGCGATTCTTCAAGCTCGTTATGGACGCAGACCGCTGTATTTCATTTGTTATGATTGCTTTCTTTGTAAGATCAACGGTGGGAATGTATGAAGTGGAATGATACGTTCGGTAGTATTGGTTAAGCGGCTTTCCAAGTATCTCTTCTTGCGTGCACTCTAAAATTTTAAGTGCCACAGGGTTGATATAATCGACGATGCAATTTTTATCAGTTGTTATCACACCATCAGTAATTGAATTGAGTGTAATCAAAGCACGATTTTTTGCAGCAGTCAGCGCAACTTCTTTTTCTTGAAATTGCTTCTGACTAATAAAAAAGTACTCTCTACGCAGTGCAGCATTACAGCGCTGTATAAGCAGTTCAGGCTGGATGGACGCGTTAAGATAATCGATAGCGCCAGCTAGGATCATCTCTTTTGCGTTTGATGCGCTGTTGTTTGCGCCCACTATTAAAATAGATTGCTGCGGTTTTTTTGTCAGCAGTTGTGTTAGTAGTTGCTGAGATGGTGTGTCAACTAAATTCTCATCAAGTAAAATAAGATCAAAGTTTTGTTGCAAGAATATCTCTAGAGCAGCATTTTCGTTCTTCACATGGGTTAGTGTAAACTGAGATTTTAAGGCCCCCGTGATTGTCTCTGCTTGGACAGCTTCTGGCGTTATGGCGAGTATACTCGGTTTTGATGCAGCATCTTCTTGGCTTGATAATAAATTAGCTGTAATCTCGCCCAGTCGTTCCAGTTGATCTGTGTGAGCGCTGCCATCTGCGCCTAACGCTTTTGCCGTCGCATCTGTAATATTTTTGGTATAGGTCGAAAAGAGTAATAGTATTTTTGTGTGCGGGTTGGTCTCCAGCATATTTGAACGAACAAGTCGTATCAGTTGCCATGCATCAAGTTGTGTTAAATGGATGTCAGTGATGATTAAATCATATGGCGCTTGACTAAGTTTACGGATGGCGCTGAGCGCATCAGCGGATTCGTCAATGCAGTTAAAGCCTTTCATTGCTAAACTCGCATGGATCTGAGTGCGAACGTTAGACGCCGAATTGATAACGATTATTTTTTTTTCGCTGACTGAGGCCATTAAATTTCTGCCGTTAAGATTGTTATTTAGATTCTTTAGGTGTATGTACTAAGTGCGGTGAAGGGTTTTCTCTTTAAAGGCCATATTTTATTTAGAGACCTGGGTGCTCTTCGTTTCAATGGAAGCATAGCTCTTTTTGTAGTAAAAAAACAACAGCTTACATCTGTTTTTGTAGTGCGCCATGCTGCTCCATGTACAGCTCAATCATCAGTTCAAGCTCGGCGAGGTCTTCGGCGTTAAAGCGATCTTCGGAATATTTAAATTCTTGACCTAGGTCGGGTAGCACGTGATGATCTCGGCGAGCCTTGCTAAACCATTTTTGAGTTTTTTGTGCTGACTGTACCGATGCGGTGGCATTCTCGGCTAGTCGCACACCTGCTTTATCAGCCATCAAGTCCCATGCACTAATGGCTCGACCTCCCATTAAATCGCTGAGCTCCTTATCAATACCGATTAATTCAGCAAGGTTTTGATTGGCTACGAGAGAAAGGCCTGCCGAAAGCACCAGGTGCTGTGCTAAATCTTGCCGCGCAAAAATGGTATAGGGCTTTGGGGCCGAAGTGAGGGCGTTGCCTGATCGAGATTGCAATATATTGATTAGCTGGTCGCCGCCATATTTTTTGGATAAAGCCAATAGCGCACCGCGATTTTCGGCAATTGGATCAAGCGTTTCATTGCTCCGTTGCTTGGCGAGTTTGAAAAGTTCGGCCATGACGTTGACTAGCGGCCCGCGTGAAGGCAGCGTTTGAATTTTCTGATAGTAAATTTCAATGAGTTGTTGCTCGTTTGCTGAAAGCATTAGCGACTGATAGCTATTGAGAACCGACGCGCCCTGAGTCGGCAAAACAAATTCAACCATAAGCTGGTGATTGAATATCTCGAGATTGCGAAGGTTTTTCCAGCTCTCTCTTGCCAGTGCAGTGTCAGGTCGCTGTATGGCTTTTTGGTAAATTGCATCGGCTAGTTTTCGGCTAAGGGTGCTATTGAGGTCAATATCTCCGAGCGCCAATGTATTCGTTTGAATCCATTTTTTCGGATCGTCGTTAGGCTCTATAATTAGATTCCAGCGCAAATTGATCCATTTTTTTTCAATATGGTGGCTGAGCCACCGCGCCGCTGGTGATAGTAATGTGGGAATGCTTTTCTGATACTGTCTGTGAAACTCTTGCCAAATGGTTGATGCTGGCAGTGTTGCAAAAATTTTGGCTTCGCGGCTTTCTGCAAGCTCAACTTTCAGGAAGCTATTTGCAGGTATATCTACCTGAAGAGGGGCGAAGTGCCCGATACCCAAATTAATATCC
>Ga0206127_1005480_pt1 | contig 10674 bp, 6 predicted proteins | sample Helgoland_Spring_6_FD_148646 | JGI IMG/M metagenome (GOLD analysis project Ga0206127, IMG submission 148646) | Pelagic subsurface seawater microbial communities from Kabeltonne, Helgoland, North Sea - Helgoland_Spring_Bloom_20160419_1 | ecosystem: Environmental > Aquatic > Marine > Epipelagic ...
CAGGTAAGGTCTCGAAGTCTGTATTCGCAATATCAAAATCGGCTGCAAGCAATAATCCACGACTAACGGGATCGCGCAGACCCTGCTTGTAGTTGTCCGGCAAAGCATCTTTGCCGCCCCAGGACTCCTTCAACAACCCGTTGTCCCCATACAACTGAAAGGACCCAGCAACCGGGTCGAGGATCTGATGACAGACCGTACAGGCAGGGTTTCGCATGGTTGGGTTATCACTATCTGATAACGCCGCTGAGTCGGTTGATCTCGGAGCCGACTTTTCGATATCGACGCCTAGGAAGTGATAGAAGGTCCAACGCGCCCGCGCGCGATTTCGATTGGTCTCGGTACTCGGGTAGCGGTGTAAAAAAGCGGGCGTATTTAAGACGCCCGCGTGCGGGTATTCAATGAATTCCGAATGCCCAGTGACTAAGCTGGTTTGGAACTCGGTGTCTTCCGAGGTAAGGAACTCATCTTTATTAATTTGGCCTCGGTTTTGCCCCGGTTTGAATTGCCGGTGGTCGATACAGGGCGCATCAGGAAACTTCTGGCAATAGGGGATCTGCTCAGGATCACTCAACTCGAATTCAGCGCCGCCGTTTAAAAAGTCATTCACCGCGTAATTCATCATCATATAATCTGCCGTCACCACCTCTTGGTAATTGCGGTCGTTCTCAACGATATAAGCAATTAACTCAACGGCTGAACGCGCCAAGCCCCAGCGCCAATGATCGTATTTAGGCCAGTGAAAAAACCGTTCTCCCGCCTTGGCTTGTTCAGCAATAAAGGCTTGATTTCCAATTGGATAATATCCAGGCCCCTCCAGTGATGATTGATCAATCGGCTGCCCCTCAAGAAAGGCATCCGTTAGCAATCGGTCATTAGCACTGCGAGCCAGGAAATCGTGAAACCCGGGGTCCTGGGTCAGCGCCCGCAAAGCTGTCTTTAAAGCCGCCTCGTCATCACCGTCGAGTTGGGCATATTCGGTCTCGGTTGGATTACGGCCCAGCATCAAAATAGCTGCGCGCCGCAAGGTCTCAGCACTGCTGGTGAGCCGGGTGCCCTTGAAAAAGCCGTCCGTTGCAATCGGCGTTTTGACCGTACTACCGGACAAACCCGCTTCTACCTCAACCCGCTCGACAAACGATCTAAAGATCTCATATTCCGGCGCGCTCTGGGTAAACACCGCGCCGCCGCCGTGGCTCACACCTCGAATTTTGCTGAGCAGCAGCGCGCCATTATTGCCCTGGGCAATAAAGCCCCGCAAGGTTTCGTAGTTTTGCTGCGATCCTGCCTCATCCACGTACACTAAGCGCGTGCTCTTGGCGATCCCGTTTGCGTTATGGCAACTCAGGCAACTCGCCAATAAGATTTCTGAAACCGAAGCCTTGAAGTAGTCTTCAGCCGTCACCTGCGCCTCTTGGCCTGACCCATCCGATGGTCCGGACTCGAGCGCATCGAGAAAATTGACGAGCGTGGTCGCATCCGTCCGCACAGCCGAATCCCCTACCGCGCCGGCCACGAGCGCTGATCCTTGAAACCCGAACAAATATCGAATAATCAGCAGGCCATCGGTGAGTGGGAGCGTCGATCCGTCCCCATCGATATCAAATGCTGCTTTACGCGAATCCAAACGCGCAACAATCGCATCTGCCGTGGTCACCGCCGCGTCGCTGCCAAGCGCGCCGGCAACCAAAGCCGTCCCACTAAAGCCGAAGAGGTACCGAATGATTAACAGGCCATCCGTGAGGGCCGTTGCCTGGCCATCACCATCAATATCCAAGGAGACGGACTCTGATCGGCTCGCGGCAGGCATCGAGCTCAATGCAAGACCGAGCAATATGATCGACAGAAACTTCATCCGATTATCTTAGCACTGGGATCTCCTTGATCAATCACCAATCGAATTCCTTGCTATCGCCAAAGCTCGTCTATAGAAAGCCCGTCTATAAAAAGCTAAGTGATGCCTACAAACCAAGCCGTTTTGGGCGTCTACCCGCCGCGTCAGGAGAAAGCGCCCGGGCCCCGTTTGATATTATTCTCAGCAAGCCTTTGATAGGCTTGGGCTAAGCCAGATCAAGGACCCTTTCATGACCGACATCAACTTTACTCAGATCGAAAGCAACGGCATCAACATGCGCCTGGCGCAGGCTGGCGAGGGCCCATTAGTTCTGTTGATCCACGGCTGGCCCGAGTCTTGGTATTCCTGGCGGCACCAAATTACCGCCCTAGCAGATGCTGGATATCACGCTGTCGCGCCCGATATGCGAGGTTACGGCGGCACCAGCGCGCCGGCCGAACCCGAGGCTTATCGTATCGATCACCTCGCTAAAGATGTTGTGGGCATTATTGATCATTTCGAACAAGCAACCGCAACCATCATTGGTCACGACTGGGGCTCGATGGTGGTGTGGTATACCGCCCTACTCCATCCGGATCGAATTAATGGGGTTATGGGGATGAGCGTGCCTTATGGCGGCCGGGCAAAACAGGCGCCCCTTGAAAGCTTTAAAGCGGCCTTCGGCGACAATTTCTTTTACATCCTCTACCACAATGAACTGGACGGCAATAACCTGGGCGTTGCCGAAGCGGAGTACGACCAAGATCCCCAAGGCATTTTATCTAGGCTCTACGCTTCCCCAGATTCTCCACGAGCACCGGCTCTGATTACCGACCCAAAGCGGCGCGCAGGCGGCTGGATAGACCGGTTGGGTGAAGTATTAGAGCAACCGGCTTGGCTGTCCGAGGACGACCTTGCCTACTTCGTAAACGAATTTAAGGGCAGCGGATTTCGGGGTGGGGTCAACTACTACCGGAATTTCGACCGCAATTGGACCATCACGGAAAGCTTGGACCCCGTCATCACCATGCCGTCGGCCTTCGTCTCTGGCGCGCAGGATGTTGTCATCCAAGGCGCCGATACCGCCGCATTGCAGGCCATGATGTCGCCGGTCATGCAGCAGCTGGGCGACATCACCCTCATTGATGGCATGGGTCATTGGATTCAGCAAGAAGCCCCAGCTGAAACCAATGCCGCGATCATCCAATTTTTAAAATCGATCTAAGGCAACCTAAATACCCGCGCAGATAGGTCAACTTCAGAGTTAGCCGTTGTAAAGGTCCAAGCAAAAGCCAATCAGCGCCCCTAATACGAAAATGTAAATAGGCGGCATGCTCATGATCAATCCCAGCATTCGTTTCGCGGGCGCCTGGTAGTAACCCAGTGCGTACAGAAGCCTGCCGATGGGCCAAAATACGCCAATCCCGGCCGCCCAATAAGGGTCGACCGCCAGCGCGAACAACCAAAGCGACGGCACAAATAAAACCAAATGCTCGAGCGTATTCAGGTGCGCTCGAACGTAGCGCTGATAATCCTCGGGCCCGTCGTGTGATGGTGCTTGCACCCCAAAGCGCCCCCGGGCCATGCCGGATTGGTACAAGGTGTAGTAGTAAACGAGCAGTGACAATCCCGTCACGATTCCGGTGTAGGTGAATTCGCTCATAGCGCCTCGTCGTCAACACAAAAAAGAGCATTACTATTTCACAGTTCCGGGGCAGTGGAAACCATCAAGGTTTGGACGCAGTTGTTTAAGGCCCTAGGGGGCGGTCTGATTCCCCCCAGGCAAGGGGCAAATCAGGCCCAAATGACGCCGTTGCACGATGGTCCTAAGCGCCGCCTCGACGCAGGCTGATTGCCTCCGACGAACAATTTTTAAGTCCATGCTGAATTTCATTGATTCCAAGCAAAATGGGTAGTAATTTTCGATTATCGCGAATTTGCGTGATCTTAATCTTCGCGCCAACTGGATGATGCAACGCTGGGAGCTACCATGCAGAGTCACGCAAAAATCGTCATCGTTGGCGGCGGCATTATGGGAACGGGGTTGCTGTATCACCTCGCCGAAGAAGGCTGCACAGACGTCCTCCTCATTGAAAAAGCGGAGCTCACCTCCGGCTCAACTTGGCATGCAGCCGGCCAATGTCCGAATTTTGTAGGCGACTACAACCTTGCCAAAATCAATGCTTACGGGAATCAGCTCTACCCTACCCTCGAGGCCAAAACCGGCCAGTACGTGAGCTGGCATGCACCCGGCAGTTTGCGACTCGCCCGCAGCCAAGCGGACCTTGACTGGTTTCGATATGTTCGCGGCTTTGGGGCCAATGCAGGCTTCCCAATGGAAATCATTGGCGTTGATGAAATCAAACAACTCAATCCTTTCTTGGTGACCGATGGCGTGATCGCCGCAGCCTGGACGCCAGAGGATGGTCACGCGGATCCCTCCGGGCTCTGCAACGCCATGGCAAAGGGCGCCACCCAAATGGGCGCCAAGATAGCGCGCTACAACCGAGTCATCGCCATCAACGCGCAGCCCGGCGGCAACTGGGAAGTGGTCACAGAAAAAGGCACGGTCATTGCCGAGACCGTCGTGAATGCCGCGGGCTGTTATGCCCGCCAAGTTGCGCAAATGGTCGGCGCAGATGTCCCCATCATTAACATGGAACACCACTATTTAATTACCGATCCAATCCCGGCCTTTGTTGAGCGTGATCGCGAAATCCCGGTAATGCGGGATTCCCTAACCGCCGGGTACTTTCGGCAAGAACAAAATTCGGGCCTGATCGGCATTTATGAGCACACGGGCGCGGTTGAAGCCTGGGCGCCCAAAGGGGTCCCAGAATGGGCCTCCGAGAGCGAACTCTTCACTGAGGATTTAGACCGCCTGATGCCCTGGCTTGGCAATGCACTCGAGCGCATGCCGGTTTTAGCCGATGCGGGCATCAAGCAAATTTTCAACGGGGCCATCTCGCACACGCCGGACGGGCCGCCACTGCTTGGTCCGGTCGCTGGCTTGAAGAACTTCTGGCTTTGTTGCGGCGCGTCCTTCGGGATCGCCCAAGGCGCTGGTTGCGGCAAGTACCTTGCGCAATGGATGCTCTATGGCGACGCCGATATCAACATGACGGGGTTGGATCCTCGCCGCTTTGGGGTGTTTGCAGATGACCCCTACCTTAGGTCTACGGTCTTTCAAGATTACTGCAACACCTTTGTAACCCCGCTCCCATCAGAGGAGCTGCCGGCAGGTCGCGCACAACGCACCAGCCCATTGTATGAAACCCTAAAAGCGCAAGGCGCTGTCCACAGCCAAACCTTCGGCTGGGAGCGTCCAAAATGGTTTTCATTGGACGGCCGGGACGAGGATTACAGCTATCACCGTAACAACGTCTTCGAGGTTGTGCGCGATGAGTGCCTAGCCGTTCGGGATCGGGTTGGCATCATGGACTTTACTGGATTTGCAAAATACGAGGTCCGCGGTCCCGATGCACGGGCCTACCTGAACCGTCTTTGCGCCAACCGCATTCCCTCAAAGCAAGGCGGCATCACGCTGACCCATGTTCTATCGGACCAAGGCCGCATTCAAGGTGAGATGACGATCACGTGCATTGCCGCGGATTTTTACTACGTGCTGTCTGCCGCCAGTGCGGAAACGCGCGATATGGATCATTTAATCCAAGGACTGCAGGCCAACGAGCAGGTTTCAATCCAGAATGTCACCGACGATTGGGGCCTGTTGGTGGTTGCAGGGCCCCGAGCTCGAGACCTCCTATCAGCGTGCAGCACAGCAGATTTTAGCACTGAGGCGTTCCGCTGGTTTACCGGCCAAGCAATCACCATTGCAGGGGTCCCCGTGAGAGCACTGCGGATGAATTATGTCGGGGAACTTGGCTGGGAACTGCACGCACCGATCGCGCAGTTAACAACCCTTTACGATGCCCTTTGGCAGGCCGGCCAGCCTTTCGGGATCGCCAATTTTGGTTTGTACGCGGTTAATAGCCTGCGAATTGAAAAAGGCTATCGCGGCTGGGGCGCGGAACTCACCAACGAAGTGACCTTGCTCGATGCCGATATGGAACGTTTCATCCGCTTCGACAAGAAGCCCGATTTTAACGGCCGCGCCGCAACGCTCGCGCAGCGCGATGCTGGGCGCTCAATCCAACTGGTCTACCTCACGCTTCAGGCAGGCACTGCCGATGTTCGCGGCGGCGAGCCCATCTACAGCGATGGACGCTGTATCGGCGTTACCACGTCAGGCGGCTATGGTCATCGAACTGACCAAAGCCTGGCCTTTGGCTATGTGGCGATCGCCCATAGCGCCCCCGGCACCGTTTTTGAGGTTGAAATATTGGGCGAGCGTTATCCCGCAACCGTTCTGGCTGAGCCCGTTTGGGATCCCAGTAACGCGCGACAGCGCGCCTGATGAGTCCTCCAACCTCAAAAGGCTCTGACGCCACAAACAATCAGTCCAGCGGCAGTAGCCTACCGAGCCACGCGCGCGTGGCCATTATTGGCGGCGGCGTCATCGGCTGCTCGGTGGCCTATCACTTCGCCAAGATGGGTTGGTCTGATGTTGTATTGCTTGAACGCAAAGAGCTCACGAGTGGCACAACCTGGCACGCTGCAGGTCTGGTTGGCCAGCTCAGGCCTTCGGTCAATATGACTAAATTAGCGCGCTACACCAGCGAGCTCTACGGCACCTTGGAAGCCGAAACCCAGCAAGCAACCGGTTATCGCCAAAGCGGTTCTATTTCGATCGCAACGCAAAGCGCCCGCCTCGAAGAACTAAAGCGCAGTGCGTCAATGGCCAAGGTATTTGGCCTGCCCGTTGATGTTCTAAGCACCTCCGAAATCGGTGAGCGTTATCCGCTGCTCAATACCAGCGATGTCTTGGGCGGTATTCATATCCCGAGCGATGGCTACGCCAATGCGGTGGATGTGACCCAAGCCCTTGCCAAGGGCGCCCGCGCTGGCGGCGTCAAGATCTTCACCCATACCGAAGTCACAGGCATTGTCCAAGATGGTAAAAAGGTAACGGGCGTGCAAACCACGGCCGGTGATTTAGGCGTTGATTATGTCGTTATTTGCGGCGGCATGTGGTCTCGGGATCTGGCAGCATCGATTGGCGTCAACCTGCCCTTACATGCCTGCGAGCACTACTACGTTTTATTCGAGTCCGTCGCGGGCTTAACGCCGGATCTGCCCGTGCTCCGCGACTATGACGCCTGCGCCTACTATAAATACGATGCCGGCAAACTGTTGGTCGGGGCCTTTGAGCCCAACGCCAAGCCCTGGGGTATGGGCGGCATCAGTCCGGACTTTTGTTTTGATGAGATTGACGGTGATTTTGAGCACATGGCGCCGGTCCTGCAGGATGCCATCCACCGCATCCCTGCCCTCGCCTCGGCCGGCATCCAAAAATTCTTTTGTGGCCCGGAAAGTTTTACCCCAGACGTTCGCTATCACCTTGGGCAAGCGCCCGAGCTCGATAACTGTTTTGTCGCAGCCGGCCTAAACTCGATTGGTCTGCAGTCTGCGGGTGGCATTGGCAAAGTCGTGACAGAATGGATCCGCGCAGGGCACCCGCCGGCGGACTTATGGGAAGTCGACGTCCGGCGCAACATGACCTTTCAGAATAACCGCCAGTACCTACATGACCGGGTCAGTGAAAGTCTCGGTTTGCTGTATGCCTCTCATTGGCCCTATCGCCAATACGAAACCGCTCGAGGCATCCGCAAGTCCCCGCTATATGATCGGCTGGTCGCTCAAGGCGCCTGTCATGGTGAAGCCTTTGGCTGGGAGCGCCCGAACTGGTATGCACCAAAGGGCACCGAGCCTGTTTATGAGTACAGTTTTGGTCGCCAAAACTGGTTTGAGCATACCGCGGCGGAATGCAAAGCCGTGCGGGAAAACGTCGCGCTGTTCGATCTATCCTCGTTTTCAAAATTTCGGCTTGAAGGCCGAGACGCGATGACCGTGCTGAATCAAATCTGCGCCAATGAAGTCGATGTCGCGCCTGGCAAGCTGGTTTACACCCAGTGGTTGAACCCGCGCGGGGGTATTGAGGCAGACCTAACCGTCACCCGGTTAACACCTGCGAGTTACCTCATTGTCGGCGGCGCAGAAACGGAAGTCCGCGATTTTGATTGGTTAACGCGCCATATCCCAGATGACGCGCATTGCATCGCAACCAACGTGACGTCTGCCATGGGCGTAATTTCTGTTATGGGCCCCAACGCGCGCGCCCTACTGCAGTCCATGACCCCGGATGATCTTTCTAACGAGGGCTTTGCCTTCGGTTATAGTCGGGAGATTGAACTGGGGTACGCGCGGGTTAGAGCCTCCAGAATCACCTACGTTGGCGAGCTCGGCTGGGAGCTGTACATCCCAACGGAGTTTGTCGCCCATGTTTATGACGCGCTGACCGAGGCGGGTAAAGACTTCGACCTTGCCCACGCTGGTTATCACGCCCTTAATTCATTGCGCATTGAAAAAGGCTATCGGCATTGGGGACACGACATCACGGATGAAGACTCCCCCCTTCAAGCGGGTTTGGGCTTTGCGGTCAAGATGAAGAAGCCGGGCGGTTTTATCGGCCGCGATGCCTTATTACAAGAGCGTGATCAGGGCATCGCCCGCAAGATGGTGCAATTTTTACTGGCCGACCCCGAGGCCATGATCTACCACAACGAGCCGATTTGGTGTGACGGCGCAATTGTCGGGCATATCAGCTCCGGCGCCTTTGCTTACACGTTCGGCGCTTGTATCGGGCTGGGCTATATCCCCTGGGATAAGACCTGTTCAGAAGCATCCACGCGCAATCAGCAGTTTGAAATTGAAGTGGCCGGCGTCCGGATTCCGGCCCAGGTCTCTTTAAACCCATTTTATGATGCCAAAAGCATCCAAATTCGCCGCTGACCAGCAGGGCCAACCGTAACCGTATGAAGGAGGTGCACAATGCTCACAACTGATAAGCTTATCCCCATTGTCGATACCGCCAAGGCCGGTTACAGCCTACCCCAAGCGCTCTATTGTCAGGAAGATGCGTTCAGCCAGGATATGGCCCGCGTCATCAAACAAAAATGGTTACTCGTAGACCACTTGCCGCATTCCGAAGCAAGGACAATATTTTCTGTACGAAGTCGGCCAGGAATCGATCATTGTGATTCGCGAGAACGCAGACACGGTGAATGCTTTTTACAATGTGTGCCGCCATCGAGGCTCGCTGCTGTGTCTGGAGCAAGAAGGCGCGCGCGGCATTAACCTACCCTTACCCTGCTTGGTCCTACAATCTCGACGGCTCACTAAAGAACGCCCGCTTTATGCCCGAGGACTTTGATTTTTCAGCGAATGCGCTCAATCCCTGTCATCTTAAAATATGGCATGGCTTGATCTTCCTCAACTTATCAGACGGAGACGCCCCCGAATTTGATCAAGAATTTGAAGCGCTTGCGCCTTGGCTAGCGTTTCACGGCTTTGGCACCGCAAAGATTGCCCACCGGGCGGCCTACCCGAGCCAAGCCAACTGGAAACTCGTGGTCGAAAATTTTCTCGAATGCTATCACTGCGTCACCGCACATCCAGAGTTTTGTTCCCGCCACGACCGCGATGCGCTTCTCGCCTGCGGCGCGGGACCAAACTCTGGACCGGTTGATGCAGCAGTGCGTTTTGCCTCCGTGCTCGATGCTTGGGAGACCCGCGCGGCAGCGCTTGGACGGCCAATGGGATGCATGGATGATGACGCTCATTCAGAGAACATGAAGTTTTCTATGCAGCGTCCTCACCGCGAGGACATCTTAAGTGAAACCGAAGCCGGGCAGCCGGTTGCCTGCCTCATGGGCAATCGCCAAGAATTTGATCACGGTCGAATGCATTTATCCTTTGGCCCGTTGAACCACATTATTGCCTGCAATGACTTTGCCGCGTTAATCCGATTCACGCCCAAGCAAGCAACCTCTACAGAGGTGGACATTATTTGGCTCGTTGACGGCAAAGCCGAAAACGTTGATGTCGAGCGTATGATTTGGATCTGGGATGTGACCACCCGCCAGGACAAGACCATTGTTGAGAACAATCAGCGCGGCATCGCCTCCAGCCGATATCAGCCGGGGCGATATTCCGACCAAGAACGCAAGGTGATCACCTTTACCAATTGGTATTTAAATCAATTACGCGCAACGCTCAACTTCCCAGGTCAGGCGACGGGTTAAGTCCTCGCTAGACTTGGTTGATGATGCTTTGGCTCGGCCATCCGTCTCCATGGGAGAGATCTCTTTGCTTGCCGCTAACGTGATAAGCCGACTCCGCAGGCACTAATAACCGCTTGATCGTATTCCAAGCTGCACAGTCTCGCTCAAACGATCGCGGAATGGGTACTAGCATGCGCAAACCCGATCTTCACCCTCAAGTGACTTATCATCCGTTTATCGACCTCAGCAGGTTGATTCACGACACTGGCGCGATACGATAGATCAACACCATCGAAAATGATTCTGAGGAGTAGGACATGGCCACATTATGGTCCCCAATTTGTGATCAGCTTGGTATCAAGGTACCGATCTTTGGTTTTGCCCACGATATCGCAACCGTTGCCGCCATCTCCAACGCGGGCGGTTATGGTGTGTACGGCGCAACGCGGCGGTTTCCGGGTGAAATTACCCAGGAACTGGCGCAGATCAAGGCGCTGGTCGGCGAGCGCCCGTTTGGCGTAGACCTCGTCCTGCCGCCCGGCATGCCAGAACATGACTCCCGAGAAGCGATCGAAATCGACATCCCGGACGAGCACAAGGCATTTGTCCAAAGCATCATTGAACAATACAACATCCCGCCTGCGACCCAACCCGGCA
>Ga0206127_1005483_pt1 | contig 10672 bp, 9 predicted proteins | sample Helgoland_Spring_6_FD_148646 | JGI IMG/M metagenome (GOLD analysis project Ga0206127, IMG submission 148646) | Pelagic subsurface seawater microbial communities from Kabeltonne, Helgoland, North Sea - Helgoland_Spring_Bloom_20160419_1 | ecosystem: Environmental > Aquatic > Marine > Epipelagic ...
AAAAGCCAACTCCCCCCTGACCTTCAGACCAAACGACTGCTTTTCGTTCTACTGGGTAGCTCCAGATGATGACAACAATCATAATTTCCTCAACCCTCTGCTGACCTCATTCAACAGAATTATTCGACGTGTGAACACATCAAGGCTCGAAACTTCAGATTGTATTTTGTGTCCACATCAGCATCATTGTGATGCTAAAGAGCCTCAACTCTGACGCTGTTAAGATCACGCACCCGTAATTGCGCATTGTATGCGAACGCAAAAGCTTCCGAATGGAAATCAAATCAACTTACGAGGAACGTAATGACCGCCCAACTCAAGAAACCATCTGAATTGCGCCGCATGTTTGGCGAGAACCTTTGCAGCCTGGCAAAAGGGTATCTATCGATTTTGGAACTCTCGCGCAGACTCGGCATCAACAGCACCCAATGCAACAGATATATCTCACGCGAAAGCTTGCCTCGCCCAGATGTTCTCGCACGCATTTGTTCTTTTTTGCAATCGACTCCCGCGTTTTACTGGAACCAGTGGATCGCATACGTGCGGCTGCGGACTCCGTTTCCGGTGATTTCCTTAACGACTTTGTAGGAACTGGAACACGCAACTTACCCGAAGACAGACTCCCCAACGTATTTTATAGTTTTGCCCACCGCGGCTTTCTTGATGCTGACCAATTTGTATGCGGGCTGGTATTTGTCAAAAGGGACAAAGGCAGTACTTTTATTCGTCGTTATGACCCAAGAGAAGCAATGGATGCACCAGGTTTAACCATCAACTGCGTGAATTTCGTGATTTTATTTTACAACGGGAAGAAGGCACCGTCGCCTTCGTTTCGCGACATAACTCAATGATATCCTCATTCAACTACTTCCATCGTATCGAGTCCTTTGAGAACAATTTCTGGGCTGGCTATGCCACTCGGACAGTTCGAGAACCCATGATGGGCGATCGCGTGACACGCCTTATTTTGAATATTTAGGACATGACTTTGGGAAAGCGCGTGAAGCCACCGCTCACACAGGGCATTGCAGTGTTAGTGATCTCGATGCATTTCACAAACGCCTACTTCAGCCAGATGTTTCATTCAGGTAATCACCTAACCCACGTGTGTCGCGTGCGGGAAAGTCAGGTCGCTGTTGCACAAGCAGTGCGTCAACCATTTTCTTAACTTGAAAGTAACAAAGCTAAGGAGAAGTAGATGGATAATGCCACAAATATAAACGTCGTGCGCCGCCCTATCCACGAGGCAAATGGCCTCCCGAACGCACATTACATTGATCCATCCATCTTTGACGAAGAAAAGCATGCCGTTTTATTCTCACAGTGGGCTGGCTTTGGGGTTGGCGCCCAAGTGCCAGAAATTGGTGATGTAGTTCCACAAACTTTTCTAGGCATACCCTTGCTTATGCTACGTGACAAAACAGGCAAGGTACGTGTATTCCAAAACACTTGTCGCCACCGTGGCATGATTTTGGTCGAAGAGCCCCGTAAAATTGAGGGCGCAATACGCTGCCCCTATCACAGCTGGTGCTACTCAACTGAAGGCCGCTTGATCAGCACGCCACATGTTGGTGGTCCGGGTCAAAACACCCATGAAGGAATTGATCGCACGCTACTGGGCTTAATTGAAATACGCAGCTACGTCTGGATGGACATCGTTTGGATTAACATTTCTGGCGATGCGCCAGAATTTTTAGATGCCAATGGAGAACTAGTTGCCCAATGGGCAGACTTTGATAAACCACTATTTCATGGCGGCGAAAACAGTACGTTCCAGCTCGCCCTTGATTGTAATTGGAAGCTGGCGGTTGAGAACTATTGCGAGAGCTATCATCTGCCGTGGATTCACCCCGGCCTGAACAGCTATTCGCGGCTTGAAGACCACTACCACATCGAAGTGCCTGAAAAATATTCAGGTCAAGGCACATGGGTATATCGTCAACTTAAAGACGATGCTGGCAACACTTTCCCAGATTTTGCGGACATCGATGAAAAATGGGACACTGCAGCTGAATACATTTCCGTCTTTCCGAATGTTTTGATGGGTGTTCACCGTGACCACACATTCGCAATCATCTTGACACCTGAGGGGCCTGAAAAAACAATTGAGAACATCCACCTCTATTACGCAGAACCGAAAACGGACGCCGACCTGCGTGCAAAAAATACCGAACAGTGGAAGCTGATCTTCAACGAAGACATATTCGTAGTTGAAGGTATGCAACGTGGTCGTCATGCTCCTCAATTCGACGGGGGCCGCTTTTCACCAGCAATGGACGGTCCAACGCATCTGTTCCACGACTGGGTCGCCTCAAAGCTTCAAATCCATAGAAATACAAAGATGGCCACTAAGTGAATACGCTGGACCACCAGCTATTAGAGGCACACAGCGCAAACGATACAGCCGCGTTAGTGACATTGTACGCCCAAGCGGCAGACCAGACGGACAATATTAACGCCGCCTGCTTCTACCTCACTCATGCCTATGTGTTTGCATTAGAACGCGGCGATGAAGCAGCTGACGTGCTGCGCGAGCGCCTTGCAGCCCATGGGCGGGAACCCTTGCAAGATTAAAACAAAGGTGGGCGTTTTTCTAGCCACAAGGTTGTCTCATGCCAAGTCTGCGCCATCCGAAGCAGCTTGGCATCTGAACCACGTTTGCCGATCAATTGCAGGCCCATAGGCATATCGTTTGGTCCACCAAATCCAATAGGTACATTAACGACGGGCAAACCTAATAGCCCCGGTGCAAGGACTACCTCCATCCAGCGATGATAGGTGTCCATCTGTTGTCCATTAATCGAAGCTGGATTCACAAGGTTAACATCGAAAGGCCACACTTGTGCGGACGGTAGAACCAGAACGTCATAAACCTCAAACAACTCACTGGCGCGCAAGAACCAATCCGAGCGGATCATGCTTGCCTTGTGCACATCCAGCGCAGACATCGCCATCCCCCGCTCAATCTCATAAATGGCAGCAGGTTTCAGTTTTTCGCGTTTAGCAGGATCATCGTATAGACCTACCATCCCTGCCCCAACAGCAAAGCTGCGCAATGTGATCCAGCTGTCCCAGATTGCAGCCGCTGAAAACGGGGCGGAAACCTCAGAAACGTTCCAACCCAAATCACCCATCTGCGCCAATGCCGTTTGGGCCATAGTTTCGATGCCCTCTTCATACTGCAACGCACCTCCCCAGTCACCAAGCCAGCCAATGCGTGCGCTAGAAACCGGTTCCTTAAGAGAAGGCAGAGTGGCACCTTGGTCAAAGCCAATTGGTTGACGCGGATCATGACCAGACATGGTGTCCAACAACGCAGCTAAATCCTTGGGGGTGCGGGCCATCGGACCGTTGGTCGCCAAATGATGCAGGAAAGTGTCCCCTTTAGGTTCTGATGGCACCAAACCAAATGTCGGGCGCATCCCATAAACATTGTTCCATGCCGCAGGATTGCGCAATGACCCCATCATGTCAGACCCATCTGCAATGCTGATCATACCAGAGGCCAACGCAGCCGCAGCACCACCAGAAGAACCGCCAGCAGAAAGTGTTTGATCATAGGGATTCTTTGTCGCGCCAAAAATGGGGTTGAATGTGTGGCTGCCCAAACCAAACTCTGGCGTATTCGTTTTGCCAATAACAATCGCACCGGCCGCTTTGAGGCGTTCAACTACGATGTCGTCCTTTTGCGCAACTTCACCCGCAAACAATGGTGATCCCATTGTTGTGACGAAACCTTCTGCATTCGCCAAATCTTTGATTGCAATCGGAATACCATGCAGCCAACCTTTTCGCTGCGAAGACTGCACGATTTGCGCCTTCGACATCAGTGCATCGCGATCACCGATTGACACGATGGCGCTCACTGCACCGTTCACCTCATCAATTCGATCAAGAGTTGATTGCATCAGCTCTGGAATGGATAAATCACCTGCTTCAATTGAAGCGGACAAAGAGAGGGCGGAAGCGTAATTTAAATCTGTCATCCTCACACCAAACCCACCGCAATCCAAAGTGACAAGGACAATCTGCCCAGACTAGGTGTCAATTAGGCCCTCCTAAGGAGACCAAGATCGCTGATCTGGAATGTGAAGACGCATGACGTCACCAATTACCAAAAATCCTTCGCGCTCAACAGATGCCATTACACCACGTTTCCCAACAGCTGCAGGCTTGAATTTAGCGCCAAACCCTTCATGTTCCATCTCAATCTCTCGACCTGGTAAGACGCAGGGTCGGTTGACCATATCCACTATCAATGTCGCACCTGTTGTGTCTGATTGCAGGCGTGAAGATGGCGGTAGATGCGTGAAATCAGCTATTCCCTCAAGGATCAAAGAAGCTCCCAGCAGTGTTGGATTGATATCCTCAAGGCCCATCTTTTCAGCGATATGCGCGATTTCCTCAGCAGACATTACGCTAAGTTGTCGCACGTTTTTTATTGTGGTGCCTTGCTTATGTTGCGATCTAACCCGGACACACGACGGACGCGTGACGCCAAAATGCGCCTCACCTGCGAACCCGCCAAACACTGCCATTACTTCATTCAACGGCTCAGAACGCATAGTGTCGCCATCGGCCATAACCCGGCCCAACCACGTTATGCGGGCCGTATATTCAGTTGGCATAAGTGCTGGCATGGGTAACTCCTAAAGCGATCTGTCGGGCCAAGCATAGCAAAAAATAATGGGCCCCGCATATAGCAGGGCCCATTATTTTTTTTGCACATCCCAGTTCAATAACTGTGATCAGGAAGGCGTTGGCTCGGTATCGTCATCATCCGTTGATGGCGCCTTCTTCGCCTTAGCCTTTGTTTTTGCCTTGGGGATCGCTGTAACACTTGGTACCGCTTTGTTTGCCACATCGTCATCGTCATCTTCAGGTTCGTTTGGCAACTCGCCCGCAATTACGCGTTTGATTTCCTCACCAGTCAAAGTTTCATACTCAAGCAGACCTTGGGCCATGCGCTCAAATTCAACTTCTTTTCCTTGGATGATTTTCAAAGCCCAATCATATCCGTCTTGGATAAACTTCTGAACTTCTTCTTCGATCATCTCTTTGGTATTGGCAGAGACAGAAAAACCACCAGTGCGACCAGAATAGCCTTCAGCAGCTTCCGAATAGTCGATGTTACCGACCTTGTCTGACATCCCCCAACGCAGAACCATCGCACGAGCCAGTGAAGAGGCCTGCATGATATCGCCAGCTGGACCATTGGAAACAGAATCTGGACCATATTTGTGGATTTCTGCCGCCTTACCCGCCATGGTCATCGCCAAACGTTGGTGGCATTCGTCTTTGAACATGTTGAGGCGATCCATTTCTGGAAGGCTCATTACCATACCCAAGGCACCACCGCGTGGAATGATCGTGGCCTTATAAACAGGATCACATTTCGGCAATGTCATCCCAACCAATGCGTGACCAGCTTCGTGATAGGCAGTCATCTCTTTTTGCTCTGCCGTCATGACCATGCTGCGGCGCTCGGCACCCATCATGATCTTATCTTTGGCGGATTCAAAATCAACCATTGCAACAAAGCGACGACCAACACGGGCGGCCGTTAACGCCGCCTCATTTACAAGGTTCGCCAAATCGGCACCAGAGAAGCCCGGCGTACCGCGTGCAATGATGCGCAAATCAACGTCAGGACCAAGCGGCGATTTACGTGCGTGAACACCCAAAATCTTCTCTCGTCCTTTGATGTCTGGGTTACCAACGGTCACCTGGCGGTCAAAACGACCCGGACGAAGAAGCGCTGGGTCCAAAACATCTTTACGGTTTGTCGCCGCGATGATGATGACGCCCTCATTGGCTTCAAAACCGTCCATCTCAACCAGCAATTGGTTCAATGTTTGCTCACGCTCATCATTGCCACCACCGTGACCAGCGCCACGCGCACGACCAACTGCGTCAATCTCATCGATAAACACGATGCACGGTGCATTCTTTTTGGCTTGTTCAAACATGTCGCGCACACGCGATGCGCCCACGCCAACGAACATCTCAACAAAGTCAGAACCAGAGATGGTGAAGAATGGGACACCAGCTTCGCCTGCAATGGCACGGGCCAAAAGCGTTTTACCAGTACCTGGAGGACCCTCCAGTAAAGCACCTTTTGGAATTTTGCCACCAAGACGAGAGAATTTCTGCGGATTGCGCAAAAATTCAACAATTTCTTCCAGCTCTTCCTTGGCTTCATCGATGCCAGCCACATCATCAAAGGTCACGCGACCTTCTTTTTCAGTGAGCATCTTAGCCTTGGATTTCCCAAAGCCCATCGCGCCGCCTTTGCCGCCACCTTGCATACGATTCATAAAGAAGATCCAGACACCGATCAGCAATAGAACGGGTAGGATCGTCATAATGAACGATGAAAAGCCTGACTGCTGTTGTTGCTCTGCACGTACTGGCACCTTGTTTTGCAGCAATATTTCAGTCACTTTTGCATCACTTGGGATGATCGTGATAAAGTCCTCTGTTCCTTTACGGAACAGAACCTTCTCACCATCTAGCGTGACATTGCTGACAGCGCCGTTCTCAACATCCGTTACAAATTCTGAATAGCTTAACTCACGGCTCTGCATGTTGCTGTTTGAACCACCAAAAAGGTTAAACAATGCGAGGACCAAGAGGAACAAAACCACCCAAAAGGCGATATTACGTGCATTTCCCAAGGAAACTTCTCCTAAAATTCGACAGCACCAACCAAATCGGCGCTCTTTTGCATAAGATAGTGATCAATTGCGCAGGTTCAATGCGATAATAGTGTCGCAATGAAGGTATCTCCGCCTCTTTCTAGTGTGGCTGCCCATTCCGGGCTATTTTCAATCAATGGAGACGCAATTAACTCACCGCCAGACCAAACAGCGGGTAGCGACAATATGGCCTCTCTTGGGAGACCCAATTCACGCCACGCTTCACTGCTGCGCACCCCCAATTCACCCAACGGGGCGACGCACAATTCTTTGCGATCAGAAGGGCCTATAACACGCCACCGGCCATCCCAGAGGCAGTCCATTGGACCAATCATTTCACGCACAGCATTCAACTCACGGCACACATAGACGCGCCCTTGCTTACAGACGATTTGGCAGCCGTCCAAAGTGCTAGAAATTCCATTATTCATAGCAGTTTGCACTTGTGAGACACCACCACGGCGTGGAGAATAGTTTGCCCCATTTACCCACCTAATCGCCCGAACCAGAAGGCGACGGGCAATCTCAACGGGCAAGGCATTGTAACGTTCAAGGTCAATTCGCACAGTTCCAAGTGTAACTTCACATGCGTCTTTCGCCGCCAATGATGTGTGCCACTCAAGTGCCGCACGCGCATCGGACATGTTGCAAGCAACCACAGCCAGGGTCTGTGCGTCTAACCCAAGAGGAGCTAGTGCTTTTAGCGCATCGCGCATCCGAATTCGTTCGAAATCACGATTTTCATTGCTGGGATCTTCGGCCCAAGTCATGTTTTCTTGACGCAACAAATCGCGCAAGTCCCCACGCGCTACTCCTAAAAGTGGTCTTAGCCATGTCACTCCATGGCGTTGACTCGCAAACGCCATGGCAGCCAAACCATCGACCCCTGCTCCGCGCGCCATACGCATCAGCAGTGTTTCGGCTTGATCATCGGCGGTGTGACCCAAAGCCACGACATCAATGTCGTGGGTTTTAGCCCACTTAGCGATCAAATCATACCGCGCGTCGCGTGCGTTGCTCTGTAGATTACCTGCACCATTCCATCCCGTCCAATACACGACGGTATGTGGAACATCCAGTTTAGCACATTGGGCAGAAACCAACCTAAGCTCAGCATCCGTGCCGTCGCGCAGTCCATGATCAACCGAAATTGCATGCAACGCGATGCCAGTTTGCTTGGCATAGCGCGCCAACAAAACAAGCAATGCTATCGAATCACCACCACCTGAGACCGCGACACCAAACCCCTTAAGGTCATGAGACGACATTTGATGTGCAATCAATTCAGCGAATTGGGTTTTCGACATGTGGCTAAGTCCAGTTATCGATCACAAACATCCAATATTTCGCATTTGCGAATTGGCTTCCAATGCAACATCTGAACTTGGAAAGCGTGCGGACACTTCGCCAAGAGTCACACAGGCTTCGCTGGTCTGACCTAAACGGCCAAGGGCGCTTCCCAATTTGAACAAAGCTGACGGTGCATTCGTTCCCGTTTGATCTGCACTAAACGCCTCGAGATAGGCCCGTGCCGCAGAACGTGTATTACCAAGACCCTCTAGCGCATCGCCACGCATAAGGTTAGCATCCACACTTAGCGGGCCACCTGGATAGGTCTGATTAAAGGCCGCAAACTGGACTGCAGCGCTTTGAAAGTCACCAGATGTTAGAGCCCCCGACGCCCGCTCAAAGTCTGCAGATTCTTGGGTCGCCAACTGGCTTCCTGTTTCAGGTTCAACTGGCACTGCAATTGGGGAGGTCACTTGCTCTGCGCCGCCCAAAGTTGATGTTTCACCGATCGCGCTAATGTCTCCACCCTCAAGCTCAACAAGACGGAACTCGAGATCGCCAATACGGTTGGTGCCATCGGCAACAACGCGACCAATCCAGAATTCCAATTGCTCAATTTTGCCAGTCAGACGTTGCATTTCACTTTCGATCCCCTCGACATGATCCAACAAAGAGCCGACAGTAGTGCCACCATCGGCCGCGCCCGTTGTAGACAGCTCACGCTTAAGCTTTTGTATATCTACATTCAAAACCGTCAGTTCCTGACGGACATCGGCCAGGGTTTGGTCGTCTTGTGCTGCAGAAGCAAAGGGCCACAACACACAACAGATTACGACACGAAAGACATACTTCATAGGTTCTTACCCTGTCAGGCCGCCAGCCAACACTGTGACTGCGCGACGGTTTTTGGCGTAACACGCTTCCTCGCTGCATATCTCGATTGGGCGTTCCTTGCCATAGCTTACAATTTGCATGCGCGATGATGGAACACCTTTGGAAACCAAATAGCTGCGCGCAGCATCTGCACGACGGTTGCCCAATGCAATGTTATATTCACGTGTGCCCTGCTCGTCTGCGTGACCTTCGATAATGGCAGTGTAATCCGCATTGGTCAGTAACCAAGTCGCCTGACCGTCCAAAGTGGCGCGACCAACTGCAGTCAATGATGATTGGTCAACTTCAAACATCACACGATCGCCGACAGCTTGCTGGAAGTACGCGTTAGACGCTGGATCAGACGCACTGCCCGCAATCATACCAGAGTTCCCCGAAGCATTTAGGCCAAATGCACCGTCACCATTACCTCCACCCAATTTGCCTGCGTTTGTACAAGCGGCCACAGATAGTGCGCCCATCATCAGAATTATTTTGGTTGTCAATTTCATCTGCTTCGCCTCGTTTTTTAGATCTAACTATTATTTAGGTTCTTCTATCATGGTTGTGACAAGCTGTCATCGCACGCCACATTTCAAATTGTTTCGGATCACTTCTGTAATGGCGACCAAGATGGGTCGGACCCACCTTCAGGGGTACGCACAGGACGCAAATTACGCCCAGTAATGTCCACAGAATACAATGTTGATCGGCCACTAGCCCCTTGGGTCTCGCGGTGGAACATGATCACACGACCATTTGGCGACCATGTCGGCCCCTCATCTAAAAAGGACGCAGTCAACAGACGCTCTTCACTTCCATCAACCCTCATAACGCCAATGTGGAAACGCCCTTTGGATTGCTTTGTAAAGGCAATCAGATCTCCACGCGGAGACCAAACAGGCGTCCCATAGCGACCTTGCCCGAACGAAATACGTTTTGCTTCTCCACCGTTAGCGGACATGATGTACAACTGCTGCGCTCCAGAGCGGTCGCTCTCAAACACGATGCGGTTGCCATCCGGGCTATAACTTGGTGCTGTTTCTATAGATGGTGCCGACGTCAGGCGCGTTGAGCGGCCTGACGCGATGTCCATCGTATAGATATCTGTGTTGCTGCCTGTGGCTTGGGAATACACAACCGTTTGACCGTTTGGTGAAAAACGCGGAGCAAAGCTAATCGAGCCTTCGCCGTTTTCCAACACGCGGCGCTGGACGCTGCCTACATCCAGAACATAAATACGCGGGAAACCTGTTTCATATGAAGTGTAAAGGACCCGGTCACCTGTAGGGCTAAAACGCGGAGCCAAGACCAATGAACGACTATCGGTCAAATATTTCACGCCAGCACCATCAGAATCCATGATAGCCAAACGCTTTTGACGCTTATTTTTGGGTCCCGTTTCTGAAACAAAAACAACGCGACTGTCGAAATAACCACCTTCACCGGTAATCCGACTATAAACAGCATCAGATACCTTGTGTGCCATGCGACGCCAGCCTTCTGTCGTGCCTTGGAACTGCAGGCCATTGCCCAATTCGGCACCCGAAAAGATATCGTAAAGGCGGAACTTAACCGTCAGATTATTGCCAGAGACATTCACTGCACCAGTGACCAAAGCCTGCGCATTAATCGCTTTCCAATCAGGATACTGAATGGCTGACCCAAAGTCGGTTACGTTACTGATATAGGCCGTGGCCGGAATTTCACGAAACAATCCGGTGTTTTGCAAGTCAGCGGCCACGACACGGGCTAACTGAGCTCCCATCTCGGCGCTGCTGCCGTTTTCAGCCACAAAATTTGGGGTCGCA
>Ga0206127_1005487_pt1 | contig 10667 bp, 6 predicted proteins | sample Helgoland_Spring_6_FD_148646 | JGI IMG/M metagenome (GOLD analysis project Ga0206127, IMG submission 148646) | Pelagic subsurface seawater microbial communities from Kabeltonne, Helgoland, North Sea - Helgoland_Spring_Bloom_20160419_1 | ecosystem: Environmental > Aquatic > Marine > Epipelagic ...
AATAATAACCAAGGGACTAACCAACCTGCGCTCTGAATAAGCCATACCGTCCAGCACCACTATTATCAGGCCTGCCTTAGTTGAACTTGTCCAAAACAGTCAGCATAAAATTGCGCTGAAGCTCACTGACTCGTTAGGAGTCGATAATTAGACCAACACTAGCAATTGATGCTCACACTAATTCAGTTTATTTGACCTAAAGTCCAACATATCATATTGATTAAGAGACAGTAAAAATTCTGCGGAACAACACCCTAATGTGCTTGTCGCCATTTCAGTTAACTAACAGTAAACGCAACATTACAGGTGCGATTAATTAGTAACAAATTAGCAATTAATTTATTTTGCACTTCATTATCACCATCGGCTTGTAAATAAAAACTGCTCTGTGTATTTTTAGCAAAATAATGCGCTATTTGATACAAAAAGGACTCCACATTAGAGTCTGCTGAATGCAGCTGCTCTATGTCTATGGTTAAAATGGTTACTCTGTTACGTTCAAGATAAGTCATAAAACGTTTGGCGTTTTTGATATCTGTTAAATGAAACAATGTAGCATCAGCTTGCAATACCAGCTTATCCTCTTGCTCAATAAATTTATAACAAGCTTCTACTGTTAACGTACTCATTATTAATCCCCTTTGTGGTGAATAATAATAAAACTAATGTCCTGATTAAAGTCATCAAACCAAGACTGAGTCTCAATTGAGGCTAACACTTCATCAACACTATCACTTAAAATCCCACTGAAATTAATAATATCTTTGGCCTGCAAGTCATTTGCTTGCATTTTATGCAGCTGCGCTAAGGCATATTTAAAGCCCGTGCTAAATAAAAATAAGCGATCACTTCTTTTAAAGGCAATATCAGTATGTTCAATGCTGACATTCGCGCCCACACCCAATGGCACCATGGCTTTAAGGTCAACAAATTCGCAATTAGCAGAATTGAATTTAATCGGCGCTTCAATACAACCTGCTAAACTCAAGCCCTGCTCCGTCGTTTGAACCGACAACACTTTACAAAACAGTTTTAAATTAGTTGATTTTTTCTGCTCAAACAAATACTGATTTGTGGCCTTAAATCGCTCATCAACATTATGGCCTGCCGCCTTTAATAACGTTTGCACCTGCATCGCCATCATCGCGGTTTCTAAGCCATAACCTGACACATGGCCTAACACAATATCTACACTTTCATCAGTTTCACTCACTGTCCAAAAATCACCACATACGGCTTGAGACGGTAAGTAATGAAAAACAACCTGCAGTGCTGCAATGTTAACGTTCTGATTTAAGTAGGGCAATGTACGCTCTCTTAAACCGATCAGGTCTGCCACCTCAGCGCCTAAATGGGCATTTTCTTGCTTCAAAATCTTATTAAGCGACTCGACTTTTTCCTGAGCTTTGGATAGCTGAGCGGTTCTGGACTTTACAATGCTATCTAGGTCTTTAGTGAAAACCTCTAAATCCTCACTGACTTTATTGAAGGTACGCGCCACCAAGCCAAATTCATCGTTGCTATTTATGTTTACACGGTGATTAAAATCTTGTTTCGATAGCTGTTCTGCGCCAATGCGCAACTTTGATAAGGGAATGGACACCCAGGCGGTAACAAACAGCGTTAACACTAAGCCCAGCGCCACTGATGCAACAAACATCAATAGACCATAATATTTTTGCTCTTCAACCCGCTGACTAAAAACATCCACAAGGTAATCAATGCCAAGAGCCGCAATAATTTCACCTTTATCGTTGCGAATAGGCACGGTGCCCGACATTACGGTACCAAATTTATCCTGAGTCCAGTCGTCAGTAATACCTATTTCACCTTTAAAGGCTTTTAAGGTAAAACTGTCACCCCGGTATAAATTACCTACGGGGTTTGGATCGTCACTAGCGCTACCTTGATAATTAGAATCCGCTAAGAACATGAGGGTTTTTTCAGGTGTCAGCCCCGGCACCACCACCATTAAATACGCCCAGGCAATATCTGATGCATCCACATCCTCTTTATTGGCCTGAGGCAAAATGGAAAGCGACCCCAAGGTCTCTTTACTGCCAGCCTGAATGCGGCGTAACAACTGAATAATATATTGAAATTCCACCTGAGATTGCAGCTCAGCAGAGACTTCATTAGAGAATATTTCTTTGGTTTCACCAACAGGGGCTTTTTTAGCAAAGCCCCCTGCTACCTGTTGATAATCATCGGGTAAATTTTTATATACTTGTTCACGAAAAGACTCAATTAGATCTCGGTCTTCTTCGTTAAATATGTAAGCACTGGTGCGTGTCACATCCGCTATCATATCTTTCAGGTCATTTTTCATCGTGCTCGAACTGTACCGATAAAAAGATAACAACATACTAACCACTAAAATGGTGATAGCGAGTTGCATAAACACCCCAAATTTTATACCGAAAGATATTTTCATTTATCCAAACCTTCCATATTATTATTTTATTTTGTTTATTCTTTACTCGTAGGACCCTACGACATTATCAACATTTTAACCTGGCTGGGCACCATACTCATGCCAAATGCACCTGGGCTGATACCATTTTGCCCTGTGGGCTTTAACATAGTGGTGGCAGGCAAACCACCGATAAAGGTTTTTACACTGCCCATTAAGTTCTTAGCGGGCCCCATTACCATACCAGACAATGGGTTCATCATAGTGCCTACATTATCACCATTACTCATCGGGGTAATGGTCATTAAATTATGATTCGGCATACATACCGTCAACACCTTAAACTGGCTGGGAATAGCCGTCATCGGCATAGCCATGTTTGGATACGGAATGGGGGTAGGTATAGGTCCAGCTGGCGATGGTATCGGCGTTAAACACACATCAGGCATAGCAAAATCCAAACCCGCCATTTGAGTTTTAGCAAACATACTTAATTCCCATAAAAGACATAATCATCCCATGTGGATGCGCTGAGCATCAACTTTCACATCACTTTTTGCGGTAATGATTTGATTTTGAGCACGGGAATTCAAAGTGTGTTTTACATTTTGTACCCAATTACCAATATTTAAGGTTTCAATGGTTTCAACCCAACGTATTACCTGATCGGCTTTTTGATAAACCCGTTCAAACATGCCATGTAATTCTTTAACCTGCGCTTGCACCCGCTCACTATGCAAGGACATATTTGTGCAATTAGCTGAAAACGTAGCGGCGTGAATTGTATGCTCTGATGACAAGGCACTTATTCCAGGTGCTGATTGGGCAATTTTTTCAGATGAATTCAGGGTCAATTTTTTCGCTGAATTGATTGAGAGCTCACCTTGAGTATCAAAAACAACGTCACCTTTTAAACTCAACTTACTTTTATTATTCGCTTTAATTAATACCGCTAAAATATAAATCTCATTATCAATAAAACTCAGTAATACCTTATCATCGAGCTCGGGCCTTAATAGACAACTGGCTGCCTGAGATGCAGTCACCAGACCTTCGCTACTTTGAATTATAAACACATCATTTGCAGCACTTTTAACCACACCCGATACCATCTTATTATCGGGCACTGAATGCATTGAAATAATATTTGCTTGCATCAATTTCTCCTAAAAATTTTTACTGACTAAATTTTTCTGCTTGTTCACGCTTTTTATCGGTTGCCAGTGCCAGGCTACGGTCACTGCCAAACCAATTAGTGCCTTTATCTTTTATGCAATGTAAGTTAGTGCGAAACAAATTTGCATGACTAATAAGCGCATCTGTCATATCTGCATTAGAGAAATCCGCATAAGTAAGATCGCAACCATCAAAACTACTTTGTGCAACATCCGCATCGGTAAATTGTGCCTGCACTAATGTTGCCTTGGCAAAATTAGTTTGCCTTACTTTTGCCTCGTTAAATAGGGCCTGTTCCAGCTTACAATCTCTAAAATCACTGTTATCAATTTTTGCCTTAATAAACATCGCATTATTTACAATGGCGCCCTTAAAATTAGTGCGTTCTAACTTAGCTTCCATAAAGCCGCACTGAGATAAATCACAGCCAGCAAAATTCGCGTTTTTTAAGCTGCTTTCCCTAAACTGGCAAATTTTTATGTTCACTTGAGTAAAATCAAAATGGTCAAAATTGGCCTTTTGGAAAAACACCAATTCAAGTGCAGCAACATCAAAGTTGGCGCCTGTAAATTCCGAGTCAATATAATTTGTTCGATAGTGGCTCGTGTTTTGCCACTTGGACCCATTGAGCTTGGCATTAATAAAACTCACTTCAAAAAAATCGCTACCGACAAAACTGACGTTATTTAACTGGCAGTCGACAAAATTAACGTGTTTGCACTGACTCCCGGCAAAGCTCGCATTATCCAGCACAGATTCAATCAGGTTCATAGTGCTCACACTCACCTTATTAAAACACCCATGAGCCAGGGATGATTTAACAAAATTACTTTCATTCAACTGGCAGCCGGTAAAATTAACACCATCCAAATTACACTCAACAAAATTAGCTTGCTGTAAATTAGCCCCAGAAAAATCGCAACCACTAAAATTCACCTTACAAAATGCGCCACCAGATAAGTCTATATCGGCATAATCCTGAGCACTGAGGTCTAGTTCGCTGATGGCCGGTGGCTCATCACTTAGTCCTTTTATGCGAAGTTGTAATGCCTCTTTACTCAGCTTAGCTTGAGGTTTATGGGTATTCATTTATCAGGGTCGCCAGTCTTGTAATAGGGTGTTTTCTAATATTGCGCCAGAAAAAGAGGTGTCACCTAAGGTGGCATTTAAAAAACTCGCACTATATAAATTCGCATTAGCAAAGTTACAGGCGCGAATATCTGCCTGCATTAAGTTTGCTTCCATAAAGTCTGCGCGTGTTAACTCACTGCCATGCAAGTTGCTATCAATAAACTGGGCCTGCTTGGCAATGCTGCGATTAAATTTGGCATTTTTAATGCTCGATTCACCAAAGTCAGTTTTACTGATATCGGCGTCGGAAAAATCACAGTTATTTAGCTGGCAATCTCTTAAGTTAGTTTGGTTAATCTTGGCCCCCGTAAAGCAACTATCATTTAAGGAACAGCCTCCAACAAAGCGGGTGTTTTGCATTATGGCTTGTTCAAAGCAGCTGTTATCAAGCTGTGCAGTCAAAAAGTTGCTGCCATTTAAGGTCGAGCCTTTAAAGCTGGCATCACTTAGATCCGGTTTAATAAAATTACATTCGCTTAAATCGCAATCTATAAACTCACAAGCCCTTAAATCAAGCTCAATAAAGTTTAATTTAGGAAAACGACAGTTGATAAATTTACAGCTATTCATCTTGGTTTCGAGCAACATGTCCAGGCGCTCACCAAATTCACAGTCGATAAATTCACAATCAATTAAAGTCGAATGGGCCAAAGTGATCTCATTGAGTTGCATATTATTAAACTGGCAATTTGAAAGCTGCACCGCCCCTAAATTAGCCCCTTCAATTAAGCAGTGATTAAAACTAACATTGCTTAATTTGCCATGAGCAAAGTTAATTGCACTTAAGTCACTTTGTTCAAAGTGTATTTCATGCAATTCGCTGTATTCAAAAAAGCCGCAACTTAAGTCAATTTGCTTGAAGTCTTGTTGGCGCAGTTTACAAAATGCTAAATCTTTTGCGGTGATAACCTGTTTGCTGTTATAGCTGTTTAAGAGTGCAGCCACCAAGGCGGGCTCTTTTCCTTCATGGGGGGAGCGAGACTCTCCAATAAAGTGAGCCCCTTTTAGATAACTGCTATTGATAAAGTCATTGGCCTCTTGCATTTGTGACAGCAACTCTTTGTTATCTAATTGCTGCTCCAACTCTGTGAGTTGCTGCTGTTGCTCATCGCTGAGCTGGATATTGTGCTCGGCCATCTGCTTTTTTTGCTCAGCCAACTGTTGTGTGGCCTGGGCAAGCTGAGTACTTAGCTGCGCATCCAAGGCAACCGTATCAGGGCGCGTCAAGACAGGCACCGAATCAACACTGGCCAACATCTCTTCAAGTTGTTTTATTGCCGGTGCTAAGTGCTCTGCCATGTCAGGCTGCTGCTCGCCTTGTTGTTTTAATTCTGCTATTTGTTGCTCAACTTGGGCTAATGCGGTTTGTTTTTGTTTTTCAGCCATGGCCTCCATATGTGCCGTGACGTCATCCATGGCTTTGAGGTTTAACTTGGTCAGGTCGAGATCATCCAGTTTAGGGGAACTTCCGATAGTAGTAATGCCCGGCAGAATTTTATCGGTCAGAGCCTGCAGTTTTTTTGCGTCTTCCGGCAGTTCGCTATCTTGTGGTGGCTGTTTAATTTTCTGCAATACTTCATCGGCTTCTTTGTCCATGCCATTCTTTCTTAACTCAGCCACTTGCTGGTCTATAGCTTCATCCATTTGCTGCTCGGCCTGCAGTTTTTTGCCCTCGGCAAAGGCTGCCATGTTATCGCCCATGGCCTGCTTGTATTCTGCATCGCCTAATAATTGCTTAAAGCCACACGTCACGCCTTCTGGTATCAACGGGGCTGAATACAGCATATATTTAAAGCCGTCTTCGGGGTCAGTTCTTAAGCTTAACTGCTGCTGATAATATTCCTTAGCTTTAGGAGCATCAGTTAAACCCTGGTGGGCCACCAGTAATTTTTTAATATCTTTTGCCTGGGGGTGACTTATCTCCACGGTACCACGGTGCACCAGCACGCCAATATTCGCATTCGGGAAAAAATACACCGTGTCTAAACTTAATGGAATTTCTTTAAAGCTCAGCAGAGTTTTGTCCGTGCCGCTGATCTCATCATCTAAAACAGCTTCCTGCTCAATAAAGCAGCGGCCCACTACAGCGGGTAACTTACCGCTAATGTCTGCCATCGTAGGATGCATGTTTTTTATGCTAAAGCTTTCATCCCCCTTAAGGTAATCATTAAACCTTTGGTCTGCTGGGGCCCGGTAAAAATAATCCCAGTTTATATCCGGTGCAAGCCCAGGCATATGCTCTTGTAAATAATGCTCATCAAAGGTCCCGAATAAGCGGCTGCGCTGTGGCCACTGACCGTCAATGGGGCCAAAACCCTGGGGCACATAGGCGCTGACATCTGAGGCTAATTTTTTAGACATGATGGGGGCATCAGGGTGTTCTATATCCGGTAAAAACCTTAGTACTTCATCTGAGGTATCCTCAGCTAAACCTTTACCGGCCTTATTGTATAAATGCCCCTCGCCACCATAAGCATAATCATAAGTCAGGGACTTTTGCTTAAAAGGTAGCGGTGCAGAGGCATTTAATAAGGGCCCGGCACCCTGCCAGTAGCGCTCACCATAGACACTTAAGTGTTTTTCAATGCCCGCCAGAGCAACTGACACATCCACTCTGGAGGCAGCTTGTTGGTCCGGGGCAAAGGCATCACCAAACACGATAAATTCAGTGCTATCTTTGTTCATGGCCTCATCTAGCAGACAGTTTTTGCCTAAACTCTCGCCGATAAGTGGCCACAAGGTTTGTTCCAGGACAGCTTCCCCTGAGTCCAGGTAAAAACCCCACAAGGTAGAGGCAACAAAAAAATGATTTTGTTGATACTGAAAGGTTTTATTTAGCAGGGAAGCCTGCAGGCTTTTTATATTTTGCATTTTAGAGCTAACCGAGCATTGATATCAAAGAATTATAAACAAGAAATTGCTTCCCTTTTATTTCCCCCGCCCCTTGGGCAAGTTTTATTTTGTCAGTTATAACGCTAATCGTCTTAGCTGAAAACTCAGCCTGTTGCTCTGCTTTAAACTCAGCAGCTGCTTGTTTAAGTCCTGCTCGCAAACCTCCAGCCTTCATTGCCGCGAATAAAGCACCAGCATCCATCTCGACTTTATTTTCAAATTTACCCGGCAAGTTGATTTTCACTTCGTTTTCCATCAATACACCTGAAATTTCAATGGTATTAGTCATTCCCGTATATTCGATTTTCGTTTCATTTGACATGCCATTAAGTTCAATCGACACAGCGTTACTCATGACACCCATATGGGTAGAGAGTTTCGTTTCCCCTACATCCACTGCCATCTCCATTTCAAGAGTAGGTAAAGCATCCCCTTTAAAGCTAAATTTTGTGCCTGGTGCAGGTTCCCTTATTATTTCATAAGAGGTGGGATTCCCCCAAGTACTCACTCTGGTTTCTGTTACTTTGCCTGGAGCACCACCTTCGGCCATGTCTACTTTTTCATATTCAGTTCGACTTCCTGTTGGCGTGCTTTTCCACTCTTCTGATATGCCACCCTCTGACTTAGACTCATAAGTCTTATAGCCTTTGCCATTGAACTTAACCTCTCGACTTTTCCCTCCCACAGAGACCTCTATAGAATTACACTTATGACTTACCTCAATACTGTGGGTATTATGACTATAGTCATAGGCGTGGCCATCTATAGTTTTTTCGACATTAGTACTATCTTTAAAGTCGGTAAGATAATCGGGCTCACCGAACTGTTCAAACAATGTTGTAGATACTATACGGTCTTTTTTTGGAGAAAGTGCAGTCCAATGGGGGCCTCCAATATCACACCAGTCATAAGGTAAATCCTTGCGATTAACCTTTGTGTGTGCCTGACTGATAGTGTTTTCTGTGTAACTATTGCCCAGGTTATAATTCCAATAGCCGCCAAAATCGAAGATATTACCGTTTTGCGAGTTGAAGGTATCGTGATGAGCGACACGAACCCGGCCTTTTTTGAGTGTGTCAGGCCAATCGACTTCATTGTTTTCGTAATCTAACACCCCTAGTAAATTGAATTTTTCCATTGTAGTGATTAAATTGGCTGGGTCGGCAGCATGTCTTGAGCAATGCACTTCCCAATTATTACCAAAGTAAAAATGTTTATTATCTGAGCTAGGGGTTTTATCTGCGCCTGTTTCGAAATAATTAAATTGGTTGCCTTTATTCCATGAGTACTGGTTCCCTGACAATCTTTGAATTATATATTCTCCACTTACTTCTTGACTCTTTGTTAGTGCATTGGACGGCTTTCCATTAGTGCCCATTTTATGAAATTTAAATAATGAGGTGTCTCTGATGTACTCGTCCCAAAAATTTGATTTTGAATCAGGTATAGCATTCTGTGTCAATGCAGAATTTGCGACTATAACTCTTTTACAACTATAAGATTTGCCCTCATAAGTAACGATATCACCTTTAACATAAGCCGAAGTGTTATCGAATGCACTAATCGTCGCGGTGTCATCGTTGGATTCACTACTCGTCGTAACGGTCACTCTCTGCCCACCGCTGATATCTCTGCGCTCAATCCCCCCCGTCACCATTACAAAACCCGAACCGTCGTGATTAGGCGCACCTAAATGCATATAGGTTTTATCATCACCGGTTTGCAGTTTAATCCGGTTTTTCCCCTCTTTATCTTCCAGCTCTATTTTATTGCCCGACGCGGTCTTAATCAGATTGTTGCTTTGATTTTCAGCGGTCACAATACTTTGCTGCTCGCCACTATCATTAATAGTGCCACTGATAAAGGGTCTGTCGGGGTCACCACCTATAAAACCTAATAATACCCGTGTGCCGTTACGCAGCGGAAAATGCATGCCTTCATTAGCGCCGCCGTAAGGCTGCATCATGCGCACCCAATGGGATGCTTTACCGCCATCACGGTCTTTTCTATCAAAGGGCAGTTTGACTTTATAACGACCGGATTCATCCAGCTCTGCATAACTCGAGTCTGCCGCTTCAGCATCGATAACCGCATTGAGGGTGCCGTTAATTTCAGGGGCAAGCGTTTGCCTTTTAGGGGCAAATTCGTGCTCGGTTGACAGGGCGGTTAAGGTATTACTGTAATTGACTATGGCATTATCTTGCAGTTGTTGCTCCTTGTATTCATTTACATTAGTCCCTTCATGGTGAATGCTCTCTAACAAGTAGGTTAGTTGGTTAAAGTTGTCTCGTGGATGGTCGGATAAGGTAAAAGTATGCCCCATGGTCATGGTTGCCACATCACCCTGACAAATGTAGGATTTTTGCCGGCTTAAATAGGCATTGGCGTGTATTTCGGCTAACTGCTCGCCCTCTTCAGGGGAGATAATATTTAAGCCATACAGGTTAATTTCGCCCATGCCGGTGCTATTTATCACATGGGTGCCACGTATATCCAGCGAGGGGGTTTCGTCATTAAAATCTCGCAGGGTAACTTTTTTAGGCAGGGTTTGCCGTTTACAAATAATACTGTTTATGGTGTTGGCTTGGCTTACCACATTCAGCCCACTGCTGGGTTGAAAAACCACCCGTGTGGTACTTTGTGCCTGACTTATGCTAGGCAAGGCTTGATTGTTATCACAAAACACCAGCACTTCACCGCTATCACTTTGTTCAAAGTAATAATAAATACCCTCACGCTCGATAATACGCTGCAGGTAAGCTAAATGGGTTTCGTTGTACTGCAATCTAAAAGGCCACTTGCGGTAAGTGCGGGCAAGTTCAAAGCGAAAATCTTGCCCTTGAATAAAGTCAGCCTCTTCGAGTATGACCGTTAACGTGTCTTGTATGCTTTCGTTTAAATACACTTCGTTGGTTTCAAATAAACCCAGTTGCCATATTCTTGGCACCACATTCGCCCGATATAGGGTGCTATCAGGCAGGTAGTTTATGTCCTCAAACTCGTTGATTAAACCATGAATAATGCGAATAGGTTTAGCTTGGTCTCCATAATAAAT
>Ga0206127_1005495_pt1 | contig 10653 bp, 7 predicted proteins | sample Helgoland_Spring_6_FD_148646 | JGI IMG/M metagenome (GOLD analysis project Ga0206127, IMG submission 148646) | Pelagic subsurface seawater microbial communities from Kabeltonne, Helgoland, North Sea - Helgoland_Spring_Bloom_20160419_1 | ecosystem: Environmental > Aquatic > Marine > Epipelagic ...
TCAAGATCAAGATCAAGATCAAGGGACAGATATGGCTCCATGGGCGAAATCGATTCTCCAACCACTAATGGGCAAACCACTACAGGCATCTTTTGAGCTAATTAATGATCAAGGATTTTCATTAACTTATATTGATAAATATGGTTTGATTTTTTCTTGGGATGCGTCGCGTCCCTCCGACGAACAAAGGGGTAACTGGTTGGAAATGGCGACGAAATCATCATTTACAATCTCGTTGTGGACTTGTGGCCCTCCAGATGGAAGCCCTGAAACTGTAATGTGGGAAGAAAAGATTAGGATTGCAGAGTTAAGGTCGAACAAGAACGAAAGTCAGCAAATCGTCGAATCAATCAGGGAGCTCACTTTGTTGACTAGTCAGATTACCAAAGTTGACGGTATTGCAAAAAGCTGGCAACAGCCAAATGGCGATAAAGGTACTGGTATTGCCTGGGAAGGCAGCAAATCAGAACCAAGTTATAGATTAAATACTTGGAGGAAAGAGGACACTGGGGATACTTGGATAACTTACAGAATTCGATATAGCTGTTCTTAGAGGGTTTGCAATAATAAGGAGTATTATTTGAAATATACTGCGCCAAGTTACAAACAGGTGAGGTGGGTATTGCAAATTGGTGGTTGGATGACTGTATGGGCCTCATTGCTATTAGCCGTGCCAAGTGCTGTTTTTGCATTGTCTAATAGTGATATTGTCAATGCTACTAGCCCCTCCTCAGTATACATGAGAAAGGGCTTTGAACTGTCGGACGGATCTATCAAAGAGCTTGTTTCTCATAAAACTGGAGTCTCTCTTTATTACTGTAATCCTGTCTCAGTTAGAGCTAATCCCGACATTAACGCTAGGAAAATCACGAGTATAAATGATGGTAACTTTGAGACCTTTGATCTTAAGGCGTCAGCATCAGCAGAAGGCTGGGCAGATGTATTCAAAGATGGAAGGCATATTGGGTATTCTGCACAAGCTGTTAAGAAAGATGGGCAGGTTGATAACATCATCTGTCCACAGCCGAAGTGGCTGACCTTATCAACATTAGAGGTGGCGGGTGTTCAATTTAACGCGGAATTAATTGACCAGCGAGACCTGATAATTAAGGATGGTGATGGGACAGTCCTCTATACACGAAGAGTGAGCGATAAAACTTCTTTATATGAGTTGAATAATGCGAATGGAATATTTGGTTGGATCGTAGGGTGGGATCTGTACGATGACTCACAATACTTTAAGGACATTGACTTTACTGTTGCAAGAGTGGTTGTGCCTTATCTTGATGAAAAAGGTAATCAAGAGGTATGGGATGCAGTTTACCAAGGGGTGCAGAATCTTAAATTTTTGAGCATGCTCTCCGACGTGCATGGCCAAGTACCTATTGTTGCAGGTCTTGGTGTTCGAGGGCCAAGGTTTTGTAACTCTAATGCGTGTGCATGGCACTGGAAGCAGCCAATTTTCGTAACTATTAAGCGAACCAGTAATGGTATTGAAGAAATAATAGATAATGGGGCGTTTGATTTTCAGCTTGTAAAAGGGATGACGCGTGCTGATCAATTCTTATATAACTGGCTGTACTGGAACCCTGGTGGCTTAAGGAAGTTACTTCAAGGTCAGATTGGCCAGCAGATTGAAGCGATAACAACCCAATGCACTCCAAGTAAGTTGGCACTATATAAACATTACTTTATACCTCAATGGGAATGGGCAAGCCCTTTGCATTACGATAGGTCTAACCGCGGTTTGACGATAAAGGACCAAGCCAAAAACCATCTTTCAGACACAGAGTATGAATCCTATTACGAAGATAGGGATGCATCATATGCAGTACTGTTGGATTATTTATGGGGCCCAGAGACTAACGGACATGAATATTTTTACAGTCTTATGGATTGTGTTGAAGGCAGTCCAGAGGATAGAGAGTTAGTTAGAAATATTGTTGGGTACCTAAACCTTCCGCTAGATGCTGATCTGTTGAAAGTCGTCATTGACGAGAGAAAGTGAAATTGATGTCGATAATTTTATTTTGGTAATGGGAATAACGTATACTGCTTGGTAATAGATAAAGTACAGCTAGTCGTTTTTTATGGCTAGCTTTTTGAGTAAAGACTTGGATTTATTTGTGGTTGCTCCTAGCCTAACTATTCACTAAAAAGCATTAATAAAACATGTTAAAAATAGTCAATATCTCAAAATCATTTGAAGACGGTACGGCACAACAAAAAATATTAGATCAACTCTCGTTTGTGATTGAAGCGGGTAAAAGTGTCAGTATTCGAGGGGCATCTGGATCGGGAAAATCGACTCTGTTGCATCTGCTGGCTGCCCTAGATAAACCAGATGAGGGTCAAATACTGCTGGGCGGCGTACTAAGGTCAGACACAACCAACAATATAACTAACGATATAACTAACGATATAACTGCATTGTCGGAGTCACAAGCCGATAATTACAGGATGTCGACAATTGGCATAGTGTTTCAACGATATAATTTGATAGACGTGGTATCGGTGCTCGACAACATTTATTTGCCAGCCAGACTCAATGCTATTAACGGCCGCCCAGTCGATGTAGGCTACATCGACACTATAATTGAGGCTCTGGGCGTCTCAAAGCATATCAACAAACTACCCAATCAGCTCTCGGGAGGCGAACAGCAGCGAGTTGCGATTGCCAGAGCGTTAGCGCATAAGCCTAAATTGCTGTTAGCTGACGAACCTACCGGCAACCTAGATAACAAAAACTCAGTTATTGTTAGCCGCCTATTGATAGATACCTGCGCACAACTTAAAACAACACTGGTATTAGTTACCCATAGCGAAAAAGTCGCCAAACTCACCGATCAACAAGTCTTTTTGAGTGAGGGTCGTTTAGTGAGCGAGGCGAGTTAAACCCATTTTGATAAAAATCACACTCTTTTTTAAACTACTGTTGAGTAGCTACAAATCCACAAAATTTAGTGTGTTGATGCTTATTGCATCGCTTTTAATTGCTGCTTGTGGCTTATCTACCGTATTAATCGTTAATGCTAGCGCCAAACAAAGCTATGCCAGTAACAGTACTTTTTTGATCAGCAATGTTAAATATCAAGTTATCCCTAAAAATACCCAAGCCATACTTACCAAAAGCGATTACGCATATTTGCGCAGGCTCGGCTTTAGCCAACTTATCGCTGTCGCACAAACGTCAACTCATATCTATGCCGAGCAACAAACGCAGACACAGCTAAAGCAACAAAAAGTCTCTATGCGTCGAATAGACATTACGGGCATTGATGCCATCGCGCTATTGCCTTTAATAAGCAGTGGCGTCAAGAGCGCAGGTCTTTCATCACGCCAAAGTGATCAAACTGCAATACTCACTGCTATTCCTTTTTCCATGCCTACCGGTATTGTCCACCCCTCCCTGCTAGCGCAACTGATCGCCAATAGTGATGTATCCATTTTTGACAAGACATTAAATAATTTTTCAATTCCTTTTAATGACGGCAATGATGCTGTTAACGGCAGTAATAACAATGCCGATGTGGAGACGCCAGCGTCAATAAAAACAATCACTTTACCCAAACTCGTTGCACTTAAAGACCCCAGTTTAGGCAATGACATGGTGACCGACATTGGCGAATTCTATCGCTTGTTTCCTGGTAGTAATTTAACGAGTTTACTGTTGGTCAGCGCAAAGGCGGGTCCAGAACTCGATGGACTCGTCAAGGATCTTAGTGCCGTTTTACCTACACATTTGCAGCTAGTTTCGTTGAGTGATGGTGCACCTCAAGGCGAACTCACCAATAGTTTTCACATGAACTTATTGGCCATGGCTTTATTGATGTTTGTCGTGTGCTTGTTCATTGTCATCAACGCTGTCAATTTACTCATCAACGCACGCATGCCTTGGTTTAAGATTTGTCGTCAATTAGGCTTCCCCCGCTACGTTATTTTTGTCAGCCAAATTATAGAAATTGTGTTAATTACTTTTGTGTCCGTCTGCGCAGGTATTTATTTAAGTATTCATTTATCTAATATCGTTGCACCAACGGTGCAGGCCACGCTCGAGGGTTTATATGGCGTAGAAGTTGGGTTTGGCAACACCTCGCTTTTAAGTCTGTTTTTACAGGTATTTGGCATCAGCGTGTGCGGCAGTATTGCTGCGACTGTGGCGCCCTTTAGCTCAAGCAACCAAGCTTTACATTCAACGCAGGCGCACGATAACTTGGCGGCTAATCAAGCAAAATGGCAACGCAACTTTTGGGTGTTATGTATTCTGTTTGCGCTGCTAGCGTGCGCTATATTGTATGCTGCAACAGCGCTATGGCTATTACTCGTCGCTACTGCAACACTTATATTATCGGGCTGTAGTTTATTACTGGCTAATTATCCGCGGGTGATTGATGCAGTTTATCGGCTGATTCCGCATCGCTTTATTATGCTACGTATTAGCACCAAACAAAGTAGCGCTTTATCAGGTAAAACTAAGGTTGCCTGCTGTGCATTTTTTATTGCTGCCACCAGCAATATAGGCATGAACTTAATGGTAGACAGCTTCAGAGGTGCAACCGTGTCGTGGCTAGAATCGCGGCTAGCGACAGATTATTATCTGTATTACGAAGGCAATGTAGATATAGTGGCAATCGGGCACGAGGCCAAAGTAGAGGTGTTTCAGCGCTTTGAAAATAATACTACCTACGAGGGCACCTTACTGCAGCAACATAGCTACCCATCCACCAAGCAGTTTAAAGACGCGATGGTATTTGATAAAGTAGACAATAAAGTTGCCGCCTGGAAAGCATTTCAACAGACGAATGGAGTCTTCGTTAATCAGCAATTTGCGTTCGAGTATAAACTTGACATTAATGACATCATCAATGTTCCGCATCCATCGACGCAACGCTTAACGGCCTATGTCATTAAGGGTATTATTTATGATTTTGGTAACCCTTATCGGCAAATTCTGCTACCACTATCTCAATTTGATGCTGCAATCTCCAAAAGTACAATTTATGCCATCAATACAGATGTAGCGGGACTCGAACGGTTTAAAGTTGCACTAGACATACAAGGCATAGACTCGGAAAAATCTTTATTGGATGCCGCAAAACTATTAGCTATATCTAAACAAACTTTTGATCGTACTTTTATTATTACTGATGGGTTAAATATAGTGACGCTGCTAGTGGCTGGGTTATCTCTCGCCTGTGCAATAGTGGTATTAATGAATGATGCTCGACCACAAAACATGCTATTGCGTAGTTTTGGTGTGTCGGCAATTAAAACCCAGCTACTTGCTCTCTTTCAGTATTTTTTACTATGCTTCATCGCTCTTATCTTTGCCACACCCTTTGGTATTTTATTGAGCTGGGTGCTTATTTATGAAATTAACCTACAGGCATTTCAATGGACTTATCCACTTCAAATCAACACCCTAAAAATTCTTCAAATTTATGCAGTTAGTTTAAGCATTGTACTGTTAATTATCGCTATACCCATTATAAAAGCCGGTAAGCGCCCTTTGATGGAGGATATTCGATGGCTAAATTAAATAAAAAAATCATCAGTCTCAGCCTAGCAGGTGTGTTTTTATTGGGTACTTACTTCGTTGTGACTTCGCAGATAACCCTTAAGACTCAAACTAACATGTCGGTTTTTGGTCGGAACGTGTACGAGCAAAATGATGATTCTAATAATGCCTTAGCGAGTAATATGGGTAAAAAAGCTGATCCAGATTACCACATGAGTTTTCCGCAGGATCATGGCACACACGATCAATTTGATATCGAATGGTGGTATTTAACCGCTAACTTGCAAGATGAGGCTGGTGATCCCTACGGCTTGCAGTGGACATTATTTCGATTTAAAAACTCACGCCCAAGAAGCTCTCAAGCTGAAGGGGATAACTCGTCTTCGTCATTAAAGAATGCTCCTGTTATGTTAAATGAGTCGACTGTATCTTTAGATAAAAAGTGGCATAACGATCAAATATACATGGCACATGCATCCATTCACTCATTAGATACCCATTGGTTTTCCGAAAAATTTGCTCGTGGCGGGGTCGGTAATGCGGGGCTTACAGCGTTGCCACTGAACTTGTTTATTGATGATTGGCAATGGCTAAATAGTGATGGCGATACAGGACTGTTTCCGTCGACACTAACCTTTAACGCAACCGATACCTCAAAACCAAACGCAGAGGCGAGTGCTACATTTACCCTGGATCAGACGGGGCCCTTGGTGCAACATGGTGACAATGGCTTTAGTGTAAAATCGAACAGCGGCCATGCGTCTCACTATTATAGTGCGCCTTTTATCAGTATTGAAGGCGAGCTAACGCAAGCCATCGATACCGTAACGACCGCGCCTATAAAACTCAAAGGTCAGGCGTGGTTTGACCAAGAGTGGACCTCTCAATTACTCGATACTGGTACTCAAGGTTGGGATTGGTTATCACTTCATTTAGATGACGGCAACAAAATAATGGCTTTTAGAATGCGCTTAAAAAATCAAGATGATTATGTGACGGGATCATACATCACCAGCACCGGCGAACAAATCACACTGCAACCAGGCGATATAACGCTACAGCCAGTATCTGTTAAAAAGGTGGATGGTAGGCAATTACCTTTAATCTGGAAACTGATAATCCCCAGTAAAAAAATAGACCTAACCATATCGACAATAAAAGATAAGCAGTGGAATAACGCCGCTGTTCCCTACTATGAGGGAATGGTCAAGATTGAAGGCTCTCATGGTGGCGTCGGCTTTTTAGAATTGACGGGTTACTGAATATAAATACATCACAACTGCATCAATAGTTTTTTGATCTATACGTGCTTACCTCTTACCCCTTAATTTTTACGGACTAGTTTTACGTACTAGCTTTTAAACATTACTTTTAACTAAACGACAAACAGTCTTATCAGACCAACCTGATATGTCTTGAGATAACGCGTGTGTTGCCACCAATGATGCGCACAATAAACAAACAACCCTGATGTAGAAATTCAATTTAACTACCCCCTACAACGTAAGCTTTATATCAGATACTACTGGTATAAGTTTGTTTTATCTATAAGAAGAATACCGATTTAAACCTTACAGCATTTCCTAAACAGAGCTAGCGAACGTCGGTAGCTTTATAGTACTTGATGAGCGAACGCAGCTTAGAGTATGGCTGTAAGGTACTTAAGCGATGTTAGAGCGGGTGCGAAGTGGGTAAGGGTGGCATCAAAAGTTGCAGGCAGAAACTAGGCTGGTTATGCATGCGAATAACCAAATGTGACAAAATACAGCTGATAGATTTATCAAAGGTATATCAAAATAGCATCACATGACGGCATGAGAGAAGGTTCTGGTAGGCCAGTGGGGCCAGTTATAAGGCTACCTCAGAGCTTGAGTTGAACCTGTCAAAGTTAGCTCGTGAGTACACCAATGATGCCTTAGATACGCTGGTAGAAGTCATACAATCAAGCCAGAGTGATTCAGCTAGGATTGCTGCTATTGCGATACTTGATCGAGGTTATGGCAGGCCAACAAAAACGACGTCACTTGAGGTTAACGCACCGTTTGTTGCTACGAAAATACAGTTGGTGGCATACACAGGTTCTTGATTTATCTAACGACGACTTTGCTAGATTAGGGTTTGAAGTTTCCCCTATGTTCCTCAGAAGCGATTTTGTATAAAAAAGCCCAGCATCTAACTGGGCTTTTTGATCCCCAATACATTGAATGTAATGGGTTTATGTGTGGTGGGCCTGGTCAGATTTGAACTGACGACCAAAGGATTATGAGTCCTCTGCGCTAACCGCTGCGCCACAGGCCCGTATGGGAGCCCGCATGATACCCGTGCTGGTGATTGAGATCAAGAATCAGTCGGCCTAAATCACTGATTTAATAGTCTCTTTTTATTTTCGCCCCATGGTAAAGGATGTTCGAAAAGTTTTGGTTGGACTGGTCCCGTACCTGGACACTGCCGGCAGCCATATCTATCTGTGGGCGAGGCAAATAATGGTGTCCTTTCTGGGAACAATGACCGCGCACAGGTGACCAGTTATTGTCGCCAATGGTTTGTTTTGCGCCTGCGGGCATGAAAGACTGCAAAGCAAAGCCTATGCGTCGCTGGTCTTCGCTTTGGTTAGGTTGTGACCCATGAATGATCATGGCATGGTGCAAGGACATTTGGCCTGGTTTGAGTATCAAGTCTACTGCTAAATTGGCATCCACGTTAGTCACTTCTTGGCCACGGGTTAATATATTGTCTGCACCATAGGTGTCTTGGTGGGGTTGGATATCTTTGTGGTGGCTGCCTGGAATCATACTCATGCAACCTGTATAGCGAGTGCTGTGAGTGAGTGCAATCCAAGGGGTGACAAAATTACGGGGCGTGATGCCCATGTAGGTCGCGTCTTGGTGCCAACTTACAAAATGGCTGGAGCTGGGCTCTTTGATAAATAAAACACTACCCCACAAAGAAAAGTTTGAACCCAAAAGGTCCTCTACCGCATCAAGAACTTTTGGGTGGTATGCCAGATCATCTAGAAATTTAAAGCACAGGTGTCCATTATTGCGGTTAACACCTGTTAAATCCTTGGGGTATTTTGCTTCTGCAGCTTTTAATTTTGCCGCATAGGCATTGGCTTCATCCTCGGACATGACATTGATCGGAGAGATGAAACCCTCTTTATGGTAGCTTTCAATTTGATGTTGACTAAGCACTTTGCCCATTAGAGGTGCTCCAATTTTTAAGGTTAAGATTTTAAGTATTAGATATTAGGTATTCAGATTCAAGCTAAGTGTTAGGTGACCGACACCATAGGGATTTGTCCATCAGTGTCTGCAATAAGGTATAATTTAACGGTTGAACGATATTAGGTGTAAGTCAGCATGTCCAAAGACGTTAATTACCAAAACAATCCCCTGCATGGCTTGAACTTAAAAACCATGCTTACAGAAATTGTGGACCACTACGGTTTTGAGATTCTGCATGCGTATCTGTATATTCATAGTTTTAAAACCAACCCAAGTGTCGATTCTAGCGTTAAATTCTTGAAGAAAACACAATGGGCGCGTGAAAAAGTTGAAGCTTTTTATTTGTACAAATTTAAAAATTTGCCAAAAGTATCAAGTGATCAATTCGAGCTACCACCGCGTGACCGCATCATTCCTGAAGACCAAAGTCCAGGTACACCTTGTGAGTTGAGCTTAGAAGATGCCGAAGTGCTGCAACAACAGCGTAAAAGTAGGGCTAACGAGTATGATAAATTAGCGGGGCGCGACAGCCCTAAAGATTGGCAGCCTAGTCAAACTAAACCCAAGACTCAAGACAAACCTTGGTCTAAACAAGGGGGTAAGTCACCTTGGAAGCCCCAAGCAAAGTTAACATCTTCCGCTGAAGTCAAAGTCAGTGGCACTACCCTTGACCCGTGGGCTAACTCACGTAACAAGTTCAAGTCGTAAGCTCAGGTTTTAGTTTGGGTCGCTAGTCTGGACCATCTACGAGCTTGGGCTAGCGTGGATGAGGCCTCGCCATTTGTGGCTTGTGTAGGTGCAGCGTCTCTCTATATAAGGTATACAGGCCTGAAGTTAAGATTAAACTGCTGCCAATGAGAGTCAAGTGACTAGGCCATTCGTCAAATATAAAAATCCCAAATACCATAGCCAACGGTAGGGAAATGTATTCAAATGGAGCCGCCAGAGCAGACTCAGCGTGCCGGTATGCCTGGCTAATAAGATAACCCCCTAAAGCGCTTCCTGCACCCAATAAAATAAACAGCTTGGTATCATCAGACTGCCAAGGCCCCCATGGCCGCAGCAGAAAGTTTAGAGACGGACTACTCACATCGTTAAAACTGCCATCTCCCACAACCACCCACATGGCAGTACTGACAACGACAAAGGTGATTTGAATATAAAACGTCATAGTCGCAGCTGACTCAGTATGACGCATGGTGCGAGTCAGTGTGTGCAGACTGGCATAACAAAAAGCTGCACCAATAGGCAGTAAGGACGCAAACATAAATTGACTGCTGCCTGGCTGCACCATAATCAAGACACCCAAGAAACCTAGGCCGATAGCGAACCAGCGGTGCAGGCCAACATGTTCTTTGAGAAAGATGATCGAGAATAGGGTGATGACACTGGGACTGATAAAGAACAACGCCACGGCATCAGCAAGTGGCATAGCTACCAAGCCTAGAAAAAACAACATGTTGGCCATTACCACACAGCTGCCCCGAACTATATGTCGGGCTAGACGCTTAGTTTTTAAACTCTTTAGGCCGCCAGAGCCTGCCAGTAGTAAGATGAAAATGAGGGCGATACCAATCAAGGAACGCAGCAGCACAATCTGGTGCAGTGCATAGGCGTTGCTTAGAAATTTAATGGTGACATCGGTGGTGGAGAAACATACGCTGGCGCCAATGGCAGACATGATGCCTAGGGCATTGTTTGATTTAAATAGGTTGCTGAACATAAACACATAGCCAACGATTGAACGTACCGCAATATAGCGAATTTATCCGCAACAATACAGGCTTATAATGCCATTGAGTGAGGCTGTTAGATGCTGGTGTTAGCAGGGCAGTGAAGACTGCCACCTAACAGACCATTGGGGCCTGGTAGGAATGGCAGACTATCAAGGTAATACTTAGTCTTCGATAA
>Ga0206127_1005498_pt1 | contig 10645 bp, 2 predicted proteins | sample Helgoland_Spring_6_FD_148646 | JGI IMG/M metagenome (GOLD analysis project Ga0206127, IMG submission 148646) | Pelagic subsurface seawater microbial communities from Kabeltonne, Helgoland, North Sea - Helgoland_Spring_Bloom_20160419_1 | ecosystem: Environmental > Aquatic > Marine > Epipelagic ...
ATTAACATCTGCAACACCACACAATGGAAGAAAAGAGAGTTTTGCTAATTTGATCAATATGATTGAGCCTACAGCCATTCCTAAAAGTGGAAACTATTCTAAAGAAGATGTAGAGCCCTATTATGTTAGACGATTTAAAAATGACATTGAAGACGCTGCAGTGAGAGAAAATTTCCAAGAACGAGAAATTGTACGATTACAAACAGAACTATCTGAGCAAGAAGTAGAATTTTTAAGTTACCAACAGAATTTAAGAATCCAGGCGTTGGGTGCACTTAAACAAGGAAAATCTAAAGACGACTTTTTGTTTTCTATAATGATTTTTAAGGCATTTATGTCTTCTCCAATGGCTGCATTAAGTTCAATAGAAAACAGATTAGAAAAAGTTAAAAACCTATCGAGTACTTCCAACAAGTATGAAGATAGTATAGAGGTATTAGAAGAGCATCAAAGGCTTTTAAAAAACATTCTTGAAAGTAATGCAGATAGCAAGTATAAAAAGCTGAAGCTTACTCTAATGGAACAAGGTTGGTCTGGTAAAAAGAAGGATGAACGTTACGTTGTATTTGCTGAGCGTATAGCAACCCTAGATTATTTAAAAGATAATTTAATTAAAGATTTTGGGTTAAAAAAAGATGCTATCGAGTCATTTAGTGGAAGCGACAGTGATGTAGAGCAACAAAAAAAGATTGAAGATTTTGGCCAAGGTGATAGTAAAGTAAGAATACTACTATGTTCTGACGCAGGGTCTCAAGGGGTCAATCTTCACTTTTATTGTAATAGGATGGTAAATTATGATATTCCTTGGTCATTGATAACATTAGAACAGCGTAATGGAAGAATAGATAGATATGGGCAAAAGAAAACGCCTTATATCTATTATCTAGTTGCACATACAGAAACCGAAGCAATTAAGACTGATTTACATATTATTAATAAGCTTACGATTAAGGAGGAAGAAGTACATAAAACACTCGGAGATGCCGGTTCTGTTATGCACTTACATGACGCGAATGAAGAAGAAAAGAAAACAATCGAGGCACTACAAAATGGAGATAAAAGCTTTTTAGAAAAAGAAGAAGAATTTGATTTCAGTTCCCTTTTTGATGATTCTGAAAACACCTCTTCAATTATTACGGACAATCCTTATGAAGAAGCCGTTACTGTTTTTCCTGATGATTACAATTACTACAAGCAACTATTTGGACAGTTAGAAAGCTCTAAATTAATAAGTGCCGGAGACTATGAATTTAATGATATAGATGCTTATTTAGAGCTAGCCAATACAAAAGAGTTAAATAATATTTTATACGATATGCCACCGGAATCTAAACCAAAAGTGGGCGAATTATTTAAGTTAACACTTGATAAGGATTTAGTACAAAATGCAATAGAAAATGCGAGAAAAAAGAAGGGGGATTGGGCAGAATTTCAAATTCTATATGATTTACACCCTGCCATTAAATATTTCATGACAAAATTAGAGGCTAGTGTTCCTAAAAACCAAGCCTTAGCAGCTAAGGTTTCTTCTAAAATTTCAAAGGGAACAGCCTGGTATATATTACACGGTCAAGTTTCTAACAATCTAGGACAACCTGTTATTTCTGACTTCTTTGTGTTGGGGTTTGATGGGATAAAAGTAATTGAAAGTCTAGGTATAGCAGATTTTATAGAAAAGTTTAAACTTAATAATGAGCTTTTTACAGAAGCAATAAGCGATGATGAATTGGATACGCTACACAGTAATTTACCTAAGGTTATAGATTATGCTCAAGACGTTCAGATGAAAAAAGAGCAAGACAAGCTTATAAATTTAATGTTAGACAAGGCTTCCAAATATGAAGAGCATTTAAACAAATGGAAAGCAGCATCATTAGAGCAGATGGAACTTCGTTTTGAAGAAACTGCAGATTCTGTATTTAGTAGAAAAAAGAAAGAAAAACAAGAACAAGAAATTCAAACAATTGCAGATAGTTCAAGCCAGTATATGAAAGATATGGTGGCATTAGACCAAGAGGCATATATTAAAGTAATGGCAGTATTTTTTAATTAAAAAGAGATGATAAAATTTATAGACAACATAGGTGATTTCTTCTCTTCAAACTACTTTGACGAAGACTTTGTTAAAAAGGTACACTCAAAATCTGGATATAGTTTTGATGACCAGAAAGAGTTACAAAAAAGAATCACGCCTTTAAAAGATAAGTACTACCGCTACAAACAAAACATCATTGAGGGTAGATTAAGAATTAAGGATAAGATTTACGAAACGCACCAATTTCACTCACTCTTATTAAATGCCTTGGGCTATGATGGTGATCATCATCAATACAACGAGCCATTTCATTTTAAAGAAAAAGAAGTTCTTCCGGTAAGGCATAAGTTGTATCGTGGAGATAAGTTGCATTTATTAATTATGGAAATGCAACCCTTAATTAAAGAAGGAGATGAAGAGCCGGACGGCTTATTTGAGCAGCGTTACAATATTGAAGAAGAAGAACTCGAGTCTAAAGAACAGCGATACCACAGGGTGCAATGGAGTCGTGTTTTTAAAATTTCAGAAGAACTAAAGATTTCTCCTGTTATTATCAATAAGGCTATTTCTGAGTTGAGTTTATTGGATCAAAAAGACAGACCACAATACATACTTTTATTAGCAGGAAATAAAGTCTTTTTGATTGAAGTAGAAAAATGGTTTAGAGGCTCCTATTTACAATTAGATTTAGAAGAACTATTTACGGAAGCCACCATTGAGCGTAAATACTATTCGTTATTCTATTTGATGCTATCGAAAGAGATGTTGGCTCCAGATAGCGAAATGGTGCTGATGGACCAATTGGAAGAAGATAGCCATAAGAGTGCCTATGAAGTAACCAAAGACTTAAAGGAAGGAATCATCCATGCGGTAGAGGCGCTTGCAAATGAAGCGTTACATTATAAAAAGGGAATTTTAAAGGAGGAGTTTGATGAGTCTGACGATACCTTTGAAGCAGAAATCAAGGATGATTGTTTAAGCATCGTTTATCGTTTACTTTTTGTGTTTTATGCAGAGTCGAGAGCTGATTTGGATATTTTACCTATTTCAGACAGTGTCTATCAAAAAGGATATTCTCTGGAAATGTTACGTGATTTAGAGCAAACTAAGTTGGTGACAGATCATAGTTTAAACGGTTATTTCTTTCACGACTCTTTAAAACAATTGTTCCAATTAATGAGCAGTGGTTATCGTGAGAACGAAAACGGGTCTAACAAGAGTTTTAGAATTCGACACATTGATTCTCCCATGTTTGATGATACTAAATTGCATCACTTGAGCAATGTAAAGTTTAGAAACTATGTATGGCAAGATGTAATTTGCCAATTATCACTTTCAAGGCAACAAAACAAAAAAGCAAGAGGAAGAATCTCTTATGCTAACTTAGGTATAAACCAATTGGGTAGTGTATATGAAAGCTTACTGGCTTATCGGGGATTTTATGCTGAAGAAGATTACATAGAGGTACACCCTAAAAAGAAACCTAAAGAAGGAACGCTATTAGTGCAGCGTAAACGAAGAGATGATTTCCATGAAGATGAAGTACTAAAAGACGAATCTGGTAAAGAGGTCGTGATACCTAAAGGACAGTTCGTGTATCGTTTGAGTGGCCGAGACAGACAGAAGTCGGCTTCTTATTATACACCCGAGGTTTTAACACAATGTACCGTAAAGTACACGCTTAAAGGCATTTTAGAGAAAGTAGAAAATGGCGAAATGAAAGCCTTAGAACTGCTCGATTTAAAATTGCTCGAACCAGCCATGGGAGCAGCTGCTTTCCATAATGAGTTGATTAATCAATTAGCCGAGGCTTACTTAAGCTACCGACAAAAAGAAAAGAAGGAGAAAATATCTCCTGAGAAATACCGAGAAGAACTTCAAAAAGTAAAAGCCTACATTGCCACCAATAATGCCTATGGGGTCGATTTAAACCCTACAGCTATTGAGCTGGGGAAGCTTTCACTTTGGCTAAATGTGATCCATAAGGATATGGAGACACCTTTCTTTGCCAATCGTTTAGCGGTTGGTAATGCAGTGGTTGGAGCTTGGTTTAAAGTATATACTGAAGCTCAGCTGAAAAAGAAATGGTGGGAAAAAGCACCCAAACTATTACAGTTGGGACCAAATGGTGAAAAGCGAAAAAAGAATGAAATCTATCATTTCTTATTGCCAGATAAAGGCATGGTGCCAAGTGCAGGGATAAAATTATTGAAAGATGAATTTCCGACCCATGCATCACGTGTTACGGATTGGCGAAAAGCAGCCATTAAACCTATTTCAGCAGGAGAGTTTTTGCAATTACAAAAAATATGTGAGTCAATAGATGAGCAGTTGGAAGAGTATTACACTTTTCAAAAGCGATTAAACGCACAAACCAAAAATAAGGTAGACATCTGGGGTGGTTTTAAAGATGAAGAGCAAATTGGCTTGAATCTTCGCTCATATGACGAAAAAGAACAATTGAACGACCAGCGTAACCGCCAATCTGCTCCCTACTATAAATTAAAAATGGTAATGGACTACTGGTGTAGCTTATGGTTTTGGGATGTGCGAAAAGCAGCCCATTTACCAACACGCCAACAATACATCAATGACATTGCTAGCATCTTAAATATTGATTTAACCAAACAGCCTAAAGCTGAAAAATTAGCTAATAACTATATCTTAGAAGTAACCCCTTCTTTGTTTGAAGAGCCTTCTGTTGGAGAACAGGCACAACAACAAATTATTGAAAAAACCCAAAAGGGTGATTTGTTTGATAATAAAGAGCGCTTGGAAGAGGTGAAGAATTCAAGTGCAAAGCACCGCTTCTTTCACAATCAATTGGAATTTATTGAAGTATTTAAGGAAAGAGGTGGCTTTGATTTAATAGTTGGTAATCCTCCCTGGGTAAATATAACCATGGATGAAGCAGGAATTCTTTCAGAAAGAAATCCAGAAATATTTATAAGAAAATTGTCTGCTCCTAAAGTTCGAAAAATTGCTTCTGATATTCTATTAGAAAACCCCGATTTACAAACTCTCTATGAAGATGAATTTATATGGTCAGAATCAACAAAAGAATTTTTAGGTAGTTTTCAAAATTACCCGCTATTACAAGGTCAAAGAAATAATTTATACAAATCTATATTAACAAACAGCTTTTGCTTAACATATAATAAGGGACTTATAGGTCTAGTTCATCCTGAGGGACCATATGATGATCCAAAAGGGCAAGAGTTAAGAAAAGAAGTATACACAAGATTAAAGTATCACTTTCAGTTCAAGAATGAGTTAATGCTCTTTTCTGAGATTGATCATCATAACTTTTATGGAGTACATATTTATGCTGGTAGTCAGAATGAAATAGATTTTATAAATATTAATAATTTATTTCATACTAGAACAATTGATGCAAGTTTTGTTCATGACGGGAATGGTATGGCTGGTGGTATTAAGGTAAAGGATTCATTAACTGGCAAAATGGATTGGAATATTTCTCCACATAAAGATCGTATTATTAGAATTACAGAAAGGGAATTGGTGATTTTAGCTAAAACCTTTGAAAATTCTGATAATGGAAAAATAGCAAAACTAGTAGCCATTCATTCAATTCAAATTTTAAATGTATTAAAAAGACTTAGTGAATTTGAGGGAATTATTTCTGATAACACTTATTATTCTACTGATGCATTAAATGAAACTAATGCTCCAAGGGAAGGAATCTTAATTCGAGATACTAAATACCCAAATTTGGAGAGTTATGAGATGATTTATAGCGGACCACATTTTTTTGTCTCAAACCCTATTTACAAGACACCTAGAGAAATATGTAAATTAAACTCTGATTACGATATAGTTGATTTATCATCAATTGATGAATCCTATATTGCAAGAACTAATTATATACCAGGAATTGATTTAAATAAATTTATTAAACTCATTGGAGCTAATACTGATTGGATTGAAGATTATAGAGTTTGCTTTAGTAAAATGTTATCAATAACAGGAGAAAGAACACTGCAGCCAGCAATTATGCCACCAAAGGCATCACATATTCATGGTGTAAATTCAGTACAATTTGAAAAAGAAAGTAAATTGATAGAATTTACTGGACTATGCTCATCAGTTATTTTTGACTTTTATACTAAAACTCTAGCTAAACCAAATTTAACTCCTGACTTGATTAAAGATTATCCAATAGGGATTGAGCCTTTATTTACCAAGCAGTTGTTTTCAAGAACATTAGTTTTAAATTGTCTAAATACTAATTATAAGCAATTATGGGAGAATAATTGGAAAGAAGAGTTTAAAAATGATAATTGGAGTAAAAATGATAAACGCTTAAAGCCATTTGTTGGATTGACTAAGGATTGGCAATGGGAAATACCGTTAAGAAATTATTTTGAAAGAAGACTAGCCTTAGTAGAAATAGATGTTATTACGGCTATGGCTTTAGGTTTAACCCTAGAAGAATTAATTCTTATTTACAATGTACAGTTTCCTGTACTCCAGCAAAATGAAGATGATACTTGGTATGACATTAAAGGTAATATTGTCTTTACTTGTTCAAAAGGGCTAACAGGTGTTGGAGTAGATCGCCCTGTTTGGAAAACTATTAAAGATCTAAAAGCCGGAGAAACTTATGAGCATACCATAGAGAAAAGCGAATTATACAAGGGTAAAAAAGTAACCTACTATGCTCCATTTGATAAATGTGATAGAGTAGAAGATTATAAAACCGCTTGGGCGCATTTTGAGAAGGTTTTTAAAGAGGAAGAGGAATGATTACTGCAGAGGATATAAAGAGTATTGCTGCTTCGGGGGAAGGATACAACGCCGAGTTTAAGGTTAGACTTCCGAGTAAAGTTAAAGAAGTTACTGAGGAAATTTGTGCCTTTGCAAATGCTGCTGGTGGTACGCTGCTTATTGGAGTGGATGATGACAATGTAATTCAGGGAACAACTATTGACAATGGAAAACGGTCTTCAATACAAAATTCAATTCGAGAAATAACGCCAACTATAAACTGCCAAGTTTATCCTGTAGATGTGAATGGTAAAGAAATATGGGTAATTGAGGTTTTATCTGGAAAACAAAAACCATACGTCTTAAGCGGTTCGATATATGTCCGAATTGGGCCGAATTCTCAAAAATTAACTTCAGTCGAAGAAATGCGTGACTTTTTTCAGCAATCTGACCGCATATATTTTGACGAATCACCGTGTCCTGGTTTTAATATTGAAAGTCAAATTAATAGTGATTTATTAAGTGAATTTAAATCAGAAGCAAACCTCTCACCTGCTGTGTCTAATGAGCAGGTGTTTAACAATTTAAAACTTGTTGATGAGGATGGTGTTTTTAAAAATGGAGCCGTTTTGTTTTTTGGAAATGAACCTAAGACCTATATAGATTCAGCTGTTATTCGATGTGTTGCTTTTGATGGAATTGACAAAAGGTTCATTGCAGATGATAAAGAGTTTAAAGGTCCACTCTATTTTCAATATAAAGAAGCGATACAATGGCTTAAAAAGAAGTTAGATGTGCGTTATGAGATAGAAGGAAGTACTGGACCAAGAGAGGAATTTTGGGAAATTCCGAAAACTGTTTTTAAAGAGACTATTATAAACGCTCTCGCTCATAGAGATTATTATGATAAAGGAGCAAAAATAACAATTGAACTTTTTGATGACCGAGTTGAGGTATCGAACCCCGGTGGATTGGTAAGCGCTATCTCTTCACGTGATTTTGGGAAAAGAAGTCATAGCCGAAATCCTTTAATTTTTGGGCTTTTTTCTAGAATGCGAATGGTAGAGCAAATAGGTTCGGGAATCGGTCGTATTAAAGACTTGATGGAAGAAAGTAATCTACCAGCTCCTCAATTCTCTTTTGATGGGATGTTTACCGTATTACTTTATCGACCTCTCGATTTTGACAAGTGGGTAAATAAGTGGGTAGATAGTTTGACAAATAATCGAATTGCTATTTTAAGAGCAATACATAATGATAATAAAATAACAAAGAAAGACCTTGAATCTCTAGTAGGCATAGGTTCTACGGCTATGGATAATAATTTGAAATTCCTAAAAGAACTTGGATTGTTAGATAGAATTGGTACCAAAGGAGGCACTTGGTTAATACACTATGTGGTACCAGACGTGGGTAAATAAGGTGGGTAAATAAAAGAACCCTAAACCCAGTATTTAAAAGCGTTTTAAAGTTACTGGTACCAGAATAGGGTAAATAAAGAGGGTAAATAATTTAAAGATAAACAAACGATGCTACCATTACAACAAGCTTACGAGGTAAAGCAATCTATTATAGAATACTTGAAAGCTACATTTAGTTTTAAAGAAAAAGTGGTGTCTGATGCTTTTTACAATTTTATTGAGGACCCAAAAGAAGGTATCTTCAAAGGACCCTATGTTTCTTTGAAATTACCATTTGAAACCTCCCAAGGCACTGAAGAAATGCCATTGGAAATAGTGCCCAACTTCCCACCGTACAAACACCAGTTTGAAGCATTTAAAAGATTACACACCAAAAACAACCACAAGCCTGAACCAACTTTGTTAACTACTGGTACTGGTTCTGGTAAAACGGAGTCGTTCTTGTTTCCAATTTTGGACTATTGCTACAAGCACAGAAACGAAAGAGGTATTAAGGTAATTATACTGTATCCTATGAATGCTTTGGCAACAGACCAAGCGAAACGTTTAGCAGAAGCCATAAACGAAGATGAGCGACTCAGAGGCGCTGTAACGGCAGGCTTATTTATTGGAGAAGGCAAAGACAAGGGGAAATTCCCAAAAAACATGGGAGAAACTCATGTAATAGAAAACAGAGATGAGATTGTAAGCAATCCACCAGACATATTGCTAACCAACTTTAAGATGTTGGATTATGGGTTAATGCGTCATAACTTTCATTCTTTATGGTCACATAATTTTGATAACCCTGAATTATTAAGATTCCTAGTGTTAGATGAATTGCACACCTATGATGGAGCTCAAGGAACTGATGTTGCCAACCTTATTCGTAGATTAAAGCTTAAATTAAACACACCCAAAGGTCATTTATGCCCAGTAGGTACCTCAGCAACCATAGGGAAAGGAGAAGATTCTGTTAAACTATTAACCAAATATGCTTCCGATGTTTTTGGTGAGAAATTCACACCAGAATCTGTAATCATTGAGCACCGTTTGAATTCTGACCAGTTTTTTACAGTACCAGAAAATGACTTAGATGCCTTTATTCCAAGACTCGTAGGCTTGCAACAAAGCCGAATGGGTATCAATGAAAATTATATTGATTACATTATTCGCCAAAAAAAATTATGGCAGTTACCTGAAAATATTGATGCTTTCAATTTATCAAGTGAACTAAAGAAACTAAAAGTTGTAAAAGACATCAGTAGAGTTGCTTCAGATAGTATTATTTCTATTGCAGATTTAATAGCTAAAGTAGAAGCCATCAATCCTGAGTTTAAAAAACTACCTCAATATGAAGCTGAAGGAGATTTCTCTCCAAAAGAAGAAATCATTACTTCCATACTCGCATTAGTAGCTGAAGCAAAATCAGACGAGAAAGGGAGATTTCCGTTCTTGTTTCTTCAAATCCAAATTTGGGTAAGAGAGATGAGTGGTTTACTCCGTGAGTTTAATGAAGAACCGAAATTTACTTGGCGAGATAAAATTGCTGGTAAAGAAGAAAATGCTGCACTACCTCCTTACTTCTGTAGGGAGTGTGGAGCAAGCGGTTGGTTAGCTGTAAAACATGATAACAGAAATCAATTTGAGCTCGATCCGTTAGAGGTTTATGAATATTACTTTTCCAATCATAAGAACATCTATTTTACCAATACTTATGATGAGACTCATTTTGGAATAGATGAATACGATCCATCTACCACGATAACCCCTCATGTGCATCAGGTAGATTTAAAACACTTGGATCATACTACCCATCAAAGGATGCATATGGTTGCTTATAGAAAGGTAAAAGACAAGAAAAATATACACACCTGTCCTGAATGCAACTCGATAAACGATATGAGCATTATAGGTACGCGTATTGCAACTCTAAATTCGGTATCTGTGAGTCAAGTATTATCCTCAGACTTGGATGAACGAGGAGAGAAATACCGTAAGGTATTGGCTTTTACGAATGGGGTTCAAGATGCAGCACATCAAGCAGGTTTTGTCGAAGCCAGAAATTACCGTTTTACTTTTAGAGCCTCTCTACAAAAGGTAATCAACCAAATAGGGAAACCTGTTGATTTAGAAACTTTAAAAGATGAGTTTATTAAATACTGGAAAACCAATGCTGACCCACAGGAGGTTAATCATTTAGAAGCTTATTTCTATCGCTTCTTCCCTTCAGACTATATAGGTAAAGCGCAAGTAGAAGATTACCGAAATCCAAGCACCAATTCATTCTCTAAAGCTTTTGAAAAGGAGTTTGATACAAGAATCCATTGGGAGATTTTATCTGAATTTGGATATAACGCTTCGATTGGTCGCACGCTAGAAAAAACAGGTTCATCTGCAGTGAGTTTTAATAAATCTCTTTTTGCGACAACCTATGACCAAATAAAGGATTGGTTGGAAAAAAATAATCTAGAAACTATAG
>Ga0206127_1005502_pt1 | contig 10638 bp, 8 predicted proteins | sample Helgoland_Spring_6_FD_148646 | JGI IMG/M metagenome (GOLD analysis project Ga0206127, IMG submission 148646) | Pelagic subsurface seawater microbial communities from Kabeltonne, Helgoland, North Sea - Helgoland_Spring_Bloom_20160419_1 | ecosystem: Environmental > Aquatic > Marine > Epipelagic ...
CTTCATGCCTGCATCACCAGTAGTCCAGCCAGCAGGACAAACTTCGCCGTGCTCTTCGTGGAAGTTTAGTGCGTCAACCATACGCAGCATCTCGTCAACATTGCGACCCAGTGGCAGATCATTAACCACCTGATGACGAACCATACCCTCTTCATCAATAAGGAAAGAGGCGCGGAATGCTATACCAGCTTCCGGATGCTCAACATCGTAAGCATTGCAGATCTCATGCTTAACATCAGCAACCAATGTGTATTTCACCTGACCAATACCGCCATCATTGATAGCAGTGTTTCGCCATGCGTTGTGAGAGAACTGAGAGTCGATTGAAACACCGATAACTTCTACACCGCGGCTTTGGAATTCTGCATAACGGTGATCAAATGCGATCAGTTCTGATGGGCAGACAAAGGTGAAATCCAAAGGATAAAAGAAGATCACTGCCTTCTTGCCCTTAATGCTTTCTGCCAGATTAAAATTCTCAACAATTTCGCCGCTGCCAGTTACTGCTGCTGCAGTAAAGTCAGGGGCTGACCGTCCAACTAATACACCCATTTGAATACTCCTGTGATAATCATTAATAAAAAGATAAGTCTGCTGCGAGTCACTTAACCCGCAACATCTATTGAATAAATTTATTCTTCGGTTGGTGCCGCTTCGTCGATCAGGGGCTTTAACTCACCCTTCTCGTGCATCTCAGTGACAATATCACAGCCACCGATAAGCTCGCCATTAACCCACAGCTGTGGGAAAGTCGGCCAGTTGCCAAAGGTTGGCAAGTTAGCACGAATCTCTGGGTTAGATAGAATATCTACATAGGCAAAACGCTGACCACAACCCATTAGGGCCTGAACGGTACGAGCAGAAAAGCCACACTGGGGCTGATTCGGCGAACCTTTCATATAAAGAATAATAGTGTTTTTTTCTACCTGATCACGAATGGTTTCCATAATGTCCATAAAGACAAATTCCTCTGAATTAATTAGCAACTGCGAATGAGGCTCATTTTACCCGTTTCCGAGTATTGACGACACTACCGAAACCGATTTTTTCGCACAATACCGACCATACGCAGCAATTAATAAGCTGGATTGCCTTAAATAATACTCAAACGCAAATGAGAACGATTTGCATTTGCGTTTAGATGGCAGTATAGTCCCACTTCAATTTGACCAGACCCTAACTTCACGGACAAATATTCGCAGACTGTTCAGGCTAAAACACAAATATAGACATAAGGAACTAACACCATGAAGAAGCAACTTCTCGCCGCATTTATTGGCTTGAATATCACTGCCGTCGCTCAGGCCGCAACGCCAAGCGCTGAAGAAATGTGGGAAATTATCCAGCAGCAGCAAGAACAGATTTCCACACTTAAAGAACAGTTAAGCAACAATGATTCACGAATCAGCGAAACCGAAATCATCGCTGAAGCGACTATTTCTGCTGTAGAGCAGATATCTCTGGCGCCAGCTGCCAGCAGCAAGACAACTCTCGGTGGTTATGGCGAAGTTCACTACAACAACCTAGAGAAAGACGACGGTATTGGCGACAAAAATGAAGTCGACTTCCATCGCTTTGTTTTATTCACTTCACATCAGTTCACTGACAGCATCCGCTTCTTCTCTGAACTGGAAGTTGAGCACAGCATTGCAGGTGATGGTCAGGTTGGTGAAGTTGAGCTCGAGCAAGCCTTTATCGAATGGGATATTTCAGCAAACCAAAGCGCTAAAGCCGGTTTGTTCCTGATGCCTATCGGCATCATCAATGAAACCCACGAGCCAAACACCTTTTACGGTACCGAACGCAATAACGTCGAGAAATACATTATTCCAGCCACCTGGTGGGAAGCCGGCGCGGCACTCAACGGTGAACTAGCTCAGGGCCTTAGCTATGATATTGCTGCTCACTCTGGACTGTTTATGGATGACGGTGAATACAAACCTCGCGATGGTCGCCAAAAAGTCGGCAAAGCCAAAGCCGACGATATGGCTTTTACTGGCCGCTTAAAATATACCGCGATTCCCGGCCTCGAACTGGCTACATCGGTTCAACGTCAAAACGATGTGCGTCAGGGTGAAGGCGAAGGGATTAGTGGAACACTGATTGAAACACACCTAGCTTGGCAAAAGAACGATTTCCAACTGCGTGCACTTTATGCAGCATGGGATTTCGATACTGCGATCAACGATATCAAACAGGGTGCTGATGAACAGACAGGTTTCTATATAGAGCCTTCCTACAAGCTCACCGATAAGATTGGTGTCTTTGCTCGCTTTAGTGAATACGACAACACTGCCGGCAGTTCAGTTGATAGCGCAGTTGAACAGTTTGATATTGGAATTAATTACTGGCTACACCCGAATGTAGTCTTTAAAATGGACTACCAAGATCAAGACAATAACTCGGGCACAGGTAGTGATGGATTTAATATCGGTGTTGGGTTTTCCTATTAATAAGAAGACCATCATCAAAAAGAAAAGCTTGAATGTTTAACAGCGCCTACAACAGAATATTTTTTGTAGGCCTGTTGGCCACAACCCTCTTGGCATCTCCTCTATTGAGCGCCAAGGGGGTTTTTCAGTCTGGTCCAGATTTTTTCGCTGAAGTTTTTGCGCCACACAAACCCCAGTCGAAAGTTCTCTGGATGACCGCCGATATCCGCCAGCAGGCTGAGAAAATATTGGATCGTCCAGTAGTGGGCTTGCGTGTTCGCTATCATCAGTTGGATGGTAAAACCGCATGGATTCTTGAAGAGATCGGTAAAGAAATGCCCATTACTATCGGCGTGGTTATTAATCAGCACAAGATCGCCAAGGTGAAAATTCTCGCCTACCGCGAAAGCCGTGGCGGTGAAGTGCGCTACCCGGCTTATATGGCTCAATATGAAGGGGCAGTTCTAACCGATCAGCGAAAACTGGATAAGTCTATCGACGGCATAACCGGCGCAACGCTCTCGGTATGGGCGGTGAATAAGGTAGCGGCTCTGGCTTTGTACTATCATGGTCTGGTGAATCCAGTTGAAAGTACAAATGGACAGTCCAAATAAATAAGCGAGTTTCGGTGAAATCAATAAAACCCTCAAGAACAAATATTATCTGGCACCGCCGTCTCGGCCTGTCAGTATTTTTAGTGCTGATTTTTCTCGCTATCAGCGGCATTGCCCTAAACCATTCGCCGGCACTAAAGCTCAGCAAAACAAATCTTTCAAACAACTGGTTGCTGTCATGGTACGGGTTGGAAAAACCCGCAATTAATGGTTTTAAGCTGCAAGATAAGTGGCTCTACCAGAATGGAAACAACCAGCTGTTTTTAGACGGCCAAAGCGTGGCACCCTGCTCTGCACCGCTGCGTTCGGGGGTAGGAAACGCCCAAAGCATTTTTGCTCTGTGTGCCAATGCACTGGTTATGCTGACCGAAAATGGCGCATTATTGGAAACTTTCAGCCAGCTCGACGGCCTGCCGGCCAATGTTCAGGCTGTTGCTGCTGTCGAGGATAGCCTGTATCTTTTGACTGATTCAGCAGTTCTTGGATTCGATCCCGACAGTCTGGCAGTGACAGCCACAGCTAAAACCCCTGCCGCTTTATCGGAATCCCTGACGGTAATGGCAGCAGTGCCTGAATCACTTACGGAACAGCTTGATGAGACTGGCCCGAGTATCTCCCTAGAGACAGTTATCCTCGACCTTCACAGCGGTCGTTTCTTTGGCCAATTTGGGGTTTTATTTGTCGATATTATTGGCCTGTTGGTGTGTATTCTTTCCATTACTGGCCTCTGGGCTTGGCTGAGCCGCCTGCGGCAGATCAATCAATAGCGGCTGTTAACCTACCTATACCGCAATCCAATATTGCCAGCCTTATTAAACCACGATATTATTTGCTACCAAGTAAGGCACCATAATGATGGTTACAACCAAACGGGCAGCACAGCTGCCTTTTTTTGTTGTATTAAAAGTTGTATTAAAAAGCTGCGTTAAAAAGCTGCGTTAAAAACACGCAAAGGATGCTAAAAAGACAATGACGACTAAAGCATTAATGAATACCTATGGCACCAAAGCCGCCACCCTAGTTAAGGGCGAAGGCGCTTGGCTGTGGGACGACAAGGGTAATAAATACCTCGATGCACTTTCAGGCATCGCGGTCTGCGGCCTAGGCCACTCTCACCCAGCTATTGCAGCGGCAGTTTGTGCACAGGCTTCGGTTTTAACCCATTGTTCAAACTTCTTTGCGATTCCCAATCAGGTGATGCTCGCGGACAAACTCTGCGCGGCTTCGGGTATGGACAAAGTATTCTTTGGTAATTCTGGCGCTGAAGCCAATGAAGCGGCCATTAAGATGGCGCGCCTCTATGGCCACAAGAAAGGCATCAAGCTGCCAACGGTTCTAGTAATGGACAATGCTTTTCATGGCCGAACGTTGGCCACCCTAAGCGCCTCCGGTAGCCGCAAAGTGCAGGCAGGATTTGAACCTCTGGTACGAGGCTTTGCCCGTGCAGCGTTTAATGATATTCAGTCGATTGAAACTATTGCTGATAATAATCCAAATATCTGCGCGCTATTTGTTGAACCCATTCAGGGGGAAGGTGGTATTCGTATCGCAGATGACTCTTATCTTAAGCAGCTACGTGAACTCTGCACTAAGAAAGGTTGGCTGCTAATGCTCGACGAAGTGCAAACCGGTAATGGGCGCACTGGAAAATACTTCTACTATCAACACAGCGGAATTATGCCAGATGTTGTCACCACCTCTAAAGGTTTGGGTAATGGCGTGCCTATCGGCGCCTGCCTAGCCTATGGTGAAGCCGCAGAATTAATGCAGCCGGGAAATCATGGCTCTACCTTTGGTGGCAACCCTCTAGCAACAGCGGCAGCCTTAGCAGCAGTCACAGCCATTGAAGAAGAAAACATTTATGAACGTGCAATAGCTGTTGGTGAGAGAATAATGGCTGGATTTAAGTCAGCACTGGCAGACGTGGCCCATGTTAAGGATATTCGCGGTAAAGGCTGCATGATCGGCATCGAGATCGACAAGCCCTGCAAGTCATTATTTCCCGCAGCTATGGCAAAAGGTTTAATCATTAATGTAACAGCTGACTCTGTAATAAGATTGCTGCCACCGATGATTATAAGCGATGCAGAAGCAGATCAGGTTGTCGCTATTCTCGCGCCATTAATTAAAGATTTCCAACAGGATTAACACAGAGCCATTTTCATGACTATCAGACATTTTCTTACACTTCAGGATCTGAGTACCGACGAATTAAATCAGGTTATACAGCTGGCTATCGAAATGAAGGCTGCTCATCGTGAAGGCCGCCAAGAACCCATATTCGCAGGCAAAATTCTCGCGATGATTTTCGAGAAATCCTCGACCCGCACCAGAGTTTCCTTTGAAGCGGGAATGGCACAGCTAGGCGGTGACGCTCTATTTTTATCCCCTAATGACACCCAGCTTGGACGCGGTGAACCTATCGAAGATTCAGCGCGAGTTATTTCGCGCATGGTAGATATCATAATGATCAGAACCTTTGGTCACGGCAAGATTGAAAAGTTTGCCGCAAACTCAAAGGTCCCAGTGATCAATGCCCTCACTGATGAGTACCACCCCTGCCAGCTGTTGGCCGACATCCAAACTTTTGTCGAACACCGCGGTTCTATGCAAGGAAAAACCGTAGCCTGGATCGGTGATGGCAATAATATGTGCCATTCGTGGATTAATGCGGCGATGAAATTAGACTTTAAACTCAACATCGCCTGCCCAGAGGGCTATGAACCTAATGCCGAGTTATTGGCACAGGCCGGTCAACGCGTCACCATCACTAATGATCCTTTAGTGGCAGTTGCTGGTGCTCATCTGGTCACCACTGATGTCTTTGCCTCTATGGGGCAAGAAGACGAACAGCAGGTCCGCTTAGAGCATTTCGCCAATTATCAGGTTAATCACGAGTTAATCAGTCATGCTGCGGATGATGTGTTGTTTATGCATTGTTTACCGGCACACAGAGACGAAGAAGTTTCGGCTGAACTACTTGAAGATGAGTCTATTTCGGTGGTTTGGGATGAGGCGGAGAACCGTTTGCACGCGCAGAAGGCGTTGATGGTTTTTTTACTTGAAGCTAGCGGGTTGGTTTAAACCTAATTGTTTGTGTGGAAGAAAGTTTTATAAGGCTTGTATTTTTTCCAATGTGCGAACAGCGTATTGATTAGCAATGGAATAGGTTTCAGCTTCTGCATAACACCGCAATTCCGGCGCATTACCCGATGGACGCAAATGAATAATTCGCTCATCCGCTAAAGTAATTCTTAATCCATCGGTGACATTAACATTTTTAATCACGACATCATCAAAACCCAATTTCGACAATAAGTTGGCCGGATCTTTTGTGCTCTGTGCAATGATCAGCTGACTTTTTTCAGTAGCAAAATTTTGAATGCGATCACTATGGGTAAAGCGTTGTGGCAGGCCCTTAACTAATGTTGAAATAACACCCTCGCCCGCTGCGACTAACAACATAAGGGCAGGAAGCACAGCATCACGCGTTGGTAGTGCTTTTAATGGTTGCCCGTTTAACTGGACATCGCTGCCTAACAAGAAACCACCATTGGCTTCAAAACCCGCAACCGAATTAAACTTCTTTGCTAAATCAGCAAATTCCGCAATCACATAAGGCGAACCAATTTTGGTACGCTGTATATAAGAAAAACATCCAGATGATTCAATCGCAGTATTACAACTAACAGGTACAGCAAGTGCTTCAATATTTAACGCCTTGGCACTTAGTAAACCCAGGATATCACCACGTAACCAGTTACCATTTTCATCAGAAACCAGCGGCCGGTCGCCATCACCATCAGTAGAAAAAACCACATCTAAATTATGGTTTTTTGACCAAGCGATAGCCTTTAAGGTATCTTCTTCCGAAACTGCTTCGGTATCAATGGGAACAAATTGGTCACTGCGTTCAAGCGCAATAACGTCAGCGCCTAAATTTTCAAAAATTCGGTAATAAAGATCACGTCCAGCACTAGAATGCTCATATATACCAATACGCTTGCCTGTAAGCCAAGGTGAAGAGAAAAGTGAGGTGTAACGGGTAATATACTCTTCAGCAGCATGGTTACTGACCGTTAACTCAGGTAATTTAGTAAGCTCTGTAAACTCAACTTTTTCAGTAATGATAACCTGTTCATCAGATTTACTAATCTCACCATCCGGGCGATAAAATTTAAGCCCGTTACGATCAAAAGGTATATGACTGCCAGTTACCATAATGGCAGGAATAGCATCCTCCTGAGCAACATAAGCTAAGGCGGGTGTGGGCACTACACCGTAATAAACAACTTCAATATCTAATTGTTGCAGAGCGGCAGAACACGCCATTGCCATAGAATGGCTACTCGGACGATTATCAATGGCAATGGCCACTGTGTTAAAACTAAAATTACGTTTCATACCGGCAATAAATGCAACGGAAAAGGCAGCACAGACATCAGACGTAAACTGGGTAACTAAACCACGCGCACCACTGGTACCAAAAGCAACACCACTTTTAGCAATCACTGCTGAACTGATTAAATTTTTAGTCATTATGTTTTCCAAGTTACGCTTATTAATAGGGAGTTACTATTCGCCACTGAAGGTCTTCGTTACAAAGCAAAGTAATTACACACACAAAGGAACAAGAACAAGAACAAGAACAACCTTTCATAGGCACATATCTTTGCTCTAAATTTCCTCTGCGTTAGGTAATATTACTTTGGCAAAACTTTAACTTATTAAGCTCGACCGTAACGGTCCTCAAAGCGAACAATATCGTCCTCACCTAAATAACTACCGCTTTGCACTTCGATCAGTTCTAGGGGTAATACACCAGGATTTTCTAGGGCGTGGATCTCACCTGCTGGAATATAGGTGGACTGGTTTTCGCTCAGTAAAAATATTTTATCGCCATTGGTGACTTTCGCGGTACCGGCCACCACAATCCAATGTTCTGCACGATGATGGTGCATTTGAATTGATAACTTTTCGCCCGGCTTAACCGTGATGCGTTTGACTTGGTCGCGTGCGCCAAAATCAATTGAGTCATAGTGACCCCAAGGACGATAGACCTGACGATGAATGTCGGCTTCAGTGCGACCAAGTGCTTTAAGTTGCTCTACAATTTTCTTAACGTCTTGAACATTATCTTTGTTTGCTACCAATATAGAATCTTTAGTTTCAACCACAATAATATTGTCTACGCCAACCGTCGCCACTAATTTTTGCTCGGCAATTACAAGACTATTGGTTGAGCTATGGCTTAATACGTCACCTTGGTGCACATTGCCATTCTCATCTTTATCTTTTAAGTCCCAAATGGCTGAAAAACTACCAATATCATTCCAGGCTGCATCCAGTGGTACTACCACTGCGGAATCAGAGCCATCAGCGCTACAAAGAGGTTCCATTACTGCATAATCAATGGAGTCATCTGGGCAACGGGTAAATTCGGCTTCATCGACACGAATAAAGTCTAAATCGCTTGATGTATGGGTTAAGGACTTTTTACAAACCTCAACAATACTTGGGTTAAACTTAGTGAGCTCTTCAACGTAACGACTGGCTTTAAACATAAACATACCAGAATTCCATAAGTAGTCGCCTGACTCAAGGTAACTATTGGCAGTCTCTAAATCTGGCTTTTCAACAAACTCTGCCACATCAAATCCAGATGACCCAGCAATTGCTTTACCTTGGCGAATATAACCGTAGCCAGTCTCAGCATGGGATGGGACAATACCAAAAGTCACTAACTTACCAGTATCAGCAAGTACAGCTGCGTTTTTAACAACACGCTGAAACTCATCGGTATTTTCAATCACATGATCTGCGGCTAAAACTAACAACACCGGGTCATTACCTTTATTCAATTCGCTTAACGCTGCAAGCGCAATAGCCGGTGCTGTATTACGACCCACTGGTTCAAGAATAATGGTGCCTAGCTGATTAATTTCACGTAATTGCTCAGCGACAATAAAGCGATGCTCTTCATTACAAATAGTTAATGGCTGGGCAGTTTCTAAACCCGCCAACCTCAATAAGGTTTCCTGAATCATTGTATGATCAGTTGCGACTTTTAAAAATTGCTTAGGAAACAACTTTCTTGAAAGTGGCCATAAACGAGAGCCGGTGCCCCCAGCCATAATGACAGGTGTGATCATAATAATTTCTCTTGTGTAAATAAGTATTTCATTTTGAAAAAATACTATTAAAAAATTGATGTTTGATAAATCATGTTACGCAATTAAAGTTCGATAACTACTAGAATTATCACGCACAAGCATGGCAGCCTAGGCTAATTGTGTTACTTTTGATGCAAAGTACAGCGGCAGAACCAAGGCCTTTGGATCATCTAAAAATCCCGTAGACCCTACTAATTTAATGGTTTTTTGTGGCGAATAGCGATCTACATAAACACTCAGTGATTTTGCTCGGGTACGCTTTCCACTTTTCACCTCAACCGGTATTAATGCATCCGTTGAGGATTTGAATAAGAACTCTATTTCGCTGCGGGCGTATTCCCATGAATAGGTCGGCCCACCCTGTTGTGCAACCCACTCGTTTTGAACAAAATTTTCAGCAATATAGCCTTTGTAGCTAAAACCCTGTTCACGGTGTTCTCTATAGCTCAATCCCAACAGATGTCCGAGCAATCCAATATCAAAGAAAAACAGTTTGAAAATATTATCTTTCGATAAGGCTGGCAGCGGTGATTTTGGCTGACTGTCAATCGGGTGACACTTTGACACCAATTTACATTTCTCTAGCCAGTCAATGGGTCCCGCCAGCTGTTGGTAGCGGGATACGTTTTTAATAACGTCTTTAAATTTAAATCGCTTTACCGAATCATCAACATGTTGCGCTAGCTGTTTGGGGATATTTCTAAATACATTATTTATCTGTTGAGCTGAAATTTTGTCCGAATATTTTCCAAAATCCCGCTCATAGCCGGCAATCAATCCACCATGAACACTGGATACCCGCCCCGTACGTTCAAGGATCGACGGATCGCCATGAGAGTTAAACCAGGCGTCTACCGCCTCGGGCATACCGCCAACAAAGTAGTAATCAATCAACACACTAAATAGCTTTTCATGAGCCACTTTGCTTAGATTTAGTTCCTCAAAAGCCTTTACTAGACGCGGTTGCTGCGCAGCCCAGAGAAATTCTTCGAACGTCAGCGGATAAAGCTCGAGAAACTCTACTTTCCCTACCGGAAAAGAAGCTAAAAGTCCTACATTTGAACCCGATGCGCAAATAAACATATCGGGCTTCTGTTCTGCAAAAAACTTAAGTGAGTCGACTGCGGCTTGACATTCGCCAACCTCATCAAAAATAATCAGTGCGTTTTTACGATCAATGGCTAGATCGAGTGCCAATTCTATATTGGCGAGAATATCGTCTGGCCTGAGCGAATCTGCAAACAAATTCGCCAAGTGGGGTTGCTCTAAAAAGTCGAGGCGAACAACTTGAACAAAGTGCGCGCCAAAAAGCTTTTCAAGCAAATAGGATTTTCCCGTTTGCCTTGCACCGTCCAAAAGAATTGGTTTGCGCTTATCTCGCTTTTTCCAATCCAGTAATTGCTGTAGTAGTAAACGCTC
>Ga0206127_1005503_pt1 | contig 10638 bp, 13 predicted proteins | sample Helgoland_Spring_6_FD_148646 | JGI IMG/M metagenome (GOLD analysis project Ga0206127, IMG submission 148646) | Pelagic subsurface seawater microbial communities from Kabeltonne, Helgoland, North Sea - Helgoland_Spring_Bloom_20160419_1 | ecosystem: Environmental > Aquatic > Marine > Epipelagic ...
TGTTAAAAAGTTAAGATTAAAAACTTAGGAATTAAGCACCGGCATTTGTTACCGCGCCACGGAATCCAATACCGCCAACACCGTAATCATGTCTTACTTTCCATGTAATTCCATCCACAACAAACCCTTCTTCCATGTCCATGAATGGTTCTTGCTCTCCATTCAAGAAAGCAACTTCAATCACCGGTTCAACATTAGGATCTGCAAAAGAATATCTTCTTGTTCCCGCAATTCTTGGGGTGTCAACAATATCATTATATAAACCATTAACCTTGTTTGGTTTTTGCAACTTGTTTGTTGCATCAGGATCATATTTAGAATCATTTAGCACCCTTGCAGTACCGCCCAATCCAATAGGAAGAACAAGTATTGATGGGCGTAAATCCAAGAAATCATTTGAATCTGGATCTTTTTGCGTTGCCATTAATACCCTGTCGGCATCAATACTTTCAACAGTTAAAGCCGCGGCAGAACCGATATTATTATGACTTGCATGGAATAATGTATTTCCATCAACAAGGTTAGGACCTAACCCACCATTCAATGCTAATAGTGCATATACATCAATTTCAACAGATCGGGCGGCGGCTCTTCCAAGCATTTGTGGCAACCGGCTAAATGCATCCAAATCATCATTAATGATTGCTTGACGTGAAAGATTTATGGTGTTACCATAAGTTTCAGCCTTGATAGTTTCTTTTTCACCATCGCTGATTTTCTTGTTCTTGAACTCTCCATTTTCTCCAACTTTATCAAGTCGTGAAAAAGAACCCATTCTAATTCTTTCAGCCGTTCTAAAATCTGAAAGTGAACCAACATAACAAAACCTTTTCCACGTATCAGCCGCAATATTGTAATTCGCCAATAATACACGTCTAATAGTACCTTCCAATAGTATCGGAAAATCTGCCGTGCTTGATGTTATAGCACGTTTTGCAATTTCCATTGGAGCAAGTCCGCGAATATCTAAACCCGTTTGTTCCAATGCTTCTTTTGCCATATCAAGCAACGTATAATGCCTGAAAGCTCTTGCACCTTCAACACGCTCTGAATTTTTAGCATCATCTTTTGGATCCAAAACAATACCAGGGTTTGAACGCATGGCAAGCGCATCCATCATTTTACCCCTTGTTTTAGAAGCTTCATCCGTGCCAACTATAACAACGCTTCTTGATCCTGCATTTGGATCCTGTTTTGCAAATTCTTCCAAGATTTTTGCCCTTGCATTATCAACAGACATATTCACATCATCTGTTAATTTCTTGGCAAAATCTTCTTTTAATCCAGCAGATCGAACGGCAAGTTCAATTTCTTTCACACGTTCTTTTTCTTTCCGGACGGCTTCCAAACCAATCTTTTCTGCATCTTCTTTGGAAACACCTTCATTGCGTTTGCCATCTGGTTCAACAGTTTTCTTTGGTTCAGTTGCAAATTCAGAACGTAATGCATCTAAATCAATGCCTTCTTCATTTGCTTTTGCTCTTAATCCTTCCAGTTCTGTTGTTTCTTCACTTGAAAGGTTGCGTTGTGCAAGCAATGTTCCTAATCGGCGTCTTTCTTCTGATGTCAGCTTCATTTTATTCTTATGTTTTGTTTTTTTGGTAAATTCTGTTTCAATAAAATTTTCTTCATCCGTTCTGGTACCAGAATCCCTATCTGCACCAACCGGTGTAAATGATATTTCGTGTGGTTCCCATTTAACTACTCTATAAACAGGATAGCCAGTTTCTTCATCATCTGCCATTTGTCGAACATCAATTCTTTTATATCCAACTGAAACATTGCAAATAATGCCATCTTTTACATCTTCAACGAATTCTTTTAATGAATCTCTTTTTGATAATACAAGTGTTGCGGTTCCAATTCCTTTTGATACTTTTGCAGCTTGAACCCTTCCAACAACTGAATCTTGTGTTTTTCCATATCGACTATGATTATCTAAAACCGGCGCTTTACCACTTTGTAAACGCCTCATATCAATAGCAGATTTTGACATGTCTAATTCTTCCCATGCCAACCCTTCCCAAGTTTGGATTAATGCCCTTGCGCCCCGGCTCCATTCAACTTGAATTGAATTTTCTTTTTCGTCAAAAGAATTACTTCTAATTGCACCAACAGATATACCAGGTGGAAGCTTTGCCGTGGCTACTTCTTCATTTCTGTTTCCAAATTCATTAAAAGGGTAAATTGAATTCTTTTTCATATTCTAATATTATGCAATTTCATAATTGCAAACAAAATTTATTCTTGACTTTCTGATTTTTCTTTATCATTCAAATCACCTTGGGCTTTTGAATGCCTTGGATCGCAATCAAGGATGATTTCCATTTCATCAAATTTATCTTGGTACTTTTTAATTTCTTCCAATAATAGATCCGGATCAGCGCCAAATTGTCTTACGGCTTCTGAATAGCTCATTAATCCGTTTCTAATTGCTAAAACCATTGCTTTCGTTTCCTTAACGGGATCAATCATTTCACGCCTTGGCGGTGTCCATGAATGTGTGTGCTTAGAATACTTAACACCCATCATATTAACACCTTGCAAAAACCAATCATAAATAGGGTTACAAAATGATGGAATCAATAAATTTTTTTGCCAATGAACAACATTTCTATAAAATTCTAACCAACCCATTCTTCCAGATGAAAAATTTACACCCGACAAATCATTTGTTAATTGTTCATAAGTAACACCAAATCCCGCAGCAACGGATTGCAATGTTTTTGTTGTATATTCTCCATACCCCTGAACCGTTGGTGGGTCTCCAAAAACAATTTGCTTACCTGTTGGAACGTGTTGAATTAACCCTGGTTCTACACGTTCACCTAGTTCTTCGGCGGGATCTGTTACACCTAATGCTTCTGCATGGGAAGAATCTTGAACAAAAATAGAAAAACAAGCTGCAATTTTTTGCCGCACTAATTGTGCATCTTCATATTCATCAAAATCCCTTAATTTTATGAATGTAGATGAACCCCAAGGAACTCCACGAACTTGACCAGGGCGATCAATACGGAAGATGTGCAAAGCATCTTCTATTGGCACAAATTTTGAACTGGATTGGAAGGTGTCATTTGGATGTTGATCATATAACCAATAACCAATTTTTCTGCCATTTTCATCAAATTGAACCCCTTGAATTATTATATGCCCATCATTTTTAACACTCCTTTGTGTTTTTGATGAATCTAAGAATTCAGCTTCACAAACTTGTATTTGTATTGGAAACCCTTTTGATTTCCTTCTTTTTCTAATAATTACTTCACCAGATTCTGCAACCGCACGAAAGGCTAAGGATTGTAAGCCATATAAATTGTGGTTTCCATCAAAATCACATTCTGTTTTTTCTGCCCATAAACGCCATTCTTCCATTAGTTTTTTTTCGGTTGCTTTTGAGCCATCTAATGAAAGAACAATTCCAGATCCAACGCCATTATTTTGAATTACTTCAATGGCTTTTTTAGCATAATTATTATTTCTAACTAAATCCCTTGATCTATTTCGTAACAACCTTAAATCAAATGCTGTTTCTGTATTAGCAGAACCATTTGACGCATTCCAATTTTTTACTCTTTTCCCCCTGGAAGCGCCTTCATATTTTCTTATGCCGGTTGAATCTAAAATTTCAATGGCTTTTTTATATTGCAATCTGCGATAAGCAGTTGATGGGCTAAAAATTTCTAATGCTTTATCTAAAAAACTCATAAGCCTTTATCAAATATTCCAACTTTTCTAAGATTAGATGATGAAATTAACCCTAATTCCTTTTTTATTTCATCCCTTATTTGAAGCATTTCTTTCAAGCTTCTATATTCCACTTCTTTATCGGCATACTTAACCACCCTTGCCCCTTGTGCAATTGCCGCTTCTAATTTTTGCAATTCTTCTTGTGTCCATGCCATTTTTAATGATAAGTAAAACCCTTGATTAAGAAAACAATTAATTATTCTAATTAATCCAAAAAAGTTTTGGATTAATCCAAAATGTTCGTATATTGATGTAAGGCAATAAGCCAATAACAAACACCCTTTGAAAATGATTAATTCAGCAACTTTTGAAATCAACAAAACTTATGAAGGAACGGGATATTATGGTGATGCAAAAATTACAATCCTTTCTAAAACAGAAAAACCCGTGGTTGCTTCAACAAGCTTTGGAAACAAAAGAATCAAATTAAGAAAAGATGGAAATGGTGAATGGATTTCTTTCAAGGCTTGGTTATTTCGTCCAACTGATATTGTTTAATTTAAGATAGGCACTAATTAGGTGCCTTATTTTTAATCCACAAATATAAATTATGAAAACACAAAAATTTTTCCACATTGTTATTGAATTTGAAAACTTCAATTATTCTTTAGATAGATATTTTCTTGCAACTATTATTAAAGAACTTTTTTCTTTATATGAATGCAATCATTCAAAATCACTAATCAAAGATGTTGAATCAAAAATGCTATCTGATTTTGCATCAATAAAAACTATTAGATTGAATCATCTAAACAAGGGTTTTAAAGAATCCCAAAAAAATTATTCAATAACTAAAATTAATTAAAATGAAATTATATACAATTAATCACTTAACATTTGCACAAGTTGAAACTTTTTATGAACAATGCTCTATTGGACATACATTTGGTGATATAGGAGATTTCATTGAATCCGCTAAAGCAAATAATTGGCTTTTTAACATGGATTCAGATAAACGTGGTGAAATGATACTTCAAATTTTCATGGTGCATGAAGTCGTTTCACAATAACTAAATATAAAATCTATGCAATTCAATTACGATTGGAATTTAAAAGAAACTAAGTTTACGAAAGATAAAGGAACCGTTTTTTCCACATTTGCTTGTGGTGGTGGTTCCACAATGGGTTATAAGCTTGCCGGATTTGATGTTTTAGGATGTAATGAAATTGATTCCAAAATGATGGATTCATATATAAAAAATCATAACCCTAAATATTCTTTCTTAGAACCAATTCAAGAATTTAAGAATAGAAAAGATTTTCCTAAAGAATTTTATGAATTAGATATTTTAGATGGTTCACCACCTTGTTCAAGTTTTTCAATGGCTGGAAACAGGGAAAAAGACTGGGGAAAGGAAAAACATTTCAGGGAAGGACAAACAGAACAAGTATTAGATACTTTATTTTTTGATTTCATTGACTTAGCAAAGGAATTGCAACCAAAAGTTGTTATTGCCGAAAATGTCAAAGGAATAACATTTGGATCTGCCATCAAATATGTAAGGGAAATTTATAAACAATTTGATGAAGCTGGTTATTATTGCCAACACTTCTTACTTGATTCTTCAAAAATGGGTGTTCCACAAATAAGAGAGCGTGTATTTTTCATATGTCTTAGAAAAGATCTGGCATCACCCTTTTTAGTTCAAAAAGATTTGTTTGATAAAGTACCTGAAATCAATTTGGATTTCAATGAAAAGAAAATTCCTTTTAAAAAGTTTGGTGATTATCAAGGAAGGGATATAAGCGACTATGCAATGAAGGCTTGGGCTTTTAGAAAGTTTGGTGATATAAATATTGCTCAAAGCAAGAAACATGCTGATATGCATATTTCTGATATGAATACATTTTATGTATATGATGATAAAGTTTGTAGAACACTAACTTCTAAAGGTGAATTTGGTTCATTGCTTTTTTCAAAACCAATTAGATTAAGTAAAAATGAATTTCTAAAAATTGGTTCCTTTCCTTTAGATTATGAATTCATTTACAATGATTGGGGGTACATAGTCGGAATGAGTGTTCCACCGGTTATGATGGCAATGGTTGCACACCAAGTTTATGAACAATGGCTTTCTAAAATTTAGCTACCAAATTGAATCAGAATTTGTTTTTTTCTTTTTGGGCTTCTTTTTATTTGAAATAGTTTCTCCATGAATAGCATCCCAATGTTTATCTTCAAATCTATCCATACCAATAATTGCAGATGCTGCACGGGCATAAACCCTGCAATCTAATGGTTCATTTCTTTCAAATTCTTTTATCCATTCATATTTAATAAATCCTTTTGGATCCTTTTTCTTAATTAACTTTTCAGCCGTCAATCCTTTGAAATAGTGCCTATCATATTCAGGATAATGACAATATCCATCTGGAAAAGTATCATCACTATTTTGGTGAGATCTCAACCAACCATACAATTCAGCCTTAATAATTCCTACCCCAATATTCCAAAGCATTATTTTCTTGCTTCTTTTTCCTGAACTTGTTTTATCAACGGCTGTTGGGTGTCCTAAAACTATTCCTATTCTGTCATTTCCTTTTATTGGAACAACTTTAGTTTGTGGAAATCGACGGCAAAAATCATAAGCATGTGTTGTATTATATCCGGTATCAACCGCCATCATTTTTATAGATAAAACCCTTCCATCTTCTGTTGTCCATGTTTCATTAACAACTTTTGCTAAATTATCCCAAACATCTTTTTGCGCCGTATCTCCGGGAATAGTTCGATAATCTATTGATTGTGTCCTTTTTCCTTTTATCCAACCAACAATTTCCAATTCTATTCTGTCTTTTTGGACATCTACACCGGCTGTAATAAATGAAACTTCTTTTCTTGGTTTATTTAACTTGTAATTTTCACGCCTTGCATATAGAACTTGCCATTCAGGAACTTCACCTTCTTCTTTCCATGTTTCACCAAGGACCGTATTAACAAACACTTTTAGTTTGTTTTGATCTTTTCCTGCATCAATAAAATCTTGTACCGCGTCGGCCCAAGAATACCAACCATATGGACTGTATAATGAACTAATATGATATCCAACTTTTTCATCAGAAGAATTATTTTCGTTGTGTGCAACCCATTTTCCTTTTGATAACATCCAGGTTTTATGCCTTTCTTCAATCAAACAACCACATTCTTTGCACAAGAATTTTGCGGTTTTTGGATCATTTTTTTCCCAAACTATTCTATAACCGCTTTTATCTTTCCAAACTATTGGTTGATAGTGTTCACATTCAGGGCAAGGAACATGAAAATATCTTTGATCTGTTAATTCAAATTCTGATTCAATTACTGAAATCCCTTCAATTGTTGGGGTGCTTATTTTAAATATTTTTCTTTTGGCAAATGTTCTTGTTCTTGCAACAGCTAATTCTATTGGGGATCCTTCATCTTCTAAATCCAAAGGATAACTATCAACTTCATCTAAGAACAAATAACGGATTGGCATTGAACGCAATCCTTGGGCTGAATTTGCACCGGCTAAGTGCAGCACTCCACCAGGAAATTCTTTTGAAAGCAATGTATTTGATTTGTCTCTTGTTTTTTTTGTAGAAACTTTATCTTTCAATCTTGGGGTTGCTTCAATCATAGGATCCAACCTGGTCTTGGAATTCCTTTTTGCTGTGCCTTCTGTTGGCATAACCATCAAGAACGGCGCCGGCGCATTATCCATAATGTAACCAACCCAATTTAAACCGGCTTCTGTCATTCCAATTTGTGCGCCTTTCATAACAACGACTTCTTGCAATGAATTATGGGAAGAAAGGCAATCCATAATTTCTTCCAAATATGGTGTTCTTGAAGTTCTCCATTTCCCCGGTTCGGATGCTGCCCTTGAATCTAAATATCTATGTGAATCACTCCATTCTGAAACCGTTAATATTGGTTCTGGTAATAATCCATCTAAAAAACCTTTTATTGACATTACCCAAATTTCCTTGATTCTATATTTGAAAGTCTTTCCAATTCAGAATGAATTGCTTTTCTTAAAACTTCATGTGCTTCATTTCTGTTTTTTGCGGCAAGAACTTCATCAATTATTCTATCTGGAATTGAAAGCATTGAATCCCTTATTTCTTGCCCCGCAGCGTAAAGCCCATCATATACTTTTTTGCGTTCGACTAAATCACCAACTTCCCGTTTATATTTTAGTTCAGTTAGTTTTGCTTTAAAAATAGATTCTATTCTTTGTGCATCAGCCCTTGACGGTCCTTTACCATCTTTGGGAACTTCTATTTCTTCACCTTTTCCAGAAGCTGCATTTAATATATTTTCAGTAAGCTTTTCATTTTTTGCTTTTGAAACATCAATAGTTTTTGCCCATGCTTCATCTGCTTTTTTTGGATAGATTCCTTTCTTCCTTGTTTTTTTTTCATTCCAGGCAAAAACACTATCTGGTAAATGCCCTTCTTTATATGCTTTATGAACGGCAACATCAGAACATTCCCTTCTTCGGGCATATTCCCTTATTGAAATCACTTTTTCTTTAGCCATTTATTGTTTCCAAGTATGTCCACATTCAGGACATGTGCAAGTTATTGATCCTTTTTTTTCTGAATTGCTTTTTTGGTTACTTGTTCTTTTATGGCTTCTAACTTCAATTTCTGATTCATTGCCAAGTATGGATGGTGCATCTTTCAAAATAGAATCAATTTCTTGTTCATCAAATCCTAACACATCAACATCAAATTCCATATCAACCAAACTTGATATTGTTTCAGATAGTTGTTCAAAATCCCAACCTGCATTCAATGCAATCTTGTTATCTGCAATTGCCAATGCTTTTCTTTGTCTTTCGGAAAGATGATCAATTCTAATAAATGGTATTTCATCTAATCCTAATAAAAGCGCCGCATCTGTTCTTCCTTCACCGGCAATTAGTTTATCATTTTTATCTAATAATATTGGATTCAAAAATCCAAATGTTTTTATAGAATTTGCAATTTCAAGAATCTGTTGATCTGTATGTATTCGCGAATTTTCAGGATCCAATTTAACCTTTTGTGGATTTATCAATTGAATCTTATCTGCTATGAATTTCATGGTGTGATTTTTTTTCAAATATAAGAAGCCAAAATTTGATTGCAAACTTAGAATGCAAACCTTTCCAATTTTAAAAATCCATTCAAAATATATTGAAAGTTTAATTCTTGAAAAGTAATCAAAAGTGCTAACTCTAATTTTGCCCTATAACTAGGCAGTTTTTGGTATCGGGCGCACCCGCATGTTCCATTTCGTAGGAAGTACCTTTTTTATTTCAGGTTCCAAGATTGAATTATCTTCTTGAAGATATATAACGCACTTCACTTAGCATTCTTTCAGGGAAATAATCACCAAGGAACTTACCCACTTTGCGTATAACCTTTTCTTGCTTCATAATAGTGTACATAGAAGATGTTACCAATGATGTAATAGGAAGCCTTGATGGTGAGGTATTGAAACCACCACGTCCATCATAGCGTCCACGCATGAAAACACCGGTAAAATTATTTGATGTTGATGCTAAGAAGGAACGCTTAATTACTTGTCTCTTTTTCTTTATCCGGACAGAAACCCCATCACGTCTTTGTGAGGGTTTGAACATGGATAGTGGCATACGGTGGGTGCTTGCTGATATAGAGCCGGTAGGATATGTTATTGAAGCTCTTGATAGCTTCATGTTTTTCTTAATATCACGGGATTTTACCACATAGACATTGCGAATTGATTTTGATGTTTCAGTACGGCCTTTGGTTAGAGATCTGTTAATAGCCCTATAAGTGGCTTTTTTCACATCATGGGAAGAAAGGGATGATTCCTTTCTAATTTTATCAATAGCTGATTCAACATTTACTTCAAACATGGTATTAAGATAAAAAATTTGGAAATGATATAAGAATTTATTTTAATCACGCGCACGCGCGCATATGATACTTACCCCTTTAGAAACATTATTATTATTATATAACATAATATATATTATATAATTACATAATAATAGGTATTAAATATAGGTAAGTGTATTTCAGAAATTACACCACCGTTGATAATGGTGTTTTGGAAGATTTGCCATTAAATAACATCTATTAGTTTCGTGATATTATTGAAATAATAAATATTACTAATAAATTTGCTTTTTGTTATGTTATAATTTATCATCTGTTATTAAATAATAATGAATAGCGTAAATTATAAATGGAACAACCGGTAAGAATTTTTAAGTGTCCTTGTGAAGGTAAAAAATACAAACTAGCCGGAAAGCCAAATGAAAATCCTACATTAAAAGAAAAGCGTGAATATGGAGAATTTGTTTCCATTGGATGCACAATTGTAACTATGCCACTTGATCAATTTAATAAAGAAAATTGGGAATGGTGTGAAAAGCATTTTTAAATGAAATTATCAAAAGTTCAAAAAGAAGCCCTTGATGCTTGCCCGTTATTTTTTGGGCAATCTGAAACAAACTTGAATAAATTCTATTGGGCAAGTGATACATCAAATAGAGATTTCCAACCAAGAACGGTTCAATCACTCATTGAAAAAGGGTTGGTAGAATTTGGTAAAAAAGGTGAATTTTCTGAAGATAGAACAGTTGTTTATAAAGTTGATGATGAATTATTTAATTTTAAAAAAAACAAATAAGGAAAAAGTATGACAGATAAAGCATTAGAAATTTTTGGAGTAAACTATAAAATCATTAATCCTAAACGTGGAGAAAATATAATTTATCCAAATGATAATATTTATTTGGAATCGGATGAATTAATAATTACAGGTAATATTTATTGTAAAAACCTTTTTGTTAAAGGCGATCAGATAGTTAAAGGCGATCAGATAGTTAAAGGCGATCAGATAGTTAAAGGCTATCAGAGAGTTGAAGGCGATCAGATAGTTAAAGG
>Ga0206127_1005505_pt1 | contig 10634 bp, 8 predicted proteins | sample Helgoland_Spring_6_FD_148646 | JGI IMG/M metagenome (GOLD analysis project Ga0206127, IMG submission 148646) | Pelagic subsurface seawater microbial communities from Kabeltonne, Helgoland, North Sea - Helgoland_Spring_Bloom_20160419_1 | ecosystem: Environmental > Aquatic > Marine > Epipelagic ...
TTAGTGGCCAACCGAGGCGAGATCGCTTGCCGTGTCTTTGCCACTGCGAAAAAAATGGGTATAGCCACAGTTGCGGTTTACTCCGACGCCGACCGCGATGCGCTGCATGTGCAGATGGCCGATGAGGCTGTCAATATAGGTCCAGCGGCTTCCTCTGAAAGCTATCTAGTCATTGAAAAAATCGTTCAGGCCTGTCTCGATACTGGCGCCGATGCAGTGCATCCAGGTTATGGATTTCTCTCTGAGAACAGTAAATTCCACGACGCGTTGGATGCTGCGGGTATCGTATTTATCGGCCCGGGGAAAAAAGCGATTGAATCCATGGGCGATAAAATTACCTCGAAGCGTATTGCCCAAGAAGCCGGCGTTAGCTGTATTCCCGGTTATACAGACGTAGTTCGGGATGCCGAACACGCAGTGGAAATCAGTGCCGGTATTGGTTATCCGGTGATGCTCAAAGCCTCTGCCGGTGGCGGCGGTAAAGGCATGCGTGTGGCCATGAACGAAGAGGAATGTCGCGATGGTTTTGAGCGCGCAACCAATGAAGCGCGCTCTAGTTTTGGCGACACTCGCATCTTTATTGAAAAATATATTCAAGAGCCGCGACATATTGAAATTCAGGTGATGGCCGACGGCCATGGCAATGTGATTTATCTGGGTGAGCGTGAGTGCTCTATTCAGCGCCGTCACCAGAAGGTGATTGAAGAGGCACCCTCGCCATTTTTGGATGAGGCGACGCGACAGAAAATGGGTGAGCAGAGTTGTGCGCTGGCCCGAGCTGTAGATTATCAGTCTGCCGGTACTGTAGAGTTTATTGCCGACGCCAATATGAATTTTTACTTTCTGGAAATGAATACCCGATTGCAGGTGGAGCATCCGGTGACTGAGTTGGTTACTGGCCAGGATCTGGTTGAGCTGATGATTCGTGTTGCCGCAGGGGAGAAGCTTCCCCTGGCTCAGGAAGATGTCACCATGACCGGTTGGGCCATGGAATCCAGAGTCTATGCAGAAGATCCTTTCCGTAACTTTATGCCCTCCACCGGGCGGCTAGTGCGTTATGCCGAGCCTCAGGGCGAAGGTGTGCGTGTCGATAGTGGTGTCTATGAAGGCGGCGAAGTGTCGATGTTCTACGACCCGATGATTGCTAAATTGATCACCTATGGTGACGACCGCAAGCAGGCGGTTGAACGCATGGTTGAGGCACTGGATAATTATTATATCCGCGGCGTAAATCATAATATTAGTTTTCTCAATGCCCTGATGGTGCACCCGCGATTTGTTGAGGGACGCCTGACCACCAACTTTATTGCCGATGAATTCCCTGATGGTTTCAACGCCGATCTGGTGGTGCAGGATGACCCTGCGATTGCCTTGGTTGTTGCGGCAGCGGCCCATCAGTTACATCAAGAGCGCGGTAGTTTGCTGTCTGGTCAGCTGGCGGGTCATGAGCATGCTGCCGAAAATAGTTGGGTAGTGATGGTGGCGGATCAGCAGACCTCGGTTATTGTTGAGCTAATCGACAGTGGCTATTGGGTTAGCTTGAATGATCAGGATTATGAGATTGAAACTGACTGGAGCCTTGGGCAGCCATTGTTCCAAGCTCGGGTAAATGGCAAAAGCGTTTCGGTGCAGATTGAGACTACGGCTGCTGGTTATAGGTTGTTTTACCGTGGTGCTGAGATCAATGCCCGAGTGCTGTCGCCCCGGGCTGCTGAGTTGAGCGCTCATATGCTCTATAAGCCACCGGCGGATATGTCGAAGTTTTTACTCTCGCCTATGCCTGGCCTGCTGGTTAAGTTGGCCGTTGTTGAGGGTCAAGAGGTGAAAGAGGGCGAAGAGCTGGCTGTGGTTGAAGCGATGAAAATGGAGAATAGCCTGCGTGCCATTCAAGATGGTATTGTTGGTAAAATATCGGCGGTTGAGGGCGATAGTTTGATGGTGGATGAGGTTATTCTGGATTTTGAATAAGGCTTTTTTTTACGAGCCGGAGGGTCTTTACCCACCAGCTTGTCATCCTGAGAGAGCAACGCGAACCGAAGGGTCTCCTGCCGACTGGTTGAGATCCCTCCGCTGCGGTCGGGATGACAGAGTAGGGCGTATCGGGGTGACAAAGTAGGGCCTGTAGGCATGACCCACCAGCTTGTCATCCTGAGCGAAGCCGAAGGATCTCCTCGCCGTGGCACCCAAAACCCAACAGCAACAACAGAGTCATAAACAAGGACCCAAAAGGCCAATAAATGTTAGCAGAGCAGATCAAAGCCGGTGACCGCCGCGCCTTAGCCAAGGGCATCACCCTAGTGGAATCTACCCGCGCCGATCATCGTCAGCAAGCCGCTGCTCTCTTAGAATCTCTAATGCCCGAGACTGGAGAATCAATCCGTCTCGGCATCTCCGGTGTCCCCGGCGTTGGTAAATCCACCTTTATCGAAGCCTTTGGTAATCACCTAATAAAGTTGGGTCACAAAGTCGCCGTCCTAGCCGTAGACCCCACCTCCGCAGTCACTGGCGGTTCTATCCTAGGTGACAAAACCCGCATGGAAACCCTGGCCTTTGCCGAAAATGCTTTTGTAAGACCATCTCCCGCAGGCAAAACTCTGGGTGGCGTCACACGCCGAACTCGAGAGTCTCTGCTGCTCTGCGAAGCTGCCGGCTTTGATGTGATTCTGGTGGAGACGGTGGGTGTGGGCCAATCAGAAACCGCCGTGGCGGATATGACCGATATGTTTTTGTTGCTGTTATTACCTGCCGGCGGTGACGAACTGCAGGGCATCAAGCGCGGCATTATGGAATTGGCGGATCTGATTCTGGTGAACAAGTCCGATGGCGATCAGGCCAATGCGGCCAAGCAAACCAAAGGCGATTATGCCGCGGCACTGCATTTTATGAAGTCGCGCTTTGACAATTGGCAGCCCCAGGTGCTGGCTTGTTCATCGACGCAAAACAAAGGTATAGAAGAAGTCTGGGAGCAGGTTAATGCCTTCCGCACAGCGCTAGATGCTGATGGTGAACTACAGCAGCAGCGCGCCCAGCAGGCACGCTCATGGATGTGGGCGGAAACCGCCGAGGCCTTGGTCAGTGATCTGAAAAGTGATGCCAAGGTCAAAGCACTGGTTCCCGAGTTGGAACAGGCAGTGCTCAATGGTCTGTTGCCGGCCACTGTTGCTGCTCAGCGTTTGATTGATACTTTTAAGAGCTAATTTTAAGAGCTAATTTTTACGGGCTAGCTCTTTTAATCCGCCTTTTAAGACGAACAGCTAACCGATATCTTCTCTGCCCAATCTGGCGGCAGGCCAGCGTACTGCCGTGCTTCTGGATGCTCTTCACAGGGGCTCTGCAATACTTTCAACAACAGGTTCACCTCAGAATAATCACCCGCCTGAGCCTTTTCGATTGCCGCTTGGGCCATATAATTGCGCAGCACATATTTTGGATTCACTGCGCGCATATTATCCCGGCGCTGTGCATCACTCAGGTCTTGCTGAGCCAGTCGTGCAAGATACTTAACCGCCCACTGATCAAAACCTTCTCGATCAATAAACTGATCTCTGACCGCTTGGTTATCCGCTGTAAAATCACAGAGGGATCTAAACAATATTGTGAAATCCACATTGTTGAGATGCATTAAATCCAGTAGCTCATTGGATATCAGCTCGTCATCCACTTGGTATTTTTCCAATCCCAACTTGCTCACCATAATGGCGCGAAACTGGTTTAGAAATTCTGGCTCATACTGTTTTAGTACATCAATAAGCTCATCGCTGCTCAGTAAAGAGGTCAGGGAGGTAGCCAGTGCATTGAGATTCCACAGTCCTACCGAAGGCTGGTTCTTAAAGGAGTAACGACCATTGGTGTCTGAGTGATTACAGATAAACTCCGGATCATAGTTATCCAAAAAGCCAAAGGGCCCATAATCCAGCGTGTCACCCAGTATCGACATATTGTCGGTGTTCATCACGCCGTGATTAAAACCAACTGACTGCCACTGAGCGATCATTTTTGCAGTTTTAAAAACCGTGTTTTTAAATAATTTTAAATAACGATCTTGGTCTTCTACCCACTGTGGGAAGTGTCGCTGCACAACGTAGTCGGCGAGAGCGCGAACCGATTCAGGCTGATTTCGATAGTGGAAATGTTCGAATGAACCAAAGCGAATATGACTGCGGGCAACACGGCAAACTGTAGCGCCAGATTCCACTTCTTCGCGATAGACTGCGGTTTTACTGTCCACCAGGCTCAGTGCTCTGGTGGTGGCAATGCCCAACCCATGCATGGCTTCGGAGCAGAGATATTCACGGATGCTAGAGCGTAACACTGCACGGCCATCGGCAAAGCGGGAGTAGGGTGTGGGTCCTGCGCCTTTGAGTTGGATATCCCAAAGTTCACTATCGAAGAGTTCACTATCGAAGAGTTCACTATCTAAGAGCTCACTGTTCTTTTTACCAGCTACCGGCCCTTTATTAACTACTGGCCCTCTATTGGCTACCGGCAACTCCCCCAAAGTCATAGCCCGACCATCCCCAAGTTGACCCGCCCAGACACCAAATTGATGTCCTGAGTAAACCAGTGCAATCGGTTTGATATTGGCGGTCATAAAGTTGCCGCTCATCACTTCCAGCATTTCCGGACTGTCTAAATTGTCCGGATCTATACCCAGCTCTTCTGCCAGTAGCTTATTGCTGCTGACCACTATCGGGTCGAGCAAACGCGCGGCCATCACCGGACTAAAGTGCGAGTCTTCTTGCTCTTTAAAGCTTTCAAAATAGGTATGTTCTAAGCGGTCGATAAATAAAGTCATTAGATTCCGGCGTTTTCTCTGCTGATACGAGCAAGATTGTCTGAATGAAGGCTGCTGATATAGAGCCAGTTGTCGGTTTCCAGCGCACCTGTATTGGTGTGATGTTCGCCGTTGGGGTCCTGTAGTGAAGTGATCACCGCACCATCTCTATCCATGGCAAAAATATGGCTGTAGGGCACCGCCTGTGGACGCATAAATGCGGGTAGGCGCTGAACCATTTTACGCAACAACGGCGAGGCTGACATGTCATCAAGTTGTTGACTGCGAGGTGATACTAGACCCACCCAGAAGCGTCCATCGCGACCCCGGACAATATTGTCTGGAAAGCCGGGGAGATTGTCTATCAGCACTTCTGAGGTACCAGCACGATCGCCTTTCAGCCAGTATTTATGCAGTCGGTAGGAGCCCGTTTCATTGACTAAAACAAAGCTGCTATCTTCGGCAACGGCGACGCCATTAGAAAAGTTGAGACCCTCCATAAGCATACTGGTGGATTGGTCTGCTGGATCATAGACCATCAGGCGACCATGGCCACCATGCTCCATGGTGTCGAGCAGGCTGGCCGCATAGGTGCCACCATTGGATTGAGCGCCAAACTTGGTGGAGGCGTCGCTGAAATAGATTTTGCCCTCTGCATCCACATCCACGTCATCGACATATTCCATGGGCACGCCATTGTAGCTGTCGGTGAGCACGCTGATTTCACCAGCTGGCGAGACACTGAGCAGGCCTTTATAGGCATCGGCAATCAGTAAGTTATCGTTGGCATCAAAAGCCAAACCCAGCGGGCTGCCCTCGGTATTAACCCATTTAGTCATGGTGCCGGTGGCTTCGTTGTAGCGAATAATCCAGCCCTCACGGGTCGCGGTATAGATTTCGTCATTGAGCAGCGCCAGTCCCTCGGGACCATGAGTGTCTTCCAACTCCAATATTTCGATTTTATCGAGACGGGTATTCTGTTCGAAATCGCCGACATAATATTGGTTCGCCGGTGCATTCCAGCTGACTGGATCAATGGGCACTGGCCACAACAGTAGATAGGCAAAAAGGGTGATGATGATTAACAGGCTGGTTCTTAGCATGGCGGTTTGCTCCCGGCTCTTTTAATAAAGAATTTAGTAGTCAGCTCTGCTGAGCATGGTGCGCTAGTGCCACTGCTTAATCAACCTCGGGCTGCCTGCGGTTTTCCCTTGGTCTGCTGTGGCCGGTCATGTAAAATGCGCGGCTTATTAGCCGTTGATAAAAGATTATTTCATGGAAGTTAATCCGCTCTATAACGCCCTCGATGACCTACAGGCACGCACCGACGTGTTGAGGGGGTATCTTTGACTACGATAACCGCAAAGATCGTCTCTCTGAAGTTGAACTAGAACTCGGCGAACCCGATGTCTGGAACGAACCTGAGCGCGCTCAAGAATTGGGCCGGGAACGCTCCGCTCTCGAAGCCGTAGTGAAAACCATTGAAGACCTGGACACTGGTGTCGCTGATTCTCGCGAGCTCTTGGCCATGGCGGTTGAAGAAGATGACGCCGACACCGTTGCCGATGTGGAAGCGGAAATCGCAGCGCTTGAGTCACAGCTAGCCAAGTTAGAATTTCGCCGTATGTTCTCTGGCGAGATGGATCCCAATAATGCTTACCTGGATATTCAGTCTGGCTCTGGTGGCACCGAAGCCCAGGACTGGGCCGAGATGCTGCTGCGCATGTATTTACGCTGGGCCGATGATAAAGGCTTTAAAGCAGAATTAGTCGAATGTTCCGCTGGTGATGTGGCGGGTATTAAAGGCGCCACTGTGCAGATCTCCGGTGAATATGCCTATGGCTGGTTGCGCACTGAGATTGGTGTGCATCGCTTGGTTCGCAAGTCACCCTTTGATTCGGGTAATCGTCGTCACACCTCTTTTTCGGCTGTCTATGTCTCTCCTGAGATTGATGACAATATTGAGATCGATATTAATCCGTCGGATGTGCGCACTGATACCTACCGCGCCTCTGGTGCCGGTGGTCAGCATATTAACAAGACTGATTCTGCGGTGCGTTTGACCCATGGGCCCAGTGGTATAGTGGTGCAGTCTCAGAGTCAGCGGTCACAGCATCAGAACCGTGATAAGTGCTGGCAGATGTTGCGCGCTAAGCTCTATGAGCTTGAGGTGAGTATTCGCCAGAAAGCGGCTCAGGCCACTGAAGATACTAAGTCTGATATTGGTTGGGGCAGTCAGATTCGCTCCTATGTATTGGATGATGCGCGGATTAAAGATTTACGGACGGGTGTTGAGACACGGAATACCGGTGCGGTGTTGGATGGCAAGTTAGACCAGTTTATTGTGGCGTCGTTGAAGGCGGGACTTTAGGTAAAGACTGTCACCGCCAACCTGTCATCCTGAGCGAAGCCGAAGGATCTCCTGCCGACTGGTTGAAGTCTCTCCGCTGCGGTCGAGATGACAAAGTATATGTGTGACGGGATGACCCCTCAGCATGTCATCCTGAGCGAAGTCGAAGGATCTCCTGCCGACTGGTTGAGGTCTCTCCGCTGCGGTCGAGATGACAAAGTATATGTGTGACGGGATGACCCCTCAGCATGTCATCCTGAGCGAAGTCGAAGGATCTCCTGCCGACTGGTTGAGATCCCTCCACTGCGGTCGGGATGACAAAGTAGGACGAGTCGGGATGACAAAGTAGGGCGAGTCGGGATGACAAAGTAGGGCGAGTCGGGATGACAAAGTAAGAGTTTGTGACAGTAGATAATGCAAAACCAAAAAATTCAAATTAATAACCAAGAAACCAAATACGCTATGACCGACCAACTAGACGAAAATAAACTAATCGCCGAGCGCCGCGCCAAACTCACTGCACTGCGTGAGCAGGGTGGCAGCCCATTCCCCAATGACTTCCGTCCACAACACAGCGCCGCAGAGTTGCAAGCTGGTTTTGGCGAAGAGACTAAAGCTACCTTAGAGGAGCTTGGTAAAGTGGTCAGCATTGCGGGCCGTGTGATTCGCAACCGCGGTGCTTTTATCGTGGTTCAAGATAGCTCAGGCACCATCCAGCTCTATGTCACCAAAGAGGCGCGGCCCTTTGCCAAGTCACTGGATCTCGGCGATATAGTCGGCATCACCGGAGCTCTGCACCTGTCCGGCAAAGGCGATCTCTATGTGCAAATGGACAACTACCAGCTGCTGACCAAAGCCCTGCGTCCACTGCCAGACAAATTCCACGGTCTGGCGGATCAAGAGATGCGCTACCGTCAGCGCTACGTCGATCTGATTGTTAATCCCGATGTGCGCAACACTTTCCGCATACGCTCTAAGGTCGTCGACTTTATCCGTCGCTATTTAAATGCTGCTGATTACTTGGAGGTTGAAACACCCATGCTTCAAGTGATTCCCGGCGGCGCTGTGGCACGACCTTTTGTCACCCACCACAATGCCCTGGATATCGATATGTATATGCGTATCGCTCCTGAGCTCTATTTAAAGCGTCTAGTGGTTGGCGGCTTTGAACGGGTCTATGAGATTAACCGCAACTTCCGCAACGAAGGTTTGTCCACAAGACACAATCCCGAGTTCACCATGCTCGAGTTCTACCAGGCCTATTCTGACTTCAATGATCTGATGGATCTCACCGAAGATATGCTGCGCAAGATGACCACCGAAGTGCTGGGTTCAACCAAGGTGGTCAATACCACTAAGGATGCCGATGGCGAAGTGGTCAGCGAGATTCACTATGACTTTGCCGAGCCCTTTATTCGCCTGTCAGTGTTTGATTCGATTTTGCAGTACAACCCTGAGATCAGTGCCGAGCAGCTGGCCGATGAAGCCGGTGCACGACAAATCGCTACAGACTTACATATCCCGTTAAAGTCTATCTGGGGTCTGGGTAAGGTACAGATCGAGATCTTTGAAAAGACTGTTGAGCATCTCTTAGAGCAGCCTACTTTTATCACCATGTATCCCGCCGAAGTTTCACCATTGGCGCGACGCAATGACGAAGATCCCCATGTCACCGATCGCTTTGAATTCTTTGTCGGTGGCCGTGAAATCGCCAATGGCTTCTCGGAGCTGAATGATTCCGAAGATCAAGAGGCGCGCTTTAAGCAGCAGGTTGCTGAAAAAGACGCTGGCGATGATGAAGCCATGCACTTTGATGCGGACTATATTCGCGCCTTGGAATACGGCATGCCGCCAACCGCCGGTGAGGGGATTGGTATCGACCGTCTGGTTATGCTGTTGACTGATTCTCCCTCCATTAGAGATGTGCTGCTGTTCCCCCATATGCGTCCAGAATAGTGTTTGATCAACCGTTACTGATAATAACGTGACGGGAGGCGGTGTTTGCTGTTGCATAACAGTAAACACCGGTCTACTATGATTAAAAGCTTCAAACACAAAGGCCTTGAGAAGTTCTTCACTACTGGTAATACCGCTGGGATCCAGTCACAGCATAGGGCTCGGCAGGAAGATCGGCTTCAGGCGTTACACACAGCCTGCTATGTGGAGGATATGAATATCCCCGGTTGGCGTTTACATCCGCTTAAAGGCAGTAGAAACAAGCAATGGGCGGTCAATGTCAGTGGTAATTGGCGAGTTGTGTTTGAGTTTATCGATGGCCATGTTTATGTCGTTAACTATGAGGATTATCACTAATGGATATCCAGCAGCACAAACCTATGCATCCTGGCGCCTTTATTCGCCGGGTCTATTTAGAGCCCTTTAATGTGGGCTCCAATCAGCTGGCACGACAGTTAAAAGTCAGTCCTGGTTTGGTTAGTCGGTTACTCAATGAGAAAACCGATATTTCTCCTCTGATGGCGCTTAAGCTCTCCAAGGTAATAGGCCGCTCTCCAGAGAGTTGGCTGCAAATGCAAGATAACTATGATCTTTGGATGGCTCGTCTAACAGTCGATCTGGATGATTATCAGGCGTTAAAGTTTGGTTGATTTGATGTCTTTATTTTAGTCCACATTCAAAGCCCGGCATTGCTGGGTTTTTTTGTGTCTGTGATGCAGGCCCAAAGTACAGACTGCGATCCCACGCCAAGCGAGCAGGGTCATATCAAACCAACACTGTTATCCCTGGCCAAACCAACACTGTCATCCCGACCGTAGTGGAGGGATCTCTCGACAGTGGCAAAGACTCAGACTTCAGGCTCTCTGTTCAGGAGATCCTTCGACTGCGCTCAGGATGACAGGCTTGGGTGCCACCCCGAGTCGCTATTATGCTGTCATCCCGACCGTAGTGGAGGGATCTCTCGACAGTGGCAAAGACTCAGACTTCAGGCTCTCTGCTCAGGAGATCCTTCGACTGCGCTCAGGATGACAGGCTTGGGTGCCACCCCGAGTCGCTATTATGCTGTCATCCCGACCGCAGTGGAGGGATCTCAGCCAGTCGGCAGGAGATCCTTCGGTTCGCTACGCTCTCTCAGGATGGTAAAAAGTACTGTCATCCCGACCGCAGTGGAGGGATCTCAGCCAGTCGGCAGGAGATCCTTCGGTTCGCTACGCTCTCTCAGGATGGTAAAAAGTACTGTCATCCCGACCGCAGTGGAGGGATCTCAGCTAGTCGGCAGGAGATCCTTCGGTTCGCTACGCTCTCTCAGGATGATCGGCTTCGCCGATCACTTGCAGGGCTTATTTTCGGTGGAATTTCATCCTGTTAAGATAAAAGTTATTCTGGTTTGTTTTTTTTATGAATGGTATTATCACCCCAGCAAACCGAATCCAATAATCACATCAGCGCTACTCCTATTGCGCCTCCAAATACTCTCCGGGAGAGGGCTCTTTGCCCCCGCTGCTGCGAGAACTAAGGACAAAAAATGACCTACAAGACCATCGATTACAAGAC
>Ga0206127_1005507_pt1 | contig 10626 bp, 8 predicted proteins | sample Helgoland_Spring_6_FD_148646 | JGI IMG/M metagenome (GOLD analysis project Ga0206127, IMG submission 148646) | Pelagic subsurface seawater microbial communities from Kabeltonne, Helgoland, North Sea - Helgoland_Spring_Bloom_20160419_1 | ecosystem: Environmental > Aquatic > Marine > Epipelagic ...
AAAGCCGTCGTTTATACCTGCCTTATTCATTTGCAAAATATCCTCTTTGCGATATAGCTTATTAGCTTGCATCATTTTTCTGCAAAATTCTCTTTGCGGAGATTTGTTACCTACATATCTGTAGCGTATTGCAATATCCTTACTATCTTGCACGCTCTTTGAGTTAGGTCTAGCCGTTCCCGTAGACGTTGCAAATTGTACTAAGTCGTAAAGGTCATCGTCTGTATCATAATCGACGTCCGCACTACTTAAAAGAGTCCACTCTGAGACGTCTAGAGTCTCGCCTAGCTCTATAAGAGAGTCGGCTAATTTAGCAGGCGCTCCGTCGCTCATACAAACGTGAGAGCTTAATTCCGCAGTATCCTCTTTTGCCTCTATTTTCTCCTCTGTCAATGGAGCAAAGTATAAATCTAAGTTTATGCCGTAATTTACTAGCACCTCCTCAATTGCATCTATTATAAAATCTTGTTTAGGCTTTATAACTCGCTTAATTGTTTGGCGCTCGCTCATATCCATTTCGTCGGCTACAGAGCTAAAGCCACTTGCAGACGATAAACCTACAAGACTCGGACTAATTACTTTATGCGCTGTCATTATTTGAGTTTTGCACTGGTCTTGTAAAGCTTCCCATTGTTTATGCACGTTACTATTAACTGGAAACGGCGTTACCTCTATAGCCACCTCTTGGTCATTAAAGCTAATAATAAAGTTCGAGCTGTTCGAGCTAGACGTTAGTTTCTTTTTAACCTGTCTCTCAAATTCCTCCTTCTCCTCTGGAGTGTAATTTGTGCCGTTAGGTATCTGTATTATATACCCTGCGCTTAATCCGTTTTTAATAGACGATATTTGTGTGTTTGCTATCTCCTCCTCCATTTCAGCAAATACTAACGCCGACGAGTACGACGGAGCGCCAAAATACTCAGCGCCTACAACGTAAGGCTTTGCTACATAAATAGAGCTGCCTCTAGCTGCTCCGTATGCGTTATAAGCTACGGGCGTATACTCTACGTCTGTATATTTGCGCCAGTTTCTAGAAAACCAATAGCGCTCAATCTCGTTTTTTTCGTTTGCTATTGACGGGATAACCATTTGCTTAGGTATATGCGTCAAGCTATGTAAATCTCCGCCCTTAGTTTCTATAACCTCAAAGCTAAACTCTCCAAAAACTTGAAAATCTGCAATCATTTTTCGCAGTTCTTTAGGTCTTAATATAGTTTGTAGCCTTGCCCAATTCTCAGCACCTAGACTTCCGCTAGAGGTACGCAATCCTTTACCATAAATAAGGGTACTATAGGATTGATTAATACTGCTATTTGTAGGGCTGCCGTTATTTCGGTCTGTAATGTAATTATAATACTCATTATTACGCCCATTCATTACCCAGTCTCTAGATTTGTCCTCCATTAAAGGCGGTCTAGTATAACTCGTTAATGTTATTAGTTTAATATCACTCATAATTTTACCATGTATAGCGATTAGTAGTCAGCTTATAATCTTGAGCTGTTTGCGTTGTAGCCAATACAAGACCTCTGTATACTATCTCAGTAGTTACGTCGTCAGTAAGTTTTAGCTGATAACTATGCTCGTCTGTAAATGTATAGCTAAATACTAGAGATAGCTTATAATCTCCGCCTGTTGTGTAACTAGTTGTTACGTTTGTATCCGTTCCTAGTGTACTATCTGTAATAGTTAAAGTTAATGCGTTAGACGGATTATATCTAGGCACTATCTTTATTGTATGCGTACTTAAATTAGGGTCAACTATCATAAAACAAACTTCTATATAATAAAAACGAAAAAAGTCTGTTTTTGTTTCTATTTAGCAAAAAAAAAGCCTCGTAATTAAATACAAGGCTCTTTTAGGGGATAAAACTAAATTAAGAAACTACTGCTAAAAAAGATGTTTGAGTAGCTGAATCTAAGAAAGGAGCTAAGTCCTTAGTCGTAGATACGCCAGTTAATACATATCCATTCATGTCCGTTTTAGCGCCGCCAGTTTGTGATACGATTGTAAAGTCGATTCCGTCGTCAAGCCCTAAAGCTATATAGTTGCCGTTTCTGTCGACTACAACTGCGCTAGGGTATCCTGCCGCTACTAGATTAAACTCTGCATTTGTAGCAGCGTCCATTGATTTTAATGTAATTGTGAGCGTTTGAGTATTTACTCGGCTGCTCGTATTTCTGTCTCCTACCATTGACTGCTCAAGAGTATTGCCATCTCCCTCTAAAGGATAAGCATACGCCGCAGTTAAAGAGGCATTCATTGCCGTTGCCTCTCCGTTTACAATAGTAAAAGCGTCCTCTAGGCTATTAAATAGATATAGTGTAGACTGACCGCCAAGCCCGTCTTTACACACTTTATCTCTGCCCGATGTTAGTAAACACGCCATAAGTTGTAAATTATTTTTTAGTTGCTTTACACAACCGATTATTAATGTTTTTAAAAAAGGGAGGCGGTTAAACCTCCCCTAGTATTTAGGCTGTTGTTGTAAGTAACCAAACTATTTCCGCTCCGTAAGAATATCCTACAGCGCCACCGAATACAGACTTGTATAAAACGTTTCCGCTCAAATCTACTTCGTCAAGGTCTTTCACTCGGATTGAGGTAGCGTCTGACGCTAATCCTGTACCCATTGTGATGTTAGACTTCTCAAACAATACGATTGTGTTATCTGCTAAAGCGTTAACAACTTGCACGTTGTAACGTCCGTATACTAATCCTGTGTTAGCGTCGCCTCCTAGTCCGTTAGCTGCTCCGTTTTGAATTAATAACTTTGTGTAAGCATCTGCAACGTCTGGAGATACGATAAAGTTTACATCTTTACGTCTTAATGCGTAAGGTAGTGCTGCCGTAGCTGCGTCAAATGCTGCCAATACGTTAGACGTAGAGATAGCCGCTCCGATTGCTGTAATTCCGTTGTTTGCTTTTATTACGTCGCCGTCTGCTGCAAATTGAGTAACTAGTCCGCTCATTGTTCCCGCAGTTCCTGCTCCATTCCAGATTTGGTCCTCAAACCACTCAGCTAATTTAGCTGCTGTATCTGCAACGATTGCGTCTGCAATCTCTTGAGGTGTTTGGTCGTTGAAAGCAGATGCTCCCATAGACTCGCCGCTCCACGTTGGGCGGAAATCCTCTTTACAGATTGTAAACTCGTTTTTAAATTTTGAAAGTGTTAAAACTTTCTCTGAGTACGCTACTGCGTCCGTTGCTGCGGTTGTTCCACAAGCGTAATCTACAACTCCAAGAGTAACGTCTAAGTTTCTCAAGTTTAGTTTGTATCCTACGTCGGGTACAACGTTAATAAGTCCAAGACGGAGTGTATCCTCCTCTTTGATTGCTTGCAGCATGATATCTACTGCTGCCTGCCCTGCATAATTTGATGTAATTGCCATTGATTATTCTATTTTAAATTAATTAATTTACTTATTTGCGTTTTTTATTGCCTCAAGGATACGCCCTTGCTTTGTTAAAATCACTTGTTTTGGCTGTGAGTTTATAGGCTCTACTGACGGCTGCGCTGAAAGTGTTACAACTTGCTCCTTTAACTCTACATTTTCAGATGTTAAAGTCTCTAGTTTAGACTCTAAGCTAGTCATTTTAATCTCCATGCTCTCAGCGTAAGCGTTAAACATATCCTCTAGGATTTGCTTAATTACCTCCATTGATTCCGCCTCGTTAGCCTCGACCATTTTCTCCTCGTCCTCCTCTTTAAGCTCTGCCTCTACCTCTGGCTCCTCTACAACTTCGTCCTCTACTACGTCCTCGCCCTCAGACATTGACTCTACTAGTCCGTCCTTTACTACGATTTCGCCTGCCTCATCGATTTGATAAGTTCCGTCTGCTAATTGCACACGCTCCTCATTTTCTCCAATTAAAAAAACAGCCGTACCAACCTCAAGAGAATCTCCCTCAAATTGAATATCTAGCTCTCCAGATTTTACGCTCCCTAGAGTTACCTCTAGCTGCTCCTCGTTTTTGCTTACTATATCTTTTAGCAAAGCGAGAATGCTTTTGTTACTTTTACTCATTTGTATATCGGTTTTATAATTTACTTCCTCTAACTCGACCATTCCGTCGATTGAAAATCCTCGCAGCTCTCCCGTTTTTATATAGTTGTTCCAAATGTCGTCGTTATCAACTTTCATTGATACAAGCCAAGAGCCCTCGGGATACTCTAATCCAAACGCTGCGGATTTGTCTTTCTTTGGGTCTGCTACTAGCCACGACTCGGTAAAAGTTACGCCCGAGATTGGTGTATCATGCTCTAGCTTTGAGTTTAACTGGAAACCGCTTTGGAAAAAATTTTGTGAAAAATCTCGGATAGTTTCCTCTGAAAAAAACATCTCAAACTCGTTTCCGTCCTCGTCTACTCTATATATCAATTGGTTTGGCTGTAATACTAGCCCCATTAATATACGTTTCTCCTCGTCTACTTTTGCAAGTGTTACAAGTTTGTCTTGTTTTGACATTGCTACAAAAAACTCCTCTGTGGCGGGAGAGTGTACCAGTGAGATAGCAAAGACTCCCTTGCTATTTTTGTTGTATTTTCCCTCAAATCTTCTCATAAGTTTACAATACTATAACGAAAAACTCTTGTTATTGTTTCACTATTTGTTAAAATCCGCTTGAGTCGACAGCATTGCGGTCGGCGCTTTGAGCTGTGGTAACGTCTCCAGACACTACTATTGCCTTAACGGCGTTGTCTTGGTTTGTTATGCTGTCTTGTATTGCGTTGCTTTCCGTTCCCTCTACTAAATTAAAAGCAGGTGCCTCTGCTCCGCCTGCTGCTGCTCCTCCGCTTGTATCTCCGCTTTCATTTAATGCGGCAAGTCCTTTTGCTGCTGCTGCTACAGACGAGGCGATACCTATACCCATGCGAATGTTGTTGGCTGTAATTAAAGCAGGCGCTGCGACTCCTCCCTCTAGAGTTAGCCTTGCGTTTGCTGCGTTTGTATTTATTATGTTTTTTGCAATACCTACAGCGTTCTCAGCTATAATGCTCGCAGCTTGTAACTCTTTATTTTCCTCTGCAAATCCTGCTAGTATGCTAAAGCCTGTTGCTACTGCGTCAAGGCTTGCCTCTTGTATTGCTTTTTTTGCGTCTGCGGTTGCTTGGTCGTTAGCTTTAATTTGCTCGTTTGTCGCTTTTGTATTTGCTACAAGTTGATTATCAATATTTTGCTTTTGATTCAAATACTCTTGCTCTGCGTCTACTCTTGCTTGCGTACCCTCTGCGTAGAGTAATCTCTTAGCCTCTAAGTCCTCTAGTATTGCTTGATTTTCTAGCTCAAGCGCAGACTTTTGTTTTTGTAATTTTACTAAAGGGTCAATCTCTTGCTCTGCCTCAAACTCTCTTTGTATTTTTTGCCTTTCTTTCTCTGACTCTATACCTGTTAATATTAAAGCATTTTGCTCGTTTAAAAGTCCGACTCTGTTGGTTTCTACCTCCTCCGTTTTGCCTGCAATCTCTGCCTCGACTGCTTTTAAATCTGCGTTAGCTTGTATCAATGCCGCTTGGTTTTCGATACTATCATTTCGCTTTACTTCAAGAGCTGCTAAGTTAATAGCAAGTTGCGCTTGTTTTTTCATTTCAGCCTCCGCCTTTTTTGAAACTTTTGCGAGGTCGTCGTTTGCTTTTATCCTTTCTTCCAGACTTAAATTTACGTTGTCTCGTATTTTCTTTAACTCTGCCGCCTCTAGCTCGTAACCTGCTCGTAATGCCGCAGATTCCGCCTGCGCTAATATAGCCGCATCTTTTGCCGCCTTGTAGGCTTTTGCGGATTCGTTTGCCGCTTTAATACTAACTTTTGATAAATTTTCATTTAGTTTTTTAGTTATAACATCTATTTCTTGCATTGCCTCACTAAAATCATTAGTTATAGTTTCCCCTGCTTTTCTTATTTTAAGATTAAGAAATATGAGTTTTAAAGTAGTTTTATCTAAATTATCTTGAGCTTTTTTAATGCTTTTATCATCTCCAAGCATTAACTCGTAGGCAACTCTTAAAGCTTGTGATGCCTCTAGCAGCCTATTAAATGACAACTCTAAAGGATATAATGTTGTAGTTATTAACGCCCCTATAACTCGACCCATTGCATCAAATCCCTCTGTTGTTTTGTTAGTTGCGTTATAAGTATCAACTAAAGCGTCTGTAATTTGTGAGAAAAATCCTTGTATGGTTTCTAGAGCAATACTTAGCGTATCCATAACTTGTTTGTTCCTAGAAAATGCCTCTGTCAATCCTGCAATTATTGCAACAACTAATCCAATACCTGCCGCTTTTAAAGCGAGTCCTACCCTTGCGATAGCTTTAGCCATAACATTAAACCCAGTCCTAGTCTTTCCTGCCGTTACACCAATAGTCTCGACCTCCCTATCTGTTTTACTTGCCTCGTCGCCGACGTCTTTAAGTCCTTTCTCTATATTTTTAGTTGCTTTAACTGCCTCTGTATCGTCAACCTTTAGCTTAATCTTTACCTCTTTCATTATTTTTTTGCTTTTATAGTACGTTTTATTTTTGTTTTTAGTCCACTCCAAGACGTAACAATTTGCCGCTTGCCTTTTGCTATCTCTACGCTGTTGCCTGCGCCGTAAAAATCGCCTCGCCTTAGTATATCGATTACCTCTGTTATATCGTTACTCATTTTGTCGTATTGTTATATCTGTTGTTACTCCGTTACCTACATATCTAATCGTCATAGTTCGTGAAATTGTGCCTGCTCCCATAGTTGCAATATTTATACCTGCTAAATTGTTATCCGTTCCGATTACTGAGGTAGTCGCCCAACTTATGCCATCTCCATCATCTATTTTTGTAACAACGTAATCGGTAGCAATACCCTCGACGTTGAAAACTAGACTCTCTGCTAGTTTTCCAATAGTTACAACCGACGGGATATACACCCTATTTACTAGCCTAGTATCAAAGCCGTTAATTAGCTCTAACTTTGTTAAGCCGTTTAAAAGGTTATAAGAGTATTTATTTATTCGGTAGTCTATATCGTTGATTGCGATTACATCGTTTAACTCAAGCCTTGTAACTATCTGTATAGGCAGGTTTGCGGTATACATAAACGTCCGCCTCTTTAGCTCAAATATTGCAGTTACATAATCTTTGTAATGTATACTATATAAATTATTAACTAAAGCTTCGCCTGTAAAGTTGCTAAACTCTGCCTCGAATAAATTTGAGTACATTGGATTTTCAACTCCAAAATGATGTATCGGAGATAGTAAATTTTGATTCAGAATGTCATCTATACCTAAGTCGTTTACAAATCGTATAGGCGTATTTGTAATGTCTTGGTTTGTTACATAATGCAATACCGCTTTTGGTACAACTGGGTTTAAATTATCGTCTAGTATAACGCCCGTTTGTATGTTTGTGTTTGGCTCTGACACTTCCGTATTTTGGTCAATTAATCTCTCAAAATATATTTGCTCAAAAGGCAGTTTTACCTCTAGCGTATCGCCGTCGATTAGTTTCTTAGGCGTCAAGCTCTCGTATACATTTACAAGAGATGCTCCGTATCCTTGTTTATCCGCCGCTCTCTTTTTAAACTCCATGTTTAAAATAGTACTCGGCTCCTCAAATTCAAAAGCAATACGTTTTAATAGCTCGCCTCTGTCAACGTCAAACTTTGCAAAGTCTATGTACTTTGTTGCGTCGTATCTTTGCCCTTGTGAGTAATAAGAATCTAGCGAGTTTATATATATACTGCCGTCGTCTTTTGGAATCGCTACAAGTTTAAACATATTAAAAATGCCCTTGAGAAAGTCAACGATTTTTAACTCTGGCATCTCGTCGCCTATTATTACCTCGTTAACTAAAGTTTGCGAGCCAGTAGTTACGTTAACAGGGCTTGGCGAATAACCTATATATTTAGTAACGTTTATTGTAGAGGTAAACTCGATTTTTGCATTACTTTTTACATACCACTCAAATTTAAAAATAGTCGTACCCTCTGGAGAGAATAAACTTGTATTTATAGATACAACCCCGTCGCCGTTTGCCCATTGCTCAGAATCCCAAGCGTAAACGTCCTTATCTGTATCCTTGTCTCTAACTATAAAAGTATAGGGTACATTTTCATAACCAGAGGCAGGCGTTATAATATTACTTATAACGTAATGAACAGAATTTAATGACGCTCTTGTAGTTACAAAAGTTCCTAAGTTATTCCCTAAATTTATATATGTTCCGTCTCCCGTTGTAAAGTTTACAATCTCCTCGCCGCCTCCTATTGCATCCTTATCGTCTGCCTTTAGCCATAAGTACTGCTCTGCAAACTCTGTTGTACTAAAAAAATCTCGTGAGAATACAATAGGATTCTCATACGTTGCAGCGTTATACCTTGCCTCGATTGCCTCAATGATTTTTATTATCTTTACGCTAGGTCTAAGGTCGCTCCATACTACGCCCGTAGCGTGTGAGGTACTCGCATCGTTTGCTATGTTTATAGTCGTATCGTCTACGTCGTGCGCTCCGTGATGGCTATTGTAAAAATAGCGCTTGTTTGCCATTAACGTATAAACGACATCGCCGCCAAAGAGCGCGCCCCTCAAACCGCTTACTACATTATTGCTCGTCCAATCATGGTCTAACGTAGGAAATGACAAGTCACTCAGCAAATCCTCGCCTATAGTATCTTTAATATTCGGCAGGTTTCCAAAAAAATTAATCGTATAGCTCTCAAGCCTACCCTTTACAATATTACATTTGTTTAGCCTCCACTTTCCTAGCTTGAAAGGCACGCCGTCAATATCTATACTGCCCTCTACTTTACTCCTAGAATCAAAACCGTTATCTATAGACGCATTATACCAGTGTTTAAAGATTTTATTATTATTTTTACTAGCAGGTACTGTGAAACTCTTAGAGTAATCGCCAGTATTTTTAGTAATATCTCCCGCATCTAAAACAGAGCTTACAATATCCACGCTCTCGTCATTATACTGGTCTAGTAATTCGCCGTTGACGTATAGATTAACCATGATTATATGTTGTTTATTTCGTTGTAACTCTTTTCAAACGTCATTGTATAGTTAATTAGCCTATCGTTTTGCCTAGTCTTAAACTTTTGAGAGGTCATTTTTAGGTTTAAAGGAGTATATACACCACTATCAAAACTCCAGATTCGCTCTGTAAGTAATATCTGTTTTACAACCTCGTTCATATCCTCGTCTAGCCAACCGCTTTCTGCTGTTAATGTAGTCCTAGCTTGCACGCCGTACCTTACAAACTGATGGAATCCGTCAGATGCTTGCCCTCTGTTTGTCTCGAAACTGCTATCTGTTACGTCTATAGTCTCCTCTTGTTTTCTAAATAGGGTAAAGCTCTGCAAAGCGCCGTCTTTATTTTGAAAAAATAAGTCTAAAGGATTGTATTTGTACTCGTCTGTAATATCTAGCGTCGTCGTTTTGCCATTCCAATCAATTTCAATATAGGACTCGTTTGTCGCTACGGATACATCAATCCAGAGGTATTTTATAATCTCGTCGCTGAGGTCTGACTGCGCAGGTGTTGCGCTATAATTGATAGTTAACGCAGGATAAGATTTTACGCTAATAGATTGAGGAGTTAATCCCGTAGGTACATAGATAGGAAATACAAAACTACCCGCTCGATTAACTTTATATTGCTGAGGTATTAACAGAGTGTTATCTGTTACCGCCGTAACGTTTCGCCCCTCGTTTCCGTACGCATATCCTAGCGCCATTATTTCCGTAGCCTCATGGTACAAAGTAGCTACCTCGTCATAGGTTACATAAGTGTAAACCCATTGCTGATTTTCTCCGTCTATAACTTGCACGCCTGCAACTAACGACGGACTAGGCTCTTTAAATTCGATATAGTCTTGTATTATAGCGTTTATATTTATGCTATGCGTTCCTGTCGATGCCGTTGTATTTTCGTAGGTTATCTGATAGCTATTTGTAGAGTCTGGAGTTGACTTGTTGCCATTCCAAACCCACACGTTTAGCGTGTACTTGTCGCAGGTTGTTACGCCATAAACTAGCGGCGTATCTATGTAGTACGGACTTAATGCTCTTATCATTATGTAATTGTTACGTTTTTATTTTTTGTTTCCATTTTATCGATAAGGTCTAAAGCAAAAGCCTCGCCTACCTCATCGCCTAATCTTAGTATCTCGTTATCCAAAGCGTCCGTAAAAAAATGCGTCGTCTCTATACCTGTGTGATATACTATATTTGATATAGCATACAGCAAGCTCTTACGTTTTATAAACCTACCTTTTGCATCTCTTGGCGCTATACCCTTACGGATACTCCAGCCATTAAAAGCCATAAACGGAGGCTTTGAATCTCGATACTTAAATTTACTATTTGTTACTTTTTTTAATTTCCAAGCCTCTGGACTTTTTAGCTTTACTCCTTTTTTATACTTACGAGTTCCTCCCTTTCCTTTTACCCCTGCGTCTACATACTCCCAGTAATCCGCTAGAGTAAACTCAATCCCGTTGCCTCTGAGATTATACCTTATAGACTTGTCTAGCTCGCCGCCGCCTTTCTTTTTTTTCTTTAGATTAGCCTTTGACTGCTTTACAACGTTACTCCCTAGCTTGTTAAATATTTTATTTAGGTTATCCAATAGCAAAGGTTTG
>Ga0206127_1005516_pt1 | contig 10617 bp, 6 predicted proteins | sample Helgoland_Spring_6_FD_148646 | JGI IMG/M metagenome (GOLD analysis project Ga0206127, IMG submission 148646) | Pelagic subsurface seawater microbial communities from Kabeltonne, Helgoland, North Sea - Helgoland_Spring_Bloom_20160419_1 | ecosystem: Environmental > Aquatic > Marine > Epipelagic ...
ATTGATATGGATGGACTGGCTGCCGCTGAGAAAGATCTGGTTGCTCTGGGTGCCGAGGTGTTAGCCATGGAGCAAAATGTTGTTGATGAGGACCGCTGGCAGGAAGTTGTAGACGCAACGGTCGAGCGCTTTGGCAGTCTGGATATTCTGGTCAACAATGCAGGTATCGCTCTGCTCAGACCCATCAGCGAATACACCACTGCAGACTATGATCTGCAGATGGATGTGAATATCCGCAGCGTGTTCTTTGGTTGCCGCAAGGCGCTGCCGGCCATGATTGCCAGTGGTGGCGGCTCAATTGTTAATATGTCTTCGGTTGCTGGCCTGCGCGGTCTGCCCGGTGTGTCTGTCTATGGTATTGCCAAGGCCGGGGTACAAAACCTGGCCAAGACCATCGCCATGGAGCATGCCGCTGATGGAATCCGCTGTAACTCTGTCCACCCCGGGCTGATTGATACCAATATCCAAAATGATGCGCGTCGGGATAATTACGATGAGTTTGTGAAGATCGGCGAGAGTGTTCCCTGGGGACGCATGGGCTTTCCTGAGGAAGTGGCTAACTGTGTATTGTTCCTCGCCTCTGATGAAGCCAACTATGTTACTGGTACAGAACTGGTTGTGGATGGCGGCCTGATGGCGAAGTGATTGCTAACTGTACATTATTGATATTGCTGGGCTATTAATACGACTAAAGACAAGAATAAGAAAAAAGGAAGCATCATGGGCGCACAGACTTCTCGTTATGCCAAGGGATTTGATCTGCCGGTAAGGGGGGATACCATTACCGCAGATCGCTATATCTCGAAAGAATTTATGCAGCGCGAGAACCAGCACCTGTGGCCAAAGGTTTGGCATCTGGGGGGCATGGTCGCTGAGCTGGAGGAAGAGGGCGACTATATGCGCCACAATCTGGGTACCGAATCTGTGATTATGGTGCGCCAGGCCGACAGCAGCATTAAGGCGTTTTATAATAGCTGTCCTCACCGGGGCAATCGCCTTGTGCTGGGTGAGATTGGCGGCAGTGACAAAATTACCTGTGGCTATCATGGCTGGCAGTTCTCTCCCGCTGGTGTGCTGGTCAATGTTCAGGATCCCGATGACTTTCCCGATGGCAATCCCTGCGGCAAGGTGACTCTGACAGAGGTGCGCTGCGAGACCTGGGGTCCGTTTATTTTCTACTGCATGGATGAGGATGTGGCGCCACTGCTGGATTGGCTGGCGCCCTTGCCGGAGAGGCTGGCAAGCTATGGGCTGGATGACTGGATAAGAGTGATGTACCTGTCCGCCGATGCGGATTTTAACTGGAAGATTATCCGCGATAACTTTAATGAAAGTTATCATTTACCGACTATTCATCCGGAGCTGTCTACCTTTATTAATGACGGCCTGTCGGACACCGTATTTGAAATGTACGAAACCGGCCATAACTCCATGTGGATGAAAGGCCATCAGGCCAGCACCAGAAATCCAGATTTTGAGACCGGTGAGGTGCCTGCACCTCTGGATGATGTTGCTCGCGCCTGGGGTCTTGATCCGGCCGATTACAATGGCCACACCGGCGATATCCGCGAGGCGATAGTGGCGGCCAAGCGCCGTATGGGCCCGGAAATAGGCTATACCAACTACGAGAATATGAGCGATCAGCAGCTGGTGGATTACTTTCACTGCACATTGTTTCCCAACCTCACCATCACTATGTCCCCGGAACAGTGTCAGATTCTGCGCACTGAGCCTCACCCAACCGACCCACAAAAATGTGTCTTTCACCATTGGGTATTGGCACCGCCGGTTGAGGGCATGGAAGAAGTCATTACCCCCATTGGGCCTATGCCATTGGAATGGGCTGAGAACCGCCACAGCGTTTACGGCGATGGTCAGTCGGTAGGCTATGTGGCAGATCAGGATCTCAGTATTGGCACCAGCCAGCAGCAGGGGCTTAATTCCCGCGGGTTTAAAGGTTGCATCCTGACCCATCAGGAGAAGCGTGTGCAGCGCTTCCATGAGTTGCTCAATGATTATGTGAGCACAGATATTATCAATGCCGATCAGCTGAGGTGATGGCTATGTTTAAGAGCAGTCTGGCTGGATTGATTATGGTTTGTATAAGCTCTTTGGCTGTTGCTCAGGAGCAGCCCACCAACCCTCTGGCACTGATGCGCGCCGATCATATTATGATTTCAACAGATGACTACGATGGCACTGTGGACTGGTATAACCGCATCCTTGGCTTTGAGGTGGTGCGTGAATGGGATATAGATGGGTACCCGGATGTCGATGTGGGTTACATCTCTGCCAATGGATTTATGATTGAGGTCGTTGGCACCAAGCAGGCGTTTCAGGATGAGGTGGTTGCGCCAGATGTATTTACCGCTATGTCGGATCGTGGCTATGTGCATATGGCCTTTAATAGCGCTGATGTTGATGGGGTGGCGGCTGAGCTTATCAGTCGCGGTGTTGAGTTGGAATTAGCGCCGACCAATTTTGATGCGGCCGGTGTGAGGTTGCTGTTTATCCGCGATAACAATGGCAACCTTATTGAGATTGTTACTCCGCTCAGTGCCTATAAAAATAAATGATGAACAAATCTTTGGATTTTCGTGTTTTTCACCTAGCCACCCTATTGCGCAGGGCCAGCTAAAACAACACATTTGGGAAAAAATAATGAAAAAGCAACTTTATGGTTCGATGTTGGGTGTGATTGCACTCTCTGCCGGCCTGTCAGTAAACGCCACCGAGCCACCATTGGCAGATCAAAAATTACTCTATTCCACGCCGGTACGAGAGGGTATAACCAATCTCTACTGGGGCGATCTGCATCTGCATTCCCAGTTATCTGCCGATGCCTTTATTTTACAGACCCGCCTGACCAAAGATCAGGCGTTTATGTTTGCCCGCGGACAAACCGTGGAAGCAGATAATGGTATGCCGGCGCGACTGCGCCGTCCCCTGGATTTTTTGGCGGTAACAGACCATGCGGAGTATTTGGGTATCTATGCGCAGCTGGAGGCCAATGATCCCCGTCTCAAAGAATGGAAGATGGGCATGGAATGGCAGGACATGATGAAGCAGGGAGATATGATGGGCCTGGCGCTGGCTTTCTCTGATGCTATTCAAACCAGCGAGTCAGAATACTTAACCCCGGACAGCCTGCGCAAGTCAATCTGGGCGGAAGCCTCCGCAGTGGCGGACAAATATAATGAGCCGGGGCTGTTTACCGCCTTTGTCGGGTACGAATGGACCTCTATGATTACCGGCGATAATTTGCACCGGGTAGTGATATATAAAGATGGTGCAGATCTGGCCTCCCAACAAACGCCTTTTTCCGCCCAGCACAGCAATGACCCGGAGGATTTATGGGATGCTCTGGCGGACTATGAAAAGCAGACAGGGGGTGAGGTACTGGCCATTGCTCACAATGGTAATGTCAGCAATGGACGCATGTTTTCTCCCAACCGGGAAAATGGCCTACCCCTGGATGCATCATATGCTCGCAAGCGGGCGCGCTGGGAGCCGGTCTATGAAACCACCCAGATAAAAGGGGACGGGGAAGCCCATCCATTTCTGTCGCCGACCGATGAGTTTGCCAATTTTGAGACCTGGGATGAGGGCAATATTACCCTTGGCACGCCCAAAGAGCCCCATATGCTGCAGTATGAATACAGTCGCTCGGCGCTGCGTGAGGGCCTGCGCCATGAAGAAAATCTGGGGGTTAACCCGTTTAAGTTCGGTCTGATTGGCAGCACCGATTCCCACACCGGTATGGCCACCACCTATGAGGATAACTTCTTTGGCAAATTTGCCCATGATGAGCCCTCTGTCGATCGCACGGAAAAGCGCATGGCCGACCAGTTGCAGAAGATCTGGCAGCTGGTGTCTTCTGGTTTGGCAGCGGTCTGGGCGGAAGAAAATACCCGTGAGTCCCTGTTTCGAGCGATTAAGCGCCGTGAGGTCTATGCCACTTCAGGCACTCGCATTCAGCTGCGCTTCTTTGGCGGCTGGGCGTTTAAACAGACGGATGTAATGCAGGCAGACTTTGCCACCATTGGCTACCGCAAAGGGGTGCCCATGGGTGGTGATTTAAATGGCCATAGCGATAGTGGTGCCCCAAGCTTTATGGCGGCGGCCTCCCGGGATGCAGACGGTGCTAATCTCGATCGTATTCAGATTATTAAAGGCTGGCTGGATGCCAATGGCGAAACCCAAGAGCAGATCTATGATGTGGCCCTGTCCGATGATCGCAGTGCCAACTGGCTGGGCAAAATTGCGCCGGTGGGCAATACCGTCGATATAGCCAATGCCAGCTATAGCAATAGTATAGGCGACCCTGAATTAACGGCGGTGTGGACTGATCCAGACTTCGATCCAGAGCAGCGTGCCTTCTACTATGCAAGGGTTATTCAGATTCCTACGCCACGCTGGACTGCCTACGACCGCAAATATTTTGGCGCGGTCATCGATCCCCGCGCGCCAGATATTATTCAGGATCGCGCCTATTCGTCACCTATCTGGTACACCCCATGACAGCAGCATTAACCAACAAAAAATGGACCCTGAGTTCGCGACCTCAAACCACTGTTAGCAAAGAGCATTTTAACTTTGAGACCGAGTCGGTTCGCGACTTGGCCGATGGCGAGTTTCTGGTAAAGAACCAGTATCTATCCTTTGAGCCAGCCCAGCGTGGCTGGCTCAATGATGTGCGCAGCTATGCGCCGCCAGTAGCCATTGGTGAGGTGATGCGATCAGTTGCCGCCGGTGAAGTGATTGCCAGCAAGCATCCTGACTATCAGATAGGCGACAGGGTGCAAGGTGGTTTTGGCTGGCAGGAATATGCTATCAGCGATGGTTCTGGCTTGTTTCCAGTGACCAAAGTGCCTGCGGATATGCCATTGTCTTATCCCTTACATATCTATGGTCTGACTGGCCTTACCGCCTATTTTGGCCTGCTCGATATAGGCCAGCCCAAAGCCGGAGAGACTGTATTGATTTCCGGTGCTGCTGGTGCCACTGGATCCACGGTGGGCCAGATTGCCAAGCTTAAGGGCTGCCGGGTTATTGGTATTGCCGGTGGTCAGGCCAAGTGCCAGTGGCTGATTGATGAGCTGGGCTATGATGCGGTGATTGATTACAAGTCCGAATCTGTGGACGAGCGCTTGCAGGAGCTGTGCAAAAACAGTATCGATGTGTTTTTTGATAATGTTGGTGGCGATATTCTAGATTCGGCACTGGTCAATATGGCCAACAGAGGGCGCATTGTACTCTGTGGTGGTATCTCCAGTGGTTATCAGGTTCAGGAATTACCGCCGGGACCTAAAAATTATATGCAACTGGTGATTCGCCGCTGCCATATGGAAGGTTTTATTGTGCTAGACCATGTGAACCGCTACCCGGCGGCCACAGAGCAGTTAATGCTTTGGGTGGGTGAGGGTAAAATCCGGGTCAAAGAGCATATCCTTGAGGGCATAGAACAGTGCCCGGACGCACTGGCTGGTCTTTTCTCCGGACAAAACTTTGGCAAGCAGCTGGTAAAGATCTGATTGCCACCACTGAATAATAACAATAGAACAACAGGGGTAAATAGATATGGCAGGTAGATTGGAAGGCAAGGTAATTGTTATTCTCGGCGCGTCCGACGAGCGCAGTATGGGTGCGGCAACTGCCCAGCGCTGTCAGGCCGAGGGCGCCAAATTGGTGTTGGCGGCGCGCAGGGTGGATAGGGTACAGGCTATCGCCGATAGTTTGGGTGCGCTGGCAATTGGCTGTGATATTACTGATGAGCAGCAACTTGCCGGACTGGCCGATGCAGCCGTATCCCATTATGGCAAGCTGGATGGGGCAATTAACTTTGCCGGTATTGAAACCTCCTCACCGATCGCTGATATCAGCCGCGAAGTGCTGCAGGAAAACTGCGATGTGCACCTAATTGGAACTACTTTATTTATCAAGCATATGGCGGCCCGTATGACCGATGGCGGCTCTGTGGTGACAACCTCCTCCCAGACGGCTCTATTGGCGCCTCCCGGGCTTGCGGCCTATGCGGGCACAAAGGCTGGAGCCGACCATATAGTACGTATAGCGGCGGTAGAATACGGCGCGCAGAATATTCGGGTTAACTCCCTGTCTCCAGGGTTTACTCCCAGTGCTATGACTGAGGGATTTCTGGCTATGCCGGCCATTGAGCAGGCTTTTATCAATGAGATACCCATGGGCAAACTGCCCTCCACCGATGATATGGCTAATGCAGCACTGTGGCTGCTCTCTGATGAGTCATTTATGACCGGCAGAATGCTGGATATTTCGGGGGGGCAAACATTGCGCCGTATTCCTACGGCAACAGAGATGGGGTTCTGATTCAAAGGCACTATAGTAGTTTAGTATGAGAAAGCCGCTGGATTCAGCGGCTTTTTTTTGTCATTGGGTTTGCTAAAGGGTAGTTATTGGTGGTCCATAAAAAAGGCGGTTGAACCAGGTTCAACCGCCTATGGGTCTTGCTTGAGTTCAAGTGTTTAGAACTCGTATCCTACCGAAACACCAAACTGGCGACGTGGAACTAGCTCACCCCAAGAGAAGGCGCCAGCGTCAAATCGTCTGCCAACTCTGTTGCCGTCCTCTAGAACATCGGTACCGTATGCACGAAGCTTAAGCGTACCTTCGCCCATATCCTTCATAAAGGTTGCGGATAAATCCAATGACTCGAAACTGTCGATGGTAACCACTGGACCAGTTTCCGGATTATATGAAGACCAATCAGCCTGGGTCTCTACTTTGTCTTTGTAGCTCAACCCAGCATTAATGGTCAGGATACCGCCAGCCATCTCTGAAGTATGTTCAGCACCAAGATATGCAGTTAGCTCAGGAGCGTAAAGCAACCGCGCTTTGTCCGAGATATCCACACCGTTGTAATCATACTCATCGTAGTCACCGTCGAAGGTACCAAACGACAGGCGAAGCGTAAGATCATCTGAAGGCATATACATACCCTCAAATTCGATACCATCCATAGATACCTCACCCGCGTTACGAACGAAGGAGCAGGTTACACCTGCCTCGTCTTCCTCCACACCACCTTTGCCACAGATAGGGTCACTAGCGGCTGTAATTACTGTTACTTGCTTGTCTGTATACTCGGCGCTGAAATAAGTAACATTAATTTGAGAGTTGTCAGTTGGATTACTGCGCAGGCCGATTTCGAAACTTTCAACTTCCTCAGATTCGAAAGGAGCTACCTCAGCGTCCGTAGTACCTCGGTTAAAGAAGCCACCGCTGCGGAAGCCAGTTGAGTATGACGCGTACACCATTCCAGTTTCAATTTCTCGTTGTAATACCACTCGATAAGAAATATTGTCATCTTCAAAAGTCGGTACAGCAACATTGATTGCCTCATCTAAATTGTTAGCGACTCTATTCGCATTGTCTCCTAAGGCCCAAGACACTGAATTCAATTCCTTATCTTCTTCAGTATAACGAGCACCGACCGTGATGGACCAGTCTTCGTTAAGCTCGTAGTCTAACTCACCAAATGCAGCGAAAGTCTCTAAAGAGTGGTAGGAGGTGAAATTTTGTGCTGGCCCTGAGGTAATATAAGAATCAGCTTCCATATTATATAAGCCAGCCACAAAATTCATGGGGCCATCAAAATCGGACGTAAGCTGGATTTCATGAGATGTTTGTTTGAAGTCCTGATCTCTATTTACTGGAAAAAATATACCGGCCAGCAGTAATGCATTTTCTGGTTCTCCATTTTCATCCAAGCCAAGATCGATCGAGCCAATACCCCACGACGATTCTTGAACGGTTTCAGAGTAATCCATTATTCCCATAATGTATTTGATCTGATAGTTATCTGTGTCATGAGTAATCTTAAATGTTGTGTTCTCGCCTTCTAAATACGCAGTAAGAGGGAACATCTGTGGTGATGTTTTCCAATCATCTGCCTCAGATTCCGCCATTCCACCCAAAGGATTAAGGGTGTCTGGAGCAGTGGTCTGATGATCATAATCATCAAAAGAAAGGACTGCTGAGGTGTTTTCGCTAAAATTATACTTAACCGCTATACCCATTGTCTCTGAATCTTTGTAAGGGCGGCGGTCATTTAATGTAGTGTTGTACACATGAGAGTCTGATTCTGTGTTTTTAAAGGATAGTTTGATCCCACCTTTATCCGATAAGGGCATATTGATAATCCCTTTAACATCAGACATGTCTTGATCGCCGGCTACTGCCTCTAATTTCATGCCAAACTCACCAGTGGGCTCAGTTCGCTGAACATTGATTACACCACCGATTGTGTTACGGCCGAACAGAGTTCCCTGAGGACCCCGTAGGACTTCGACTGACTCTACGTCAAACAGGTCAAAAACCCCGCCTGAGTTACTGGCTAAAAATACGCCATCAATAGCAATACCAACGGTCGGTTCGATAGACTTTTCGATATCGTCATAGCTAAGTCCTCGAATTGAGGCACTTATCGATTCGGAGCCGATTGCTGTCTCATGAAGTTCAACGTTGGGAACCATCTTGCCAAGGTCAAGAGAGCTAGTGATGGATCCGCGCTCCAACTGTCCCGGGCTGATTGCAGACACAGCAACAGGTACATCTTGAATAGATTCTTGACGCTTTCGGGCTGTAACCACGATTTCTTCAAGACCCACAGACTCTTCTTGAGCAATAGTGCCGCCCGCATATAGAGGCAGGGTGCAAAGTGAAATTATTGCTGGAAGTAATTGTTTTTTATAGGTTTTTTGATATTTCATTATTGTATACCTTCAGGATACTATTGTTATTTTATTCAAGGCCACTGCGGATCGATCTAGTATAGCCCCGCATCTGGCGCTCTCCCCTTTGTAGGCCAACAAAAAACAAGCGAGTTGGCTTTTTATCTGCTGAGAATCGAATATAACGCTAGTAATCGCAAAATTCAACCTATTTTATCGCCGTAATAAACAATCAAGGTTGTATGTTTTTGGTATTTAAGTTACCTTAGACACCACAAATTTTGCGTAAAAGCTCCGCTCTGATAATGACTTAGCTAGACGCCTGAAAATCAAAAATACATTGAAACAGAGGCACAAGGCCGCTAATGCGACTACGTACTAAAAACCTGGCGGACTATGCCCAGCAGAAAGCGAGCAGCGCAGCTGAGGCTGTGGCGATCTATACAGAGGATGGTGAGCATATCTGCTTTGGCAGCATCTTTGATGAGGCGCTGGCTCTGGCAGCATCAATGGTGGGTTTAGGCCTCAGGGTTGGAGATGTGATTAGTTTCCAGCTGCCCAACTGGCGCGAGGCTGTTGCAGTTGACATTGCTGCTGTATGGCTTGGGCTAGTGGTCAACCCGGTGATACCTATATATAGAGACCGCGAATTGGCTTTTATTCTGGCCGATAGCCGCAGTCGCTGTCTGTTTATTCCCGGTGTCTATCGCGGCCATGATTTCCCCGAGATGATTGAGCGCTTGAAACTCCAGCTGCCTGATTTGCAGCATGTGGTCTCTGTGCGCCACGACAGTGCAACGAATGGAATGCTGCGCTATGAAGACTTGATACAACAGCGGGGCGGGCCAATACCAGATAAACAGCCCACAGATATGCAGGCGGTAAAGGTGATTATGTATACCTCCGGCACTACAGGTCGGGCAAAAGCCGTGCGCCATACACATCAGTCACTGGCCCGGGCTATCGATAATGGCGTAGAGGCCTGGGGACTGGGTGCTGAGGATGTCATGCTGATGCCTTCACCGGTCACCCATATCACTGGTTTTGCCAATGGTATTGAGCAGGCCTTTATCAGTGACTGTAAAACAGCCTTTATGGAGCGCTGGGATGTTAACAATGCCGTCGCCTATATAGAGAAGGTCGGGGCAACTGGCTGTGTCAGTGCCACACCGTTTTTACAGGAGCTGGTAGAGAAGGCTAAAAACGATTCTCTGGATTTGCCTTCGCTGCGCTTTTTTGCCTGCGGTGGTGCCTCTGTGCCGCCCAACTTGATTACTGACGCCCACAGCGTTTTAGCCAACTGCCGGGCATTTAGAGTTTATGGTTGCACCGAAGCACCATTAATTACGGTGGGGTTTCTAAAGCCCGAAGAAGAAATGCTGGCCGCCACAACCGACGGTCGCATTAATAACTGGGATGTGATTATTGCTGATGACGATGGTAAGCCACTGGCCCAGGGATTAGATGGAGAGATTCTGGTCAAGGGCCCGGCAATGATGCTCGGCTACGGCGAAGAGGAGCAAACCAGACAGGCGATTGATAACCGTGGTTATTTTTACACTGGCGATATAGGACATATCACCGCCCAGGGTGCCATTGTTATCACTGATCGCAAGAAAGATATCATTATCCGTGGCGGCGAGAATATTTCTGCCCGGGAAATTGAAGATGTGCTGCACCAGCATCCGCTGATTTCCGAGGCCGCAGTAGTGGCCATGCCCCATGGACGGCTGGGGGAAGGGGTCTGTGCATTGCTGGTAACCAGAGATTCGGTGCAGCTAGACCTTGCCGAGCTGCAGCTTTTTCTGGAGCGCAGTGGGCTGGCTAAACAAAAGTGGCCCCAGCGACTGGAGATGCGCGATGAATTGGAAAAGACAGCATCGGGCAAGGTGCGAAAAGATGTGCT
>Ga0206127_1005523_pt1 | contig 10607 bp, 11 predicted proteins | sample Helgoland_Spring_6_FD_148646 | JGI IMG/M metagenome (GOLD analysis project Ga0206127, IMG submission 148646) | Pelagic subsurface seawater microbial communities from Kabeltonne, Helgoland, North Sea - Helgoland_Spring_Bloom_20160419_1 | ecosystem: Environmental > Aquatic > Marine > Epipelagic ...
AAAGCAGCACGGGCAGTCTGATCACCAAACAAGGGGCTGATACGCACAAACGCAACCACCTTGAACTTGGGGGCAAGAACCCTGTGATTGTGTTTGATGATGCCGATCTGGACCGCGCTTTGGATGCTGCAATCTTCATGATCTATTCGATCAATGGCGAGCGTTGCACATCATCTTCACGTCTATTGATACAAGATACAGTCCGCGCGGAATTTGAGGCCAAACTGGTCGCACGGGTCAACAATATCAAAGTGGGACACCCGCTTGATCCAGCGACCGAGATTGGTCCGCTTGTCACGCAGGAACACTATGACAAAGTCACCAGCTATTTTGATATCGCCAAGGAAGGCGGCGCGACCGTTGCTGCTGGTGGTGAAAAGGTCGGTGATGAGGGTTACTTCGTGCGCCCCACATTGTTCACCAACGCCACCAACAAAATGCGTATTGCCCAAGAAGAAATTTTTGGCCCTGTGCTAACGTCGATCCCGTTTAGCACCGAAGAAGAAGCGCTGAGCATTGCGAACGATACGGACTACGGCCTAACGGGTTATGTCTGGACTAACGATCTGACGCGCGCGCTGCGGTTCACGCAAGCGCTTGAGGCGGGGATGATCTGGGTCAATTCCGAAAATGTTCGTCACCTGCCGACGCCATTTGGCGGTGTCAAAGCCAGCGGGATTGGCCGTGACGGCGGCGATTGGTCGTTTGAATTCTACATGGAGCAAAAGCACATCGGCTTTGCCACGGGACAACACAAAATCACTAAATTGGGAGCACTCTGATGCCCGTACCTGCACCAAACCTGTACCCTGACTTTAATACTATTCGCCTGAGCCATGTGTGTTTGAACGTGAAAGATCTGGCTGCGTCCAAGACGTTTTACACAGAAATTGTTGGCCTTCAGATAACGGATGAGTCTGACAGCCACATCTATTTACGTGCAATGGAAGAACGCGGTCACCACTGCATCATTCTTCAAAAGTCCAACCAACCGGGCACCGTCGAAGTTATGGGCTTTAAAACGTTTGATGAAGCTGATTTGGATAAGGCCGAAGCGTACTTCAAAGTGAAAGGCCGCCCAACATCTTGGGTGGATCGCCCATTTCAAGGCAAAACGCTTCTGACGTCCGACAACATGGGCATTCCGCTGGAGTTCTACCACAAGATGGATCGTCTTGAGCCGATCCATCAGAAATATGCGCTGTACCGTGGAGTGAAACCCCTTCGGATCGATCACTTCAACTGCTTCTCACATGACGTAGATGCGTCCGTGGAGTTCTACAGTGATTTCGGGTTCCGCGTGACAGAATACACCGAGGATGATGAGAGTAAAAAGCTCTGGGCAGCATGGATGCATCGCAAAGGTGGCGTGCATGATATGGCGTTCACCAATGGCACAGGGCCCCGCATGCACCACGTTGCATTCTGGGTACCAACTCCGTTGAACATCATTGATCTGCTCGATCTGATGGCCACAACAGGTTACGTCGACAACATCGAACGTGGCCCGGGGCGTCACGGAATTTCCAATGCCTTCTTTCTCTATATACTCGATCCTGATGGTCACCGGATTGAAATTTATTGCTCTGATTATCAAACAGTTGACCCCGATCTGGAACCCATCAAGTGGGACCTGCAAGACCCACAGCGCCAGACCCTTTGGGGCGCCGCAGCACCAGAAAGTTGGTTCAAGCACGGTACGACGTTCGTTGGCGTCGACACCAAAGCCTCCGACATCAAAGCCAGCCCGATCATCGCGCCTTGATGACGTTGGCCCTGAAAAACCCCGCCCTGTTGCGCGAAGCGCTCCCAGTTGAGTGGCGTTGGATCGAGGCCGATCAGAACGGCATTGCTGTCACGAGCCGCGCAACGAATGAGGTGATTGGCCATGTCCCCAATCTTGGGGCGGCAGAGACGATTGAGGCGATCGAGTCCGCTCAGGTCGCACAAAAGACATGGGCGGAGCGCACGGCCAAAGATCGCTCCAACGTGTTGCGCCGCAAGGTTGTTAGATTTCAGGTCGGCCAGTTCGACACAACACGTGATGATATGATGATGATGGCGCACGGCGTCGTCCAAGAAGTATGGGAACAAATTCAATGAGATATGCGACATATTCAACGAGCGGTGAAACCTTTTACGGGGCCGTGACAGACAATGGAATGATCCCGCTGAACGGTGATTTCCCCCAGTGGCCAACGCTATTGGATGTGATCCAAGCGAACGGCTTGGACGCATTGGAAAAGGCGGTGGAGAACAAAACAGCGGCCCATACGGATTTTGAATTTGAAATGGTGTTGCCAAACGCGCGGCGCATTTTATGCGTCGGCGTGAACTTTCCCGACCGAAATGCAGAATACAAAGATGGCTCAGATCAGCCCAAATACATGTCGCTATTCCCACGGTTTGCCAGTGGGTTCACAGGCCACAACCGCCCGCTGATCCGCCCGCCGGAAAACGAAACCTTGGACTACGAAGGCGAAGTCGCGATTGTCATTGGCAAAATGGGCCGCCGCATTTCGCAAGGCGACGCCTATGATCACATCGCGGCGATCACACTGTGCAATGAAGGCACAATCCGCGACTGGGTGCGGCACGCGAAATTCAACGTCACACAGGGTAAGAACTGGGATAATTCGGGCGCGATTGGCCCGTGGTTGGTACCGTTCAAAGACGCGAACCAGCTTGATGATGCCCGGATCATTACCCGCGTAAACGGTGAGGTTCGCCAAGACGATGTGGTGTCGCGCATGATGCATCCAATTCGCCGCGAGATTGAATATATTTCAACCTTCATGACACTTCAGCCTGGCGATATCATCGTCACTGGCACACCCACGGGATCCGGTGCACGCCTTGATCCGCCACAATACCTCAAGCCCGGCGATGTTGTTGAGGTTGAAGTGAATGGCATCGGCACCTTGCGTAACACGGTCGCGGACGAAGTGTTATGACTCCGCAAGACCACACTCGCGCCGCCACCAATTTGTTAGAAGCTGAACGGACCGGTGAACAGATTGGCCTGCTGACCAAAGCCTATCCCGAAATGGGGATGGACGACGCATATGCGATCCAGAACGCGATTTATCGCGCCAAGCTGGAACTGGGCCGCAGCGTCGTTGGTTGGAAAATTGGGTTGACGTCCAAGGCGATGCAATATGCGCTCAACATCGGTATCCCTGACAGCGGAATTTTGTTTGACGACATGGTGTTTGAAACGGGTACTACGGTCCCAAAGGGACGGTTCATTCAGCCGCGCATTGAAGCGGAAATTGCGTTTGTGCTGAAGTCCCCATTGGGTGGTGTGGACGTCACCCGTGATGATGTTTTGGCGGCGACGGATTATGTGGTGCCATCTATCGAAATCCTCGACACGCGGATCATCCGCGTTGATCCAGAGACAGGCAGAACCCGCAAAGTCTTCGACACGATCAGCGACAACGCCGCCAACGCAGGTGTTGTGTTGGGCGCGCAGCGTCACGCGGTTGATGCCTTTGATCTGCGTTGGGTCGGGGCGATTACATCGCGGGGCGGCGAAGTTGAGGAAACCGGCCTTGGGGCAGGGGTCCTAAACGATCCCGTTGAAAGCGTCGTGTGGCTCGCGCGCCGTATGGCGCAATACGGCCAAAGTATTGAACCCGGTCACGTCATTCTATCAGGCAGCTTTATTCGCCCTGTTGAATGCCCATCTGGCGCAAACATCACTGCCGACTTTGGCACCTTTGGTCGCGTCGATATTGCATTTCAATAGGAGGCTAACATGCCAACGCCCCGTAACCCGTTCAAACACGCCTTAAAAAATGGCACCCTACAACTCGGTTGTTGGCTGGGGCTGGCTGATTCCTATGTCGCGGAGATCAGCGCAGGTGCGGGGTTCGATTGGCTTTTGGTGGATGCCGAGCATGCACCCAATGATTTGCGGTCGATTGTTGCGCAATTGCAGGTCATTGCGGCCCGAGAGAGCCACGCCGTTGTGCGCCCCCCGATTGGGGAAACCTGGATCATCAAACAGCTTTTGGATGCGGGCGCGCAAAGCCTATTGATCCCCATGGTCGAAAGTGCAGATCAAGCGCGCGAATTGGTAAATGCAGTCACTTATCCGCCCCATGGTGTGCGCGGTGTTGGATCCGCCTTGGCGCGGGCGTCCGACTTCGCGGCGATTGGGGATTATTTGACCACAGCACGAGATGAAATTTGCCTGTTGGTACAGGTTGAGAACCAAAACGGCATGGACGCGCTTGATGATATTCTGGCGGTAGATGGCATTGACGGCGTGTTTATCGGCCCGTCCGATCTGGCTGCTGATATGGGGTTCATCGGGCAGGCTGGTGCGGCTGAAGTTAAAGCGGCGGTGCTTGATGCGATGATCAGAATTGTAGCATCGGGTAAGGCGGCGGGCATTTTGACGTTGGACACCAATTTGCAAATGCAGTGCCGCGATAATGGGGCCACGTTCATCGCAACCGAAATTGATGTGACATTGTTTGCCCGCAATATGCGCGGCGCGGCGAAGGACGCCGCAGCGCGGTTGCGGAAAACCTAAGATGCGTTTTCGAAAAACTGCGCGACTGAATCGGCGTAGACAGTGTTATCGGCGGTGTTGGTGAGTGATGCCTTTGCTATTGCAGCGACATCAGCGGGCAGTTTTGGTGCATATTCCGTGACCAAGGTTGCCATGAAATCTGGCGTCATTTCGGGGTGGTTTTGCGTCGTATAAACCTTGTCCGCGATGTGAAATCCCGCAATGGGGCAGGCGGTACTGCTCAACAAAACCTCTGCTCCGTCGGGCAATTCAATCACCTGTTCTATATGCGCGCCGTATTGTTTCAGGCTCATAGGAAGCCCCTGCATCCAGCTTGTTTTGTGAGTGATATCAACGTGGGTCAGCCCGAACACCCAACCATTTGGGTTCGGACCAACGCGCCCGCCCAAAGCCATTGCAATGGCCTGATGGCCAAAGCAGGCACCGAACATTGGCAGGCCTTGTGTATAAATATCGCGAATAAGGTCAAGCAAGTCCGCCACCCACGGATTGGTGTCGTGAACAGAGGCTGGGCTACCTGAAATCATCACGCCATCAAAGATGTTGATGTCGTTTGGAAATACGCCGTCCTTCACCGAATACGACGTCACCTGCCACGTAGGCCGCACGGCCGCGATCAACTGCGCAAACTTCTCGCCGTCTTTAGGGTGAGCTTGGGCAAAGTCGCTTTCGTCCGTGTTGGTCATCAATAGGGCAAGGCGCATTTTAGGACTTTCATTTCAGACGCACTTACTTATCATGACAAGTAGTTTTCAACGCAAGAGGCAAAACCATGACCATCTGGACACCGACGGACGATGGTTTTGCCGATCTGACATCGCACGACACATTTGTTAGCGGACCCCCCTTCAACACCTTCGCGCGTTTGCGACGCGACGATCCCTTACATTGGACTGAATGGGATGGTGGCAAGGGGTTTTGGTCCATCACGCGATATTCCGACATTTTGGAAATGAACCGTAATACGAAAGTTTTTTCGTCGGCACTGGGCATCCGCATGGAGGATCAAACCTACGAAGAATACCTCGCGCGGCGCACCTTTCAAGAAACTGATGCGCCAGATCACATGCAAATTCGCATGAAACTCGCACGGGCGTTCTCCAAGAACGTGATCGCGGGGTTCGAGGAAGTTATCCGCGAGTTGTGCATCGGTATTCTGGACGAGGCTTTGCAGGACGATCAATTCGATGCGACCAAAAAGATCGCCCGCGCCTTACCGATGATGGTGTTGGGCCGCATCCTTGGCACGCCTGACGAAGACCTGCCTTGGCTGGTTGACAAAGGCGACGCACTGATCGCGAACACGGACCCGGATTTCACCTCGCATGTACTCGATAAGATGAGCACTGATGAATTTCGCATGATGCCATTCAACTCCCCCGCTGGTGCAGAATTATATGGCTATGCCAAGGATCTGATGGCCAAGAAAAACGCGAGCGGTGACACGGACGGCATCCTGCATCTGATCTTGCAGCCTGATGAGAACGGGGCCGTCATTTCGGAGACCGAATTCCGCAATTTCTTTTGCCTGCTGGTCGCGGCTGGAAATGACACGACCCGCTATTCCATCGCGGCAGGCATCCAAGCGATGTGCGAACAGCCTGAATTGCTAACCCAAATGAAAGAGGGAGGAGAGGTCTGGGAGACAATGGCAGACGAGATGATCCGCTGGGCCACCCCCGCCACCTATTTCCGCCGCACCGCCTCGCAAGATTATGAGATGCATGGTAAATCTATTCGGACCGGTGACAAAGTGTTGTACTGGTTCGCATCGGGCAATCGCGACGATGCCTATTTTGACGAACCCAATTGCGTGAATCTGTTGCGCACGCCCAACAAACACCTCGCGTTCGGGCTGGGAGGGCCACACCTGTGCCTTGGCATGTGGCTTGCGCGACTTGAGGTGACGGTGTTGTTTAAAGAGCTCAGTAAGCGGATCACTGACATTAAGGCGGATGGGCCACAGCTGTTTTTGCGCTCGAACTTTGTAAGCGGCCTTAAGTCGCTGCCCGTGCGGATCACACGCACCTAAAATGGAGAAGATAATGAACGATAGATTGCGCGCGGTCTTTTGCGACCACCTGAGTATTATGCGTGGCAAGTACTTGCCTAACAGCAAAATCAGGACAGATGCTACGCGGTTTTGTCGCTCCACCTTTGGTGTGCATTACGACAAAGACCTGTTACCTGCCCCAGGTGCGATGATGATGGAAGGCCTGCCCGACATGGAGCTGCGTTGGAGCGCGGATGACATTCGGGATTGCTGGGAAAGTGGCACCAAGATTGTGTTGGGCGATCTCTATGATACGGACGGTTTGCCCTTGCCGATGTGTCCGCGTGGTGCGCTGAAACGTGCGGTTGCGGCGTGGGGCGCGAAGGGGCTGACAGCGAAAGTCGGCATCGAGCTGGAGGCGTTCGCGTTCATCCACGATGATGATGGCAAACTCGTCCCCTATGACAGTCTTGGTGGTGTGGTGTACGGGACAGGTCCGTTTACTGATCCGCGCGGCTTCAACGATGCGATTTGGGACGTAGCCGACGAACTTGGCTTTAGCCTCGATATGATCACCGCCGAATATGACAGCCCGCAGTTCGAATACACGCTGACCTTCGACAATGCGGTAAAGGCTGTCGACGATATCATTCTGTTCCGCCAAATGGCGCGTGAAGTGGCATTGGGGGAAGGCGTGATCCTGACGTTCATGCCCAAGCCAATCGCCGAGGCGGGTGGAAACGGTATGCACATTAACTTTTCATTCATCGACAAAAACGGCGATAATGCTCTGTCCACAGGGGGCAAAGGCGGGCCGGAATATCTTAATGATCTGGCGCGTGGCTGCCTTGCGGGATTGCTGCACCATCACAAAGGCCTTGCCGGGTTGATCGCCCCGACCGCCAATTCCTATGATCGATTGCAGCCCGGATCGTTGTCCGGTCATTGGCAGAACTGGGGCGGCGATCATCGCAACGTTACGACACGGATCAGCAGCGAAGGTGGCGCCAAGGCGCGGCTGGAACATCGCATGGCCGACGCATCATCGAACCCCTACACAACCGTGGCAGCAGTGTTGCAGGCGGCCCTCTTGGGTGTCGAAAACGGATACGATTTGCAAGCGATGGAAACCGGTGACGGGTTTGTGGAAACGGATGCCACGATTGGGGCTGCCACAGATTTGAAAAAAGCTGTCGCTGACCTGGCCGCTGATACAGTATTGGCCGGTGCGGTCGGCACTGGTTTGGTCAGCAACCACGTATTCATGAAAAAAGCCGAAGTTGAGAAAACCAAAAACCTCGACCCGCAAGCACTGAGGGATTTCTATATCTATTACATTTAGTACATTGGCTGTGGATGAGAGCGCCAAATGTGTGCCGGTTTAGAAATTGGTTAAGTCGTATCCCGTCAGTACCTTAGAACGGAGCGGCCCAACTTCAGATGCGATTACCCAAACACTAATCCTAAATAATTTAAATTTTAGGTTAAAAATGCCCAGAACTGAACCGCTGGTGCGTGAGGACGCGTCCGAGCAGGAAAAACCATTTTCGCAAATGTAGGAGGCGTTTGGATATTCTCCAAACAGTTTTGGACGATGGCGCGGAACCCTCCTATTGTTAAGGCTGTAGGCGCTATGATGGACGCCTTTTGGTATACTGACGATGTAGATGACGAGACCCGAAGGTTCGTAACATTTGCATACAGCCATTATGCTGGATCTCACTATAGTTCTGCCCATTGTGTCTTTGGCGCAAGGGAACGTGGCTGAGAACGCACAAAAATTTTAGGGATTTTCGATTTTGACTGGTCTCCAATCTATGATGAGCGTGAACGGGCTATTCTGCGCCTTTGCAGAAATTCCGCGCGTATCCTAAGTGAGGTGCGCGATGAATATATATCCGCACTGAAAGCTCATTATGGCTACAACATAATCATTTACATTGTTGGCTTGATTTCAATGATGGCGTTCCTAAAAAAATGGAACGAACTGTTAGAGACCACTCTCGAGGAGCAGCCTGCTAATTGTGCCGATAGAAAACTGCGGACGATCGGATGGTGTTAAAATCGAAAACTGGGGAGCCTGACTTGGCCACTGATATAGAATTTGACTATGTCATCGTGGGCGGTGGTGCCGCTGGCTGTTAATTTTTAATGGCTGAATTAGGGAAGTCATAAGGTTTCAAAATTTTAAAATATAAATTAGGCTGATGAGGGCACTTAAGAGTTAATGGACGTTACGATAAGCAGTTTTGAAACGACCCTTGCGCTTAAAAAGCTTATGCAACTTATGGAAGTAGACCTCGGCATAGACGCTCTAAGTGACGATGCAAAAACTTTATTGGTAGCTATCTCTGATGTGCAAAATTCGGATGGTAGTTTTATAAGCTATGCTGCGCGCAACTATGAACTTACTAATCAGATGCCTCAAGCTTCATATCATCGTGCGCTCAAGGCACTTATTTATAATAAGTTCATCAAATTACACCCTGAGAACAAAAAGTCTCATTATGTTTTAATTGCGAAAAATTCGTAATGCTCTGAATATCAGCATCAAAACAACAAAACACACAAGCGTCCCCAAAGTGTCTCCAATAAGAAACGCTAGCATAGTTGGCAGACTGTTCTCTGGTAAAATATCTCCCGCAAAAATAATGTTATGTCCTAGAGAATTTATTATGGAGGACGCAAAGGCAATGACAAATAAATTTCTCCAAGTGGATGTCGAAACTGAATTTGCTTTTTGATAGAAATTTGCGCCACACAATCTAAGTGCTTCGAAAGTAAGCCAAGCTACTGTGCTTACTAGAACCCAAGCGTAGAACGATTTTATAGTAAAATCTGCTCCAGGTGTGAGTACCAAGTGCATTATACAGTTGGCGATGAACAAATAAACAATTGACCATTTTTCAAATAGCCAAGCTGCTAGTACTCTTACGCCGTGAAGTGGGAATATAAGTGCAGCAAATGTAGTAATTGCGGGAAAATATGTTTGTTGTGCTGGTACAATGACTGATTTCACTAAAATCATTGAAATTATGTAAGCAAGTGATACAAATAAAATGTTTGTTAGGTGCTGGTTGATATTTTTTTGCATACGTTAGATCCTAATTTTGTCGTTATTTTATATTAAATCAAGATCTTGACAATATCCAAGTGATTGGGACCCATGCTGGAGTGCTAATCACGTTTATTCAATTCTTGATAAAGACTTGAATGTCATTGATGCTGGCAAAATTCTCGACCCAAGCTTTAAAGCTAAGGGTTTTAAGGTGAATTTGATTGGCTTTTAACCAAATTGCGGACATTCTCAAGAAAAACTAATTGTCAGAGACTAGAGATGAAAATTAAATTTGGGTGCCGCCCTAATGACTGCATGTCAAACTAGCTCTTCAGGATAGTCATATGACGATAAGTTAGACGTTAAGGAAGTCGCCAATTTTACTGGGGTAACGAGCTGGGAAGATATTGGAGTTGTTCTCTCGTTTATCAAGAACAAGTCGTTTGTGTATCGAAATTGCTTTAACGCCAGCACTCACACTTATCCCTCTTTGTCTTATCCACATGATTTCATTGGTGATACTGGTAGGAGTACAGGAATCAATGAGAAACTGTCCACGGACTTTATATGAATTGTGTATGAGGATTTTTCGTGTGGTTTTGGGAGAATTAATCAGCTAAGTAATTGATTTTATTGGAGGCGAGTACGAGAATCGAACTCGTGTACACGGATTTGCAATCCGCTGCATAACCACTCTACCAACTCGCCGCCAAGGTAGTGTGGGAGGGATTAGCTCAATTGATTTGCGCCTGCAAGGCCTCCTCTGTTCAATTTGCATCAAGCTAACATTGCCGCGCCTCATTAGATGTGGCACATCAGAGCTCAAATAGAAATTTACGAACGAGTTTAGCAGATGACAGACTTTCCGATGCGCCGCACAATGATGGTCGACACACAGGTTCGCCCTTCAGATGTGACTAAATTCCCAATCATCGATGCGATGTTATCAGTTGCGCGTGAGGACTTTGTGCCTGCAGCACAAAGAGAAGCCGCATATATGGGTGAAAACCTGC
>Ga0206127_1005530_pt1 | contig 10599 bp, 11 predicted proteins | sample Helgoland_Spring_6_FD_148646 | JGI IMG/M metagenome (GOLD analysis project Ga0206127, IMG submission 148646) | Pelagic subsurface seawater microbial communities from Kabeltonne, Helgoland, North Sea - Helgoland_Spring_Bloom_20160419_1 | ecosystem: Environmental > Aquatic > Marine > Epipelagic ...
GCTAGTTCAAGCTCTCTTCGTGAGCTTACGGCAGCATAGCGCAACTTCTTAAATTTGATCTGATTTAATGTTTTCAACTTATTCATTCAAGATGAAAACATGGCAAACTCTAAAGAAATAAATCAGGTAGTTGAAGCATTTGAATTATGGCGAAATAACCGAGGCAGTCGTAAATCGCCAACCCCACAAGCACTGCGTAAACAAGCAATCGACTTACTTGAACACTGCTCTTGCAGTAAAGTCACCTCGATGCTGCGGATCAGTGGCTCTCAATTGAAACAATGGCGTGAGTCCGTTAAGCCAAACGAAACAAGTCATGATTTTATCCGCTTACCTGTGCAAAACGAAGCGCAGCATAGTGTTAATCAACATCCGATAATCGAGCTTCGTTTGTGCAATGGCGCAGCATTGACACTTTCGGGCGAGATTTCGCAAGCCTTGCTCGTGGCGATGATCCAGGAAGCGAAATCATGATCCATTTAACGGCTCAGACGCCGATTTTGATCGCCACTTCCCCGGCCGATTTTCGCATGGGGATCGATGGTTTGGCCGCTATTTGCCGGAGCAGGCTGACCCATGAGCCCCGTTCCGGGATCTTGTTTGTGTTTATCAATCGTAATAAAACCATGATCCGCACGCTCGCCTATGATGGCACCGGGTTTTGGTTGATGACCAAGCGCTTATCCAAAGGCAAATTTCAATCCTGGCCCAAGGTCAACACCCCTGTTCATCCGTTTGAAGCCAAGCAGTTACGCCAACTTCTGAGCGGCGTTCAAGCGGAGCACAAACGATCATTTATGGCAAAATAAGCGATCATCGTTAGCAATCATATTCCGCTCAAAACCGAGCTTGCATTCTCAAATAAGGGGATCATAATGCCTGCCAATTCTCTATGCAAACACAACAAACGGTTAAACGAAACAGTGAGCAAACCCTTTACAGAAATAGATGGTCAGGAGCTTGAAGCGCTGATAGCCCGCGTGACTGAGGCCAAAGAAAATAACCTGGCGTTAAGCCCGCAGGATAGCCAGTTGTTATTGGATGCCTTGCTGACATTGGCGAGCATGCAGGACCGTTTAACGCATCATAATGTCACCATTCATAAGTTACGAAAATTACTGGGGATAGAAAAATCGTCTGAGAAACAAACGGATGTTACCCAGAAGACCAAAAAGCCTCGTACCAAGAAGCGGACTAGTCACTCAGAAGATGAAGGATTTACTCCGGTCAAACCCACCGTGGTGATTCACCCATTAACAGACATCAAAAAAGGGGATAATTGCCCTGAATGTCTAACCGGGAAGATATATAAAACCGAGCCGGGTAGCTTCTTGCGGATCACCGGACAAAGCCCGTTTACGCCCGAGCAACATGTGATGGAGCGAAATCGCTGCAATACTTGTGGGGCTTATTTCACGGCACAGCTACCACAGGACGTATTACAAGATGGTTCGGGTACTCAGAAATACGGTTATTCAGCGCGCTCATTGATGGCGATTTACAAGTACTTTGCGGGATTACCTTTTTACCGCCAGTCCAGCATTCAAAAGCTGTTGGGCGTGAAGCTCACCGCATCCACTGTGTTTGACCAGGTTGAGCAGGTGTGCGATGCCATTTATCCGGTTTACCAACACCTATTTAGTCTGGCCGCAGATGCTGTGCATTATGCTATTGATGACACCACTCACCGTATTCTTGATGCGAAGCCCATCGAGAAAAAAATTCGTAACAGTGATAAAACACAACTACGCAGTGGTGTGTATACCTCAGGCGTTATCGCCACCACGAAGCACAATCAACACATCGTGTTATTCGAAACCAATATAGGCCATGCCGGTGAATGGATTGACAGCATCTTACACAAACGCAGTCAATCCAGTGCGCAGCCCATTATTATGAGTGATGCACTTTCCAGCAACCGCCCGACAGTGACTCGAACAATGACATCGTTATGTAACAGTCATGCAAGGCGACAGTTTGTTGATGTGATCAACCATTTCCCAGAAGAAGTCGAACATATTTTGACACGCTATGGCGAAATCTGGACCCACGAACATTACATAGCAGAGCAACAACTGAGCCTGGCCAAACGGCTTGAATATCACCAAACGCATTCGTTGCCAGTGATGGCTGAAATCAAATTGTGGGGTGAAACCCATCTGGCAAATGAAACGATAGAAGAAAACAGTGGCTTAGGCAAAGCAATAAGATACTTTATTAAACACTATGATGGGCTGAGTCTGTTTTGTCAGGTGGCAGGTGCGAAACTCGACAATAACGCCATCGAAGCGATGCTGAAAATTGTGGTGAGGGATAGAAAGAACGCGATGTTCCACAAGACTTTACTGGGTGCAACAATCGGAGATGTTATCACCTCGATGATAGCAACAGGCAGTGAGGCGGGAGTCAACGTGATGGATTATTTTACGTTGCTGCAACGTGAGCAAGAACAAGCCAAGGCCCACCCGGAAAACTACCTACCTTGGAATTATCTGGAAAATAGCTAAGCCACTCAATCCAAATCCACATTCGCTGACTTAGGCTTTTTGCCTAGGTCACGCTATGCTGCCGTAAGCTCACGTAAATTGGCTAATTGTGTGAAAAGGCTAAGGATTACGAAGGTCACAAATCGAAGCATCTGTTAAACAAAGTAGCAGAATTATAGTAACAGGTCGTTCTCTTTTGAGGAGGAACTCCTCATTATCTGAGAAATCAAGTTACCACACTTGTAGTCTCCTAAGAGCATTGCAACTAAGGTTCCTTAATAAATGTCGCATTAATATTTTGGACAATTGGCAGAGGCTTAAAGCCAACCCTTTTTTGTTAAGTAGTTTGAATTTAGATTTACTGAAAAGTTGAGATATAATGCTGTTTTATTTATAGTATCTTCGCATCTATATATTTATGCATGTAAGCTTAATAAATATTCAATTAAAAAGGATCAAAATGAAAAAGTTATTATTGTTATTGGCTGTAGTATTTACTACGTCAACGTTTGCTCAAAATATTGTTCATATACAATATAGATACGTTGCTTCAGAGAATGTAGCTGAATTTGAAGCTTTAGAAACAGAACATTGGTCTAAAATCAAGAAAAATGCTATTGAAAATGGAGATATGTCAGTATCTGCATTTTTTAGACTTTATGGCCGTGTAGATAATGAATCACTACCAACTCACGCCTTTGTTCAAGTATATAAAAGCTTTGAGCAGTATGAAGCTCAAATGAAAATATGGAGTAATGCTGAGGAAATCCTAGGGTTTAACCCAGCACTTGCTTCAACTAATGATATTTCTAAAACACTTCATAACGATACATATAAATTAGTTTCTGAGCTTCCAATGGGAGAATTTAAATATGCAGTTTGGAATTTGGCAAAACCAAAGGACTTGAATGGATTTATTAATGAAAATTTAAACTTGTGGATGCCATATTTTAAGAAGAATTTAGGCAAAGAGGGAGCAAGAACAGGCTGGGGAATTTTAGCAAGAGTACATCCAAAGGGTATGAACGAGTCAAGTGTTCTCACCTACGATCACTATAAAGATTTGTCGAGTGCTCTAAGAGCTTTATCTCCAATGGATGTTGTTTCAAGTGAAGAGATTGATGAAATTATATCGAAATCTGAAATGAGCAAATATGACCCCGATGGATTTCGGTACACAGATATTTGGGAGTTAATTGAATTTATTGGAAGCCCTCAATAATATTAAAGACAGGAATTTCCTTTGTCAGTTGTTGGTTGAAGCCCTCCTTTAGGGGGGGTTATTTCACACTAATATCACTTAAAACAATACCCACACTTTATAAATTATAATCTAAAATATGATTAATTTTACTTTAAGTACTGGTAAAATAAAACGTCATTATATTGTGTATATCAATATCCCTTCTACATCATAATACCTGGTCTGTCGGCGAAATATCCTCTATTACTCACCGCTTTTACGTAATTAAGAATTCAAAAAAAGGGTCTCCGCAGATAAATAAAACAGCTCTGAGGATTGCAATTTTTTATGATGATGAACTTGCTTTTATTCAAATAGACTTATCTGAGGTGGCGCTCGATTTTCACCGTTAGATACCTTTTTCATCGCGAATTCGGTATTTAAACGGTTAAAAAAGGGAATTCTCTAACGGTCTCGGTCACACAAGGAGGCATTCAACAAGACTTTTATGCAGCGACTACAGACGCATCACCTCGGTTACATATTAAAACAACTGAGGTCAAGCTCTGATATATTTATACCCCGATTTAATCATCACCCATCAACAAAACTTGTTTGTCTAACTTATCCAAAACCTTCATTAAATTTCTGTGTTCACTGGCTTCCAATACACTCATAAATTGCTTTTCCCATTGTAGCGCTTTAGGTGCAATTTTTTGATAGAGGCCCTGGCCTTTAACACTTAAAGATAGGTAAGCTGCGCGGTTATCCTTTTTGTCTGTTTGTCTTATCAAATAGTCTTTACTTTCTAAAGCCTTCACAGCCCTCGATACTTTGGACTTATCCATAGAGGTGATTTCACCAATGTCTTTGGAATACAATTTTTGTTGTTCGGCTAATTGTGCCAATACTCGCCACTCTGGGATGGTGATATCAAATGTTTGTTTATAAATTTTTGATAATGCTAGGCTTATATTTGCCGCTAAATGCACCATTCTGTAAGGCACAAATTGATTCAGTTGCACTGAATCAATTTGTGCCTTTTCTATGCAGTCATTATCTATGTCTTCATGTTTCATGTTTTCTTAGCCACTTGTTCTGCGTAAAGAATAAAATACAATACAGCCAAACTGAATAAAGGTTGATAATAACAGCCATATAGTTTCATATGAGAGTATATTAAAAAGATGCTTCGGGATAAATCGATGATTGAGCCAAATAATATTTGTTATTCCCATGGGTTTAACAATGAACATGAATCTGAAGCGTTGCAAGGCGCGTTACCGATTGGTCAGTTTAATCCACAAAAGTGTGCGTACGGTTTGTATGCAGAACAATTTAGTACCACCGCTTTTACTGCCCCTAGACATGAAAATCGCCGCACATGGATGTATCGTATTCGGCCATCAATCAGTATGGGGGATTATTCTCCTATTGATAAAGGTTTGCTACGCACCGCCCCTTTGTCTGGCCCACCATGTCCACCCAATGTGATGCGCTGGGACGCACAACCTATTTGCGAAACCCCCACAGACTTTATTGATGGGCTCACCACTATCGCTGCCAATGGTGATGCGAATACCCATATTGGCATCGCCATTCATCTTTATTCAGCCAATAAGGGCATGGAAAATCGTTATTTTTGCAATGCAGATGGCGAGTTAATGGTGGTGCCACAGCAAGGTGAATTAATAGCTCGCACAGAGTTAGGATTGCTCAAAGTAAAACCTGGCGAAATAATGGTGATCCCCCGAGGCATAAAATTTCAAATAGACCCTATTGATGAGCCCATCCGTGGTTACGTTTGTGAAAATTACGGTGCGCCTTTTACCTTGCCAGAAAGAGGCCCAGTAGGTGCTAACGGACTTGCTAACCAACGTGACTTTGAGTATCCGGTGGCATGGTTTGAAGACACAGAACAAGCCAGTTGTTTAGTCACTAAGTTTATGGGTGAGTTGTATCAAGCTCAGTTAGGTCACAGCCCACTAGATGTAGTGGCATGGGTGGGCAATAGTGCTCCCTATAAGTACGATTTATCCTGTTTTAATGTGATCAATACAGTGAGTTTTGATCATCCTGATCCCTCCATATTTACGGTACTCACTTCTCCATCAGATACCGCAGGTACCGCCAATATGGACTTTGTCATTTTCCCTCCCCGTTGGATGGTGGCTGAAAATACCTTCAGGCCACCTTGGTATCATCGTAATGTGATGAGTGAATTTATGGGGTTGATCCATGGCGTATATGACGCAAAAGAAACAGGTTTTGAACCCGGTGGTATGAGTTTACATAACTGCATGACACCCCATGGACCCGAAGCTGAGGTATTTGAAAAAGCATCCAATAACCAGCTTACGCCACAGAAATACGCTAGTACCTTAGCGTTTATGTTTGAGTCGCGTTATGTGATTGCACCGACAGAATTTGCGTTACACACAGCAACGAGACAAAAAAACTACCTCGGTTGTTGGGGAAATCTAAAAAAACATTTTGATGGGAAAGCTTAAGAGCAGCTGCGAGTTTCTAGCTACGAGCTTAATGTGAATAAATAATTGAGAGAAAAAAATATGCTAATGATCAACGAAACACATGATATCGACCTTACCAGTTGGGTTAGTTCTGCCAATAGTGATAGTGATTTTCCTATTCAGAACTTACCTTTTGCTATATTTAAGCGAAAGGGGCAAGAAGAAGCTCTAAGAGGCGGCGTGGCCATTGGCAATCAAGTACTTGATTTAGCCGCTGTAGCAAAAATGAACCTCTTCAGTGGCAGTGCTCAAACAGCATTAGAAGCCGCCAGCCAAACGACTTTAAATGCTTTAATGAACTTAGGTGTTGAAGCCAACTCTGCACTAAGACTGGCATTATCTAAGGCACTACGCACCGACTCCCCATTACAAAATACATTAACGCCAACCTTGATTGCTCAAGATGAGATAGAGTTTGGTATGCCTTGCCAGATTGGCGATTACACTGATTTTTATACTTCCATATATCATGCCACCGCAATTGGTAAATTGTTCCGCCCAGATAACCCATTATTACCTAACTATAAATGGATACCGATTGGTTATCATGGCCGTTCTTCTACCATTGGCATCTCTGGCCAAACGTTTCACCGTCCAGTAGGGCAAACCAAGGCACCTGATGCCACAAAGCCTAGTTTTGGCCCCTGTAAACGTTTAGATTACGAATTAGAAATGGGCTTGTTCGTAGGTAAAAGCACCCAGATGGGTGAACTAATAAACATCGAAAACGCCGAGAAACATCTGTTTGGCGTGTGTATTTTTAATGACTGGTCGGCGCGAGATATTCAAGCGTGGGAATACCAGCCATTAGGGCCATTTTTAGCGAAAAGCTTTGCCTCGACTATTTCACCGTGGATAGTCACCATGGAAGCCTTAGCACCTTTTCGTAGTCATTTCACGCGCCCAGAAACCGATCCTCAGCCTTTGCCATACTTAACTAGCGTGCAAAATAGTCAATATGGCGGCCTAGATATTGACTTAAGCTGTTTTATTCAGACACCCGCTATGCGTGATGGCAAGCAACCGATGGCGCAACTGTCCAAGTCCAACTTTAAATACTCCTATTGGACCCCAGCACAACTCATAACCCATCACGCCAGCAATGGTTGTGCGATGCGTTCAGGCGATTTATTAGGCTCAGGCACGCAATCTGGGCCATCATTTGAAGAAGCGGGGTCGTTACTTGAATTAAGTAAAGGTGGCCAATCACCTGTTACATTACCCAATGGTGAAAAGCGCACATTCTTAGAAGATGGCGACAGTATTATTATGCGTGCATCATGCAGTAAACAAGGTGCTGCCAGAATCGGTTTTGGAGAAGTAGTGGCAACCGTTTTGCCTGTTAATGCATAAGCCATAACCATAAGGTTATACAGTTACTATCGCTTATCTGCCGCTTACCGAGTCAACATGGCCTTAAACCTCAAGCAGATTGAGCATAGTATCGAGCCGATTAGTCTGCTAAAAAACAACAAACAATACGGACTATGCTATGAAATAACTACAAGGGTGAGTGTTTTGTTTAGAAAATGACAACGAGTAAATCACACTTCATTCAAACACTATTCTGAATTATTTGGACACCCGCATCCTAGCGCTAAATTATTGCCAGTTGATCCTTTTCAGGCAGCAAAATATAATGCTTTGTAGATATGATTGCTTGTGACACTTTCATATTTTTATACCTTAGTTAAAATTCACAAATTCTTCTTATTCATCGCCATAATGTTGATGATACTAGAAAGCGTAATCAGCTTGAGTATTCCATAGTTCGCAGAGTATTTTTCTGAAGCCATCTTTCAAGGGTAAGCCACCTATAATCTTAGCTAAACACAAATAGCGTTTATGTGACTCTTGTTGTTCCTGCTCCAAGTACTGACACGATTTGCATCTAATTACAGAGTCAGCTTTATTGGCGCAGAAATACTCACTAGGTTCAGTTGTCGCGTTTACGACCATATACTGTTGCTACCTTAATAAGCATTCTTATTGATAAACCCTTTAAAAGTAGTCAAAAATATAATTTTCAAGTCCCACATTAATGACCAATTGTTTATATATTTAAGATCAAATTCAATCCGTTTTTTCATTTTTTCTAAGGTATCTGTTTCGCCGCGCCAACCGTTAATTTGAGCCCACCCGGTAATACCGGGTTTGACTTTATGACGAAGCATGTAACCGCCAATAACTCGGCGATATTCTTCATTATGGGCTACAGCATGCGGTCTTGGACCTACAATGGACATACTTCCTTGCAAGACATTGATAAATTGGGGGAGTTCATCTAACGATGTTTTGCGCAAAAATCCCCCTAACGGCGTAATACGTGCATCAAATTTACTGGCCTGTAAAACCTTATTACCATTATCCAATGCCGTCATTGAGCGAAACTTCCACACTTTAATTGCTCTACCATCAATTCCGTATCGGTCTTGTTTAAAAAATATAGGGCCAGAGGACGTTATTTTAATCAGTGCAGCAATAATCAGTAACACCGGGCTAATAAGCACTAATATGAAGGCGGATAGCACAAAATCCTCAATACGTTTTACTACCCGGTTAGTGCCTTCCATTGGTGTGTCATAAATAGAGATAGTGGGTATGCCATTTAAGTGGCCCATTCTCGAGTTGAGTAGGTCAAAGGCAAACATATCCAGCACAAAAACCACCGAACATGTGGAATCAGATAAAGCAGTTACAATTTGTTTTATATACTCCATATGTCGCATAGACAGGGTAATATAAATACTATCTATATCCATTGTTTTGGCATCATGTACCAGATCATGCAAACTACCCAAAACGGCAAGAGCACCTTCTTCTGTTTCTACAGTTCCTGACTTAATGTCATCGTAAAAACCAATCACATTCAGGCCATGCTCCGGTGAATAAAACATATTATTGGCAAGCTTAATACCCACATCACCAGAGCCAACAATAACTACCTTACGTTGGTTATAGCCTTTTTTACGTATATATTTAAGTAATTGACAGAGAAATAATCGTGATAAAATAAAGTATACACTTACACAAGCACCCCAAAAAAGAGTGGCATAACTTAATGAATGACTAACTGTTGGTAAGTTGTATAACACACCATTAGCCACTAAATAAGCTATGGTCCAATATTTAATGCATTTAATGATTTCTTTACTGGTACTTTCACCACGTTGGCTTAAGTAAAGACCACGAATGCTGGCTAAAAATTGAAATGCCAATGTAGCCAAACTCCCCCCTATTATTAAGGGATACAGATAAAGCTCGGTGCCTAATAAATATACTGAAAGCCATAACCCTAAAGTGACAACAACTAGATCTAGGATTTGGTTACAAAAATTAATAAGAGATGAATGAGATTGTAAAATTCCTGTCTTCATAATTTATATACCTATAATTACTGAAATGAAATAAAATTATGATGCTCTAGCAACAAGCTGTGATTGTTAATAACAAATAAAAGCGATTATTTGCATTTGCTTAACATAGCTTACAACTTTGTCACATTATTATTTAATTAACAGGGTTGTTCAACGATTGAACGACGAGGGAGTGTAATCGTATTAACGGTAAAACACTAACAAAAAAACAAGAAGAAGATGGGTTTTCAGTAACGTTAAACCCAACACAGCTGCAACTACAACGTTTGTATGTTTTCCAAGGTACGAACAACGTATTCACTCGCAATCGAATAGCTTTCCACTTCCGCATAACAACGCAATTCTGGTGCATTACCCGATGGACGTAAATGAATAATTCGCTCATCGACACATGCCATTTTTAAACCATCGGTGTCAGCAACACTTTTGATTACCACATCAGCAAAATCCAATTGCGATAGTAAACTAGCTGGCTATTTTTTACCTTGCGCGATAATCGCCTGACTTTTTTCGGTGGCAAAATTTTGAATGTGATACCTGGGAGTAAAGCGTTGTGGCAACGCATTCATTAATGTTGAAATAACCCCCTCGCCCGCTGCGACGAGTAACATAATGGTAGGAAGCACTGCATCACGCGTTAGTAATGCTTTTGACGGTTGCCCGTTAAACTGCACATTACTGCCCATTACTGCCTATTACTGCCTATTACTGCCCAACAAAAAACCACCATTGGCTTCAAAGCCAGCAACCGAATTAAACTTTTTCGCTAAATTGGCAAATTCTACAATTACATAAGCTGAGCCAATTTTGGTACGCGCTATATGATTAAGAAACCTAAATAATTCAATGGCGGTATTACAAACTAACCGGTACAGCAAATGCTTCAATATTTAGCGGTATACAACCTTTCAGCAATGAAGCCCATAGGAGAACAACCTAGTATGACGGTGTTTTTTTGGGCACCTGTATCATCACACTGATTTACCTAATCACTGCCAAACAAATCACGGGTATAGACTTTA